>Ga0209652_1002010_pt1 | contig 16107 bp, 12 predicted proteins | sample SaaInl74LU_5_DNA_FD_184641 | JGI IMG/M metagenome (GOLD analysis project Ga0209652, IMG submission 184641) | Marine microbial communities from expanding oxygen minimum zones in the Saanich Inlet - ESP_74LU_5_DNA (SPAdes) (version 2) | ecosystem: Environmental > Aquatic > Marine > Intertidal zone...
TGCTTTTCCGGACTCAAAACAGCCTCAATGGATGAAATATCGGGCATGGCAATAGGACCTGGAGGCAGGCCCTTATACTTATATGTATTGTAGGGCGAATCCAGTGTCAAATCTTTATACAAAACACGCCTAATGACCTGTGAAAAATCATTTTCGACATACTTCTTGGCATAAATCACTGTTGGATCTGCTTGTAACATGATGCCTTTAGCCAAGCGATTCATATACACCCCTGCAATTCTTGGACGTTCGCTGACTTTAACCGATTCCTTTTGAACAATTGCTGCCAAAGAAATGACTTCCAATGCGGACAAGCCCAAAGCGGTTGCTTTGGCCATGCGGGTCTCATTCCAGAATGCACGATATTCCTTGATCATACGCTGACATAAGGCTTCAGGCGATGTATTCCAATAAACTTCATATGAATTTGCAATAAAGAGTGCCAAAACATTGTCGCGATCGACCCCATCCATTTGTTGGAAAAATTCTGGATCAGTAAATGCCTTATAAAGGCTAAGACTATCCTGTTCTATTTGTTTTGCTAAGGCACCCGCGAGATCTTCAATCCGTTCTTGATTATTGAATGTAAGCATCATGGGACGGTTCCCGCTGCGCAGTAAATTGATCAATTCAATGTTGTTTAAACCCTCCGTTATTTGGTAGCGTCCTGGACGAATATTTTGGCCGTAGCGTTTGATACGGCTCAGTCGATCAAAACTTAATGGATCATCTAGTAGCGGAAAAAGTTGCTCCATTACCTCCTCAAAAGAAGCATCTGTTGCAATAAATATCGTGGCTATTGGCTCTTGAACTTTAGTATTGGGCGCCCATAGCAATCCGTATACAGCCATGCCCAAATAAATAAAGGCCAAAGTCACCGCCACGCCAGCTAGGCTTAAAATTCTTTTTTTATTCATGGATTATTTTTCTGACCTAACACGTTGAAAAACATTTAAATCAGTATAACCATCAGAGGTTAGCCACCAAGACTTTAGAACGCCAGAACAACTGAACCCAAGGCCTTCAAACAACTTTATACTGGGCACATTATGAACCGCCACCAAGGCATAAACTTGATGAAGCTTCAGATGACGAAAACCATAATTTAAGAGCAATTCGATGGCTTCCTTGGCTCTGCCTTTTTGCCTTTCTGTATTTTCAGAGATTACAATGCCTACGCCTGCTTTACGATGCTTCGGGTCAAAATCAAATAGATCGACCAAGCCAATAGGCTGTTGGGTCTGCTTGAGGCAGATAACCATCCGCAGTTGTAGGGTCTCATAAATCGGTCGGTGCGCGTTAGCTAAATAATCTTTGAGCACTGCTTTTGAATAAGGGGTCACCGTGTCACTAACAGACCAAATATCTTGATTGTTTTCTACCGCATACAGAAAATCTAAGTCCTCTGGTTCTAAGGCACGTAAGGTGAGATGGGCTCCTGTTAGTGTCATAGCCATAACCCATTAAATACTGCTGTGGCAGACCCCGTGAGGGTAATATTAGTATAAAGACCATCGCTAAAATCAAAAGAAACTTTGAGATTTCCCCCTAGGGTCTTTAACACGACTATAGGACCACTTGATAATGATAAATGATGCATCGCCAGTGCTGCAGCGGTAGCTCCCGTTCCACAGGATAGTGTCTCGGCCTCAACGCCACGTTCATAAGTGCGTAAGGCAAACCCACCGTCTTTTGCAGGCGCGACAAAATTAATATTAGCCCCTTCTTTTCCGAAAACATCATAGCGTAAAGTTCGGCCCTTACCGGTGACATCTAGCCCTTCTAAGCGCTTCTCTATACAAACTTGATGAGGGGAACCTGTATCCAAAAAAATGCCGTAGGCGTTGGCCTCAATAGCGCGCACATCGGCCATCGCTAAAACAACTTCATCTTTGTCAAACCAAGCCTGATGGAGACCGTCGGGGGCCTCAAAATCGGTCTTCTCTTTTATAATACCGAGTTCCTTTGCCCAATGAACGATACACCGAGCGCCATTACCACACATTGAACCTAAGGCCCCATCACTATTATAGTAGACCATTTTAAAATCATAATCATCGCTATTTTGCAGCAAAATCAGGCCGTCGGCCCCAATCCCTGTATGGCGATCGCACAGTGAGGCAATGCGGTGGGCGTATCTGTGCTCAAAATTTTGCACACGATCATCAATCATGATAAAATCATTTCCGGTACCATGATATTTTACAAAAGCTAGTGACATCAAAACAAAGGTAATAAAACGCCGCTGGTTGAGGAATCAGGATCGACTGTTAAATCATCGTTAATTAAGAAATCTCTTAACAACAATAAATCAAATACTGAGTTAATTTTGAAATGCTTAATAAACCACAACACCTATGAAACGTTTTATAGTGCCAATACTCATCAGTGCCCTAACAACACTGTCCTGTCTTTTTATCTTTAAATATTTACAAAACCAACCTCCTCTGTCCGCATCAGAGCTCCATTTGACAGCAAACCCTATAGTAAATACAAGTTTCTCTTCCAATGTTGGGCTATCCCCTAACCTAGACTTTACAGAGGCTGCTGAAAAATCCATCCATGCCGTGGTCCATGTCAAAAACACAACGATCTCACGCCAACCTGCAAGCATGATGGACCTCTTTCTTGGAGGGGGCAATCCAAGAGCAATGATTGGTACAGGAAGTGGTGTCATCATTAGCCCCGACGGCTATATTATTTCAAATAACCATGTTATAGAGCATGCTTCTGACTTGCAGGTCACTTTAAACAATAACCGCACTTATCCAGCCGAACTCATAGGCAGCGATCCAAAAACGGACATTGCCCTCTTAAAAATTAATACCGAAGAAGCCTTGCCTTACATTCCATTTGCTGACTCTGATCAAGTCAAAATTGGCCAGTGGGTCTTGGCGGTAGGCAATCCGTTTAATCTGACCTCAACGGTTACAGCAGGAATTGTCAGCGCAAAAGCACGAGACTTGAATGAATTTGACAATCAACCACAGTCGTTCATTCAAACTGATGCCGCCGTTAATCGCGGCAATAGCGGTGGTGCCTTGGTCAATACAAATGGGGAACTCATTGGCATCAACACAGCCATAACCAGTGAAACAGGATCGTATGTGGGTTATTCCTTTGCCGTGCCCTCAAATACGGCACGCAAAGTCATCGAAGACCTCATGGAATATGGCGATGTACAACAGGGTATACTCGGTATTCAAGGAAGTAACTTAGACACCCAGCGCGCAGCATATTATGGTGTTAATCAAACCCAAGGCGTCTATGTTGCGGGTATTGAACCAGGCAGCGGTGCCCAGGAAGCAGGACTTCAAACAGGAGATATCATTCAGGAATTTGACGGGAAAAAAGTGCTTAAATTTTCAGATTTGACCGGTTTATTGACCGCAAAACGACCAAATGACCGGGTCAAATTAAAAATCGTACGGGACGACACCCCTCTATCTCTCTCGGTCCTACTCAAAAAACGGGATTCATTTGTGATTGAAGCTTTGGGTCTTGAACTCAAAAACACCTCGCCGGAAATACTCCAACAAAGGGATGCAGCATTTGGCGTGATGGTCCATCGCTCATTAAAAAAAGAATTCATGCGTTATGACCTCACCGGAATTCTCATTACCCACATCAATGACCAACCCGTGAAAAACATTGAACAGGCGCAGTCCATGATAACGGAATTAGAAACAAGAGAGCTTCCTATTAAGGTGACATTCGTAACGGAAAATCGAGAAAAAAGCTCCATTATTTTCAGATAAAATTGTGGTGCCTTTGGCGTAAGTCCAAGCCAATAATTACAATGCAATTAGTGTTGTTTTTTTACCTGAGATATTTTACGAAAACGTTTTAGTTCCATAAATTTGCGGGCAATACAACCTAAACTCTACTTCATGTCTCAATTAGACCAATACGCCAAGGAACTATCTTTCCAAACCGATCGCAGGCGGGCCACAGTTGCTCTGATCAAAATCATCAGTGATTTATGGTACGATCAATCCATAGAACTGGTATTATTCAGAAACCAGCTGATCGACCGCAATGCGAGCGAAATTCTGAATTTACATCAGTATGCGGGTGCGGTGGTCGAAAAACCTATTTCGATATTCGACACGGTCGATATTGCTCAAGCGATTCAAAAAATCAAACTACCGCCAGCCAAAATAGACCTGGGGACTTTAACCCATGAGTACCATTTGTCCGGACAGCCGCATCAAGATGCAATGGAGTTTGTAAGCGACCGTCTCAAAAATGCCAAGAAACAGAAATCAATCGTCCCTAAAGACATTGTTCTTTATGGATTTGGCCGGATTGGCCGGTTATTGGCTCGGGAACTAATGAACAGAACGGGCAAAGGTAACCTTATGCGCCTTCGTGCCATTGTGACGCGTGACGCCAATGATGCCACCTCATTAGCCAAACGCGCCTCTTTGCTGCAACTGGATTCAGTTCATGGAGACTTCGCAGGAACGGTTACGGTCGACCTCGAGAAAAAAGCGTTGATCATTAACGGAACCACCGTACATATGATTTCTGCAAACCAACCCGAGGATATTGACTATTCGGCTTATGGCATTAGCGAAGCGCTCATTATTGATAATACGGGTGCCTTTAGGGATGACGTTGCCTTGAATCGTCACCTCAAGAGTAAAGGAGCCGCAAAAGTTTTGCTGACAGCACCTGGGAAGGGCATTCCAAATATCGTCTATGGAGTCAATCATTTAGCCCACACCCCTAAAAAGACCAAAATTGTCTCAGCAGCATCATGCACCACAAATGCCATTACCCCTATCCTTAAAGTTATCGAAGATAATTTAGGGGTCGAAAATGGACATTTAGAGACCATTCATGCTTATACCAATGACCAGAATCTGGTCGACAACATGCACAGTAAATACCGCCGAGGGCGTGCTGCTGCACTCAATATGGTCATCACAGAAACCGGTGCAGGACAAGCCGTCTGTAAGGCATTACCAAATTTTGAAGGCAAATTGACCTCCAACGCTATCCGCGTTCCCGTACCCAATGGATCCTTGGCCATTTTAAACCTCAACTTAACCAAACCAACCACTTTTGACGCCCTTAATGCGCTCATCAAAACACATGCCTTAGAAGGGCCTCTGGTCGAACAAATCAAATATTCAATTAATAATGAATTGGTTTCGAGTGATATTATTGGTTCTCCTGCCCCATCCATTTATGACAGTCATGCCACTATTGTGCGCGCTGATGGATTGAATGTAGTTCTTTATGTCTGGTATGACAATGAATATGGTTATAGCCAACAAGTTATTCGATTGGCGCGTTACATTTCAGAAGTCAATCGCTTTACCTATTACTAAACGATCAAAAAAAAAGGCCATCGATATCGATGGCCTTTTTTTTTTATAATTCCCACCCCGCTCGGTAGGAACCGCGAACCCATTGATTGGCGTGCTCCCAATTGGTCACCCTCATGGCTTCGCCATCCCAGAGAATAGTCTTACGCCCAGGATAGTTATATGGAGACCAGTCTCCTGCAGATTTTCCTTCCTGCAGCACTTTATACTGAAATCCTTTAATGGCCAAGTTCCCCATAAGAACAGCTTCGGTCAACGGCCCTCCATAGGAGAAAGGCGAAGAGGTTGTCCCTCCTTCCAGACAGGCCTTGACAAACTCACCTGCGTGGGTGGTATCTACACGCGGTAATGAAGCCACTGGTGCGCTAAAGTCATTCATACGCTCCGATGGCAGCAATCTTGGATTTCTTGAATAAGTGTCCGTGACCATAATACCATCTGAACCATGGAAAATACTTCCACCGCTAATGTCTCCAGGGAGTTCACCATCTTTAAGTTCTGGTGGTAAATCAGGCATAATGCCTCCATCATACCAATTCAGACTTATATCATCGTTTTGGGCATTTTTAAACTTAAGACGGACAATAGATGAAGGCGGGCATGCATCAGGGTAATTCGCTTCAACAAAATCATTGGACCATATTGTGGTACAGCTCGCTTCAGCCTCATAAGGAAACCGCAAACCAAGGGTTTTAAATGGTGTTTCCATGATATGGCACCCCATATCGCCCATAGATCCTGTTCCAAAATCCCAAAATCCACGCCATTTAAATGGCAAATAATCCTTGTTATATGGCCTCATTGCTGCGGGGCCTAACCATAAATTCCAGTCTAATGTCTCTGGAATTGGATCACCAGTAGTAATATGCTTGAATCCTTGCGGCCAAACAGGTCTATTGGTCCAACAATCCACGCGGTGTACTTTTCCGATCACCCCAGCATCGATCCATTCTTGGGCGATTCTAATACCTTCACCAGATGAGCCTTGATTTCCCATTTGCGTGACAATGCCCTGCTGCGCAGCGACTTCGGCCATCAAACGGGCCTCCATAATGTTATGCGTCAAAGGCTTTTCGACATACGCGTGCTTGTTTTCTTTCATAAAAGGCAAAGCAATTGTGGCATGAGTATGATCCGGTGTAGCCACCATAACGGCATCCATATCATTAATATGGTTGTCATATAATTTTCTGAAATCTCGATATTTTTTGGCATCCGGATGAGCATCATAGCTCGCTTTTGCCGCAGTATCATTTACATCGCATAGGGCCACAAATTTGACGCGGCCAGTTTGATATAATTCGTTGACTACGGAACTACCACGGCCACCAACACCAACAGCACCTATATAGAGTGTGTCACTCGGCGGTATATGCGTTTTCCCTAAAACAAAGCTGGGGACAATGGTAAAGGCAGCGCTCGCTGCTGCTGACTTTTGGATAAAGGTTCTTCTTTTCATTGATCGTCGGTCTTTAGTTATCTTTTAAAGATAGGAAAGATTCCTCAATTTAACATGACCCAATTTGTCACCTTTGTCCGCATGGCGTCTCAAAGAAAAACCCTTACGCCCGCCATGATTTAGATGCTATTTTGTTTAATTTCGCCTTTAGATATTTTTATCCAATATTTATGAGAATTGATATCATCACCGTATTACCTGAATTATTGAAGAGCCCGTTCGAGGCATCTATACTTAAGCGTGCCATAGAAAAAGGCCTGGTATCGGTTCATTTTCATAATCTGAGGGATTACACCTCGACCAATTACAAACAAGTAGATGACTATCAATTTGGCGGAGGTGCAGGCATGGTAATGATGATTGAGCCCATCGACCGCTGTATTTCTGCACTGAAAAAAGAACGCGACTACGAAGAAGTCATCTATATGACACCCGACGGCAAGACTTTAGACCAGAAAGTAGCCAACGAACTCTCGCTCAAAGAGAACTTCATTATTCTCTGCGGGCACTACAAAGGTGTAGATCAGCGGGTGAGAGACCACTTCATCACACGGGAAATCTCTATTGGTGATTATGTGCTGAGCGGTGGTGAACTTGCAGCGGCCATTGTCTGTGATGCTGTTATTCGCCTGATCCCAGGAGTGCTCAATAACGAAACAAGCGCATTAACAGACTCATTCCAAGATGATCTTTTGGCCCCGCCGATATATACAAGACCCGCCGATTACAAGGGTTGGACTGTGCCTGAGATCCTGCTCAGTGGTGATTCAGGCAAAATAGAACTATGGAGAGAGTCACAGTCGATCGCACATACTAAAAACCGCCGTCCTGATCTATGGGAAAAGTCAGAGGACGCATAAATAATGTATGATACCCCGGAATTCCTGATTTAACGCAAATTGCTCGCAAATAAATAGCTGTATTTATTGTTGGTCATCTAAATTTATTTATTTTTGCACTCGATTTGTATCAACCACTGGCGATAATCGTGAATGTTGCACAAACTAATTGTTTAAAATATAGCACATGGAATCGTTAATTAAATTTGTTCAAGACGAATTTGTAACTAAGAAAGAATTTCCAGAATTTTCAGCAGGTGACACCATCACTGTTTATTACGAAATTCGCGAAGGAGAAAAGACCAGAACTCAGTTCTTTAAAGGAGTGGTCATCCAAATCAAAGGGACAGGTCTTGCTAAGACTTTTACCATCCGTAAAATGTCAGGTACCGTGGGTGTAGAAAGAATCTTCCCCATGAATCTTCCTGCGCTTCAAAAAATTGAAGTCAATAAGCGTGGTAGTGTGCGTAGAGCACGTATTTATTACTTTAGAGAATTGACTGGTAAAAAGGCAAGAATCAAAGAAAAGAAATACTAGATTTCATTCAGTATAGTTTTAAAAGGCAGTCTCTAAAAGGGCTGCCTTTTTTGTTGACAATTGTTCATATCCTTGGTTCACAACTTGTTATCATTCAAAACAGCAAATTCTTTTTTATTAACACGCACCTGCATACATTTGAAATATCAAAGCGAGACTATCGCCGAGATATTAAGACATGTTCTTAAACATACTTTCCTAAAAATCGCATTAAATACCGCACTAGGGGTATTTGATCCTTTTAGAGAAAGGTGAGTCGATAACCAAAGTGACCTCTTTGATTGAAACTTGCCAGATGCATGAAGATTCAGGACAAACTGTTTAGCAATAAATCGTTTAACCGAAACCAAATGCGGCAAGCACACAAACTTTGAGAAATCTCAAGTTATACGCTTAAAAAGCAAATCACAATTATAGGGGTATTAATAAACCTATCTCGAACCGTAAGGGTTAGTTGGTAAAAATTTGACTCACAAGGAGCCATATCTATGTAGCAATACAAGGATATGGCTTTTCTTGTTTTTAGACCCTCCCGCAGCCTTAGACCTTATATTTATTAAATACTACGCGCGTATTTCTTATATTTGCACCCCGTATTAATGGATAATTTTTTACCAAAAAAATCATACAGCATGAGCCTTAAGTCGAAAATCATATACACCATAACAGACGAAGCACCATTTTTGGCAACCCATTCGCTTTTACCTATTGTTACAGCGTTTACCAAAAACTCTGATATCCTGATGGAAACCAAAGACATTTCTTTGTCTGGAAGGATTTTGGCCAATTTCAATGCTTTTCTTAGTCCGGACCAACAGCGCCAGGACGATCTTCAAGAGTTAGGCGCTTTAGCAAAAACACCCGACGCAAACATCATCAAACTGCCCAACATCAGCGCGTCAATGCCACAGCTTTTGTCTGCCATAGAAGAACTGCAGTCCAAAGGCTTTGCCTTGCCTGATTACCCCCAGAACCCAACAAACGATCAAGAAGCCGCCATTAAATCAACTTATGACAAAATTAAAGGTAGTGCCGTTAATCCAGTCCTTCGAGAAGGCAATAGCGACCGTCGTGCACCAAAAGCGGTAAAGAATTTTGCAAAACAAAACCCACACAGTATGGGTAAGTGGTCGAAAGATTCCCGCACCCATGTAACCACAATGGAGCAAGGTGATTTTTTCCATAACGAACAGTCCTCAACCTTTACCAAACAAGACGACCTGAAAATTGTTTTAGAAGCATCAAATGGCGCATCGATTGTGTTGAAGTCTTCGGTTCCCGTGCTTAGTGGGGAAATTATTGATGCGACAATCATGCAACATCAGGCCCTTATTTCTTTTTTGGAAAAGGAAATGGCCGTTGCAACCCAACAAAATATCATGATTTCTCTTCACCTGAAAGCGACCATGATGAAGGTGAGTGACCCTATCATATTTGGTCATGCCGTGAAGGTTTATTTCAAACCACTCTTTGAACAATTTGGCGATGACTTTGCTCAATTAGGCATTAATGTCAATAACGGTTTTGGTGATTTACTGGGCAAAATAACGGGCTTGTCTCCAGATAAACACAGCCAAGTTTTGGCCCTTATAGACCAATGTTTACATGATGGTGCCGATTTGGCAATGGTCAACAGTGACAAGGGTATTACCAACCTACATGTACCCAGCGACGTAATTATTGATGCTTCAATGCCAGCAATGATCCGCACTTCTGGCAAAATGTGGGACAAAAATGGCGCGCCTCAAGATACCAAAGCCATTATCCCTGACAGTTCGTACGCCGGGGTTTACCAAGCAACCTTAGACTTTTGCCGCACACATGGGGCATTTGACCCAACAACAATGGGTACGGTGCCTAACGTAGGGCTTATGGCCCAGAAAGCGGAAGAATATGGCTCACATGATAAAACCTTTGAAATTAGTCAGTCTGGTGTTGTTAAGGTTTATAACCAGTCTCATGAGGTCGTCTTTGCTCACGACGTAGAAAAAGGAGACATTTGGCGCATGTGCCAAGTCAAAGATGCGCCGATCCAAAACTGGGTTAACTTGGCCATCCAGCGTGCCAAAGCCACAAACTGGCCTGCCATTTTTTGGCTCGATGAGCAGCGCGCCCATGATCGTGAATTAATCATAAAAGTCAAACATTATTTGGCCCAAACCAATACAGAAGGACTCACCATCGACATCATGTCTCCAGAGCTTGCTACTGAATACACATTAGACCGCGTTCGAAAAGGTGAAAACACAATTTCTGTCACCGGTAACGTATTGCGGGATTATTTAACTGATCTCTTTCCGATTTTAGAATTAGGAACGAGTGCAAAAATGTTATCCATAGTACCACTCATGCAAGGCGGCGGATTGTTTGAAACCGGTGCGGGTGGATCTGCTCCCAAACATGTGGCGCAATTTGTCACCGAAAATCATCTGCGATGGGATTCATTAGGTGAATTTTTGGCCCTTGCCGTTTCTTTAGAATTCTTGGCGTCCAAATATGACAACAAAGAAGCCTTGGTACTCTCGAAAACACTAGACAGTGCCACCGAGACGCTTTTGTTGCAACAGAAATCACCATCACGAAAGGTAAACGAATTAGACAATAGAGGCAGCCATTTTTATTTGGCGCTTTATTGGGCTCAAGGGCTAGCACAGCAAACCGAAGATCAGACGTTACGCAAACGCTTTGCGCCGGTCTATGATGCCTTAAGCAGCAACGAAGCCATAATTGTCGCAGAATTAGCTAAGGCTCAAGGAAGCCCAGTAGCCACCAACGGTTATTATGTGCCAGACACTGCCGTCATTAAGGCGGTGATGCAATGCAGCCCAACACTTAATGGTGTGCTTGCATCACTTTAATTTTTTTTGATTCACTCTATTCCAAAGCCCATGAAATTCAGGCATAAATACCTTATCATTTGTCTCACGTTTTGGAGCTTATGCAGCCCATGGCAAGTTTTCGCACAAGACAAATTCACGCTGAGTGGTGTCGTTACAGAAACCGCTACAGGGGAGACATTAATCGGTGTAAACATCAGTATCCCAGAAATTAACGCTGGAGCCATTTCTAACGCCTATGGGTTTTACTCCATTACCTTGCCAGGCGACAGCTACAACGTGGTTTTTAGCAGCCTTGGATTTATTACTCAGCAGCAAAGTGTTGACTTAACGCGCTCCCTGTTGCTTAACATGGAGATGTCAGAAGATGCCGAGCAATTGGCCGAAGTGGTCATTAAGGCAGATGTTGAGGCGCTAGATTTAAAGTCTCCCCAGATGTCCGTGAACACACTCACAGCCCAAACCATCAAGAACATCCCAGTGCTCCTAGGCGAGGCCGATGTGGTCAAGTCTTTACTGCTTTTGCCCGGAGTCAGTAATGCCGGAGAAGGGGCCTCAGGATTTAATGTGCGTGGAGGCGCCACAGATCAAAACCTCATACTCGTGGACGAGGCAACCATTTTCAATTCATCGCATTTATTTGGTTTCTTTTCTGTCTTCAACCCAGACGCCATAAAAGATGTGAAATTATATAAAGGCAGTATTCCGGCTCGTTACGGTTCACGTGTCTCTTCCGTCTTGGATATTTACCAAAAAGAAGGCAATAGCAAAGACTTTAAGGTCAGCGGTGGAATTGGTGCTGTCGCCAGCCGCATTCTGGCAGAAGGCCCCATAAAAAAAGACACAGCCGCATTTTTGGTCGGGGCTAGAGGATCTTATGCCCACCTTTTTCTTCCTCTTTTTGACATCGAAAACAGCGCCTACTTTTATGACCTAAATACCAAGTTGAACTATAAAATTGACGCTAATAATAGTCTCTTTTTATCGGGTTATTTCGGTCGTGATTATTTTGGGGTAAACGACAGTTTCATCGTTAACTATGGCAACGCTTTGATCAATTTTCGATGGAATCATAAATTTTCAGAAAAAATATTCTCTAACCTCTCCCTGATCTACTCCGATTACTACTATGGTTTAGAGCTGGATTTTGTCGGATTTAAATGGAATTCTGGAATTCAAAATTTCAACTTAAAATATGATTTCAACCATTATGTGACCAATGGATTACAAATCAATTATGGCGTTCAAAACACCTATTACACCTTTAACCCAGGCAAAATTATCCCTAATCGCCCGGACTCAGGTATTCTGGCGGATCAACTGATCCAGAAATACGCCAACGAAGGAGCTATTTATGGAGATGTCGCACTCGAAATCAGCGATAAGCTCAATATTGAAGCCGGATTAAGGCTGAGTCATTTCGTGCGCTTTGGCCAAGAAGAACTACAAGTTTATGCCAACTCCCAACCGGTAGTCTTTGATCCATTTTTATTGATCTACCAAGGGGCGGACCCCACCGATGTGGTCAATTCGAATCGATCTGAACAATTAAAAACCTTTAGTAATCTAGAGCCTCGCTTGGCATTGTCGTATGGATTAAACGACGACATCTCATTTAAGGCCAGCTATACCAAGCTCACCCAGTATCTTCATTTACTCTCAAACACCAGTAGCCCAACCCCCCTCGATGTTTGGACGCCAAGTGGCCCTTACGTTAAGCCGCAACGCTCCGATCAATATGCGGTGGGTGTTTTCTCCTATCTCAATGACGGTGATTATTCGCTCGAAGTAGAAACCTATTACAAAAAAGTGGCCAACCGAATCGATTATATCGACGGGGCGAATCTCGTGGCCAATGATGCAATAGAACAGGTCATCCTTAATGGTCGTGCCCGGGCGTATGGTTTGGAAATCCTATTAAAAAAGAACACTGGCTCTTTCAAAGGATGGCTCGCTTATACCCTGTCAAAAAGTGAGCAACAAACCCCTGGCCGTAATGCACAGGAAATTGGTATTAATAATGGCGCATGGTATAACACACCCTATGATAAACCACATGACTTATCCCTATACCTTTCCTATGAATACAATCCACGTTGGCAATTCAATACCAACTTTGTATACCAAACTGGATTACCAACAAATTATCCCGTAGGTCAATTTGAATTTCAAGGGATTGTGGTGCCCTATTATGGTCTGCGTAACCAGCAACGCCTACCGGACTACCATCGTCTCGACCTATCAGCATCGTATACACCAAAAATGAAAGCCAAGGCGAAGCACAAAAGCCAATGGGTTTTTAGTATTTACAATGTTTACAACAGAGCTAACGCCGCCTCGATTAATTTCAGACAGAATCAAGATACAGGGGCAAACGAAGCCGTGCGCACTTCTATTCTTGGTGTTGTGCCTGCCGTAACCTATAATTTTAAATTTTAAGTATGAAACTGAGATATTCCTTGCTTATCCTTGCCAGTCTTCAGCTTTTTGTGAGTTGTCAAGAAGTCATTACAGTAGATTTACCCGATTTGACCCCAAAACTCATCGTAGATGCTTTGATCCGCATTGACACCACGCAAAGCTTTACCCTGGCCGAAATAAAATTGACTGAAACCAGTGATTTTTTTGGAACAATTCATCCGGTTTCCGTGGATCAAATTACCATGAGTGATCTTGATAATCCAGGAAATAATACGGACCAAGTCTTAGATGAAACCAGTCCAGGTTCCGGAATTTACCAACAACTATTCAGTACAGAACGCTTGGTCAATGACCGCTGGTTTTTACAAATTGACTTCCGTGGAGAAATTTATGTAGCCGAGGCACAATTTGATTACGGTGTCCCAATAGACGAACTCACCATAGGGGAAGGCAACTTATTTTCTGAAGATCAAACCGAATTACTTATCCGCTATACCGACGTCGGTGATCGCGAAGATTATTATCTTTTTGATTTTGATTTTGGCGAATTATTCGCTTCCGAGGATGCCTTCTACGACGGACAAACCTTTGAGTTTTCATATTTCTATGACCGCGTTTTCATGCCCCAGGACACCATAAATGTGAGCTTAATGGGTATTGATCGTGATTTATTTAATTATGTGAACTTACTGCGCGACCAGAGCCAGGGGGGATTTGGCCCTTTTGCGACACCAGCTGTATCCGTGCGAGGAAACCTCATAAACGCCACCTCGATAAATAATGACGATACCTTAAATAACGTCAACGATCCCGACAATTACGCCTTAGGTTACTTCTCGATTGTTCAAGAATTCAAAAAATCTATTGTGATCGAATAGTCATTGTCTGATGATAAAGGATTGTGTATCTTTCTACCAAAGCACATTAAGCTGATGCCAGAAAAACTAACAGAACAATCTTCTTTACATGATCATCTTGAGCAGCGATCAGTGATGGACTTATTGCAGCGCATCAATGGCGAAGACCAAAAGGTGCCTCAAGCAATTGCCCAAGTATTACCACAAATCGAGTCACTTATTGAAACCATCGTATCAAAGCTCAATCAAGGTGGCCGTCTCTTTTATATAGGAGCTGGTACTAGCGGGCGCATGGGTATTTTGGACGCCAGCGAATGTCCACCGACTTTTGGTGTAGATCACGATCTGGTTATTGGTCTTATTGCTGGTGGTGAATCAGCCATACGCAAAGCAGTTGAATTTGCTGAAGACGACATAGAACAAGGCTGGAAAGACCTAAAGGCATTTGAGGTCAGCGAAAAGGATGTCGTTATCGGCATAGCGGCTTCAGGAACCACCCCCTATGTGATTGGCGCCTTAAAAAGCTGTCAACAACACAACATTGTTACCGGCAGTATCAGTTGTAATGCGGCTAGTCCACTGAGTATTGTGGCCGACCATCCGATAGAAGTCATCGTGGGGCCAGAATTTGTTACCGGCAGTACCCGCATGAAATCAGGGACAGCTCAAAAACTTGTCTTAAACATGATTTCTACAACAACTATGATTCAATTAGGTCGTGTACAAGGCAACAAAATGGTGGACATGCAATTAAGCAACGATAAGTTGGTCATTCGAGGCGCCAGGATGCTCCAAGAACAACTCAATATTTCCAAAGAACAGGCGGAAGGCCTTTTAGCCGAACACAAAAGCGTTCGTAAAGCCATTTCAGCACATCAGCACACACATGGATCGTAAACAATATATCATACAGGGCATCAAGTACTTAGCTTTTTCTCTGGTCCTTCTCGTCACGTCTACCTATATTCTTACTTTTGCCTTTCTGAACAAAGAGACACTTCCATTATATCTTCTACTTCCCTTAGGAACCATCGGTGTTGGCGCCACTATATTCATGATGTTTAGGGGTCTTAAAACGATTTCAAAAGCCTTTTTTGATCGTTAAATAATTCATTGCAAGCAATCAATCCCATCTGCTGGCTATAAATCTTGTCCGTATTTTTTTTCACAAATTATTCGTTTAAACGTCACCGCATTTAGGCGATCAGACGCCTATAGCGCGTACCCGTTAGTTTTAAACTTTCAGGATCAACCTAGCCCAGCCCATTTCGTTTCTATTGGATTGTATTATCGTTTTATATCTGGGGCTTGATCCAGGTTCAGGCGATGTTGTCCATTTTCTGGTCTTATGGGTTTTATGCTCAGGGGTTGTAGACTGGTTTTGTTGGATTTAGGGCATAAAAAAAGGTCCGTTATAACGAGTATAACGGACCTTAGAAGAAGGCGGCGACCTACTTTCCCACAAGAATGCAGTATCATCGGCGCAGTCAGGCTTAACTTCCCTGTTCGGAATGGTAAGGGGTGAGCCCCGACGCAATAGCCACCTTAATTTTCATCCAAAACTTGGTTTGGACGGCTCTGGGTCTTGCCCAAAGCATCAATAACATAACATAAAGGAAAAAGAATTCGGTTAGAACAACCTGTAAATCATAAAAGAGTGTGCTCCCCTCCCTTGCGAGAGGGGAACGCGTACATAAGCATACGGGTTATTAGTACCACTTGGCTACGCACGTTACCGCACTTCCACCTATGGCCTATCAACGTGGTAGTCTCCCACGACCCTTTAAAGAAATCTCATCTTGTGGTGGGTTTCGCGCTTA
>Ga0209652_1002012_pt1 | contig 16093 bp, 13 predicted proteins | sample SaaInl74LU_5_DNA_FD_184641 | JGI IMG/M metagenome (GOLD analysis project Ga0209652, IMG submission 184641) | Marine microbial communities from expanding oxygen minimum zones in the Saanich Inlet - ESP_74LU_5_DNA (SPAdes) (version 2) | ecosystem: Environmental > Aquatic > Marine > Intertidal zone...
AGCGCGGCCAAAATTTACATTTGGCTCTGGCAAAAGCGACATTTGAAGCGTTTTCGCCTGCTGTAAGTCGCGGTCTAGAATATCATATAGGCGCTGAATCTCGCCCAACGCACCAGCGATCTCAGCGTTTCGGATAAATAGCTCACGTTGCATTTCAACAATCCGGTGGCCTGCACCCAATCTCGCCTGAAGTTCAGAACCGTCCACAGGCTTTGTCAGGAAATCATCCGCGCCTGCTTCAAGCCCAAACGCAATATCTGCCGCATCACCCTTGGTGGTGAGCAGCACAAAATACGTGTAGGTTCCGTCTTCCATAGCGCGAAATTTTTGGCAAAACTCTGGCCCTGTTAGTTGCGGCATCATCCAATCACTGATGATCACGTCAAACTGCGCGCTGCGGCACATCTCAAGCGCCTCTGCGCCATCCGTCGCCTGAGTTACATGATAGCCACGTGCCTCTAGAATTTTTGATAAGATACGCCTTTGAAGGGCACTATCATCAGCAACCAACACGCGTTTGGCTACATTCTTGGCGTTTTCTGGCTGTTCCAAAATCATCTGACACGCGTGTCACGAAGGCTTGAAGATTAAGTTAAGATTTCCTCGATTTCAGTCATGTTAAATTAAAACTCTTTGCCGATATCTGGTGTAATACCGGGGGAATAAAATGATTGATTGGGCGCAAGTCAGGGCATTGCAAAGCGATGTCGGCGACGAGATATTTGATGAAGTCGTTAAAATTTTTGACATTGAAACGCGCGGGCTTCTTGGCGCGCTTGAGGGCAGTACAACAGATGCTGAGCGCTCTAAAATTGCGCACGGTATTCGCGGAAGTGCGGTTAACTTCGGCATGTCCGATGTGGTTGAAGCCGCAAAACAGATCGAACAACAGCCCGAAGATGTTGCTCACGTTGCTACCCTGCGACAGGCCTATGACAGCACGATCGATGTGTTTCTAACCAACCTTGGTGCCAAGCGCCTAAATCAGGAATTCGGCTAGCGCACCATCGTTGGTGATGTCGCGGTATCCAAAACCACCCTGCTCCATCAACTCCGTAAGACGTGTGAAGCTGGATGGGTCAGTGGTTTCGATGCCAATCAAGACAGACCCAAAGTTGCGCGCCGACTTCTTGAGGTACTCAAACCGTGCAATGTCGTCACTGGGTCCAAGCATGTGAAGGAAGTCTTTCAAGGCGCCGGGTCGTTGGGGCATCCGAAGAATGTAGTACTTCTTCAAACCAGCCGATCGCTGCGCCCGCTCTTTCACTTCCGGTAGCCTTTCGAAATCGAAATTGCCGCCCGAAGCGATACAAACCACCCGTTTGCCCCGAATATCGTTCGAAATGTCTTTAAGTGCATCAAGCGCCAACGCGCCCGCAGGTTCGAGCACGACCCCTTCGGTATTCAACATATCCAACATGGTTGTACAAATACGGTCCTCGGCAATTCTGATGACGCGATCCAGCGGTGTGTCCTTTAGAACTTCAAACGTTGCATCGCCGATTTGCCCAACCGCCGCACCATCAACAAAAGTATCAACATGATCCAGCGCAACCGGCACACCCGCCTCAAGCGCTGCCGTTAGGTTTGCTCCACCTTCGGGTTCAACCAAGTACAAATCAGCATCAGACCCCTGACTGGCCATGTAAGCAGTCACGCCCGATGAAAGACCGCCGCCGCCCACAGGTAAGACAATTACGTCAGGGGTAGCACCAAGCTGTTGCATCATCTCAACTGCAACTGACGCCTGCCCCTCAATCACATCGGGGTCATCAAAGGGTGATAGAAAATGCGCGCGCTGTTCATCACAATAAGCGCGTGCGGCAGCCAGAGTACTGTCGAAATAATCACCAACCAACACAATCTCGATCGCATCCCCACCGAAAATACGTGTTTTATCAATCTTCTGCTGCGGCGTTGTTACAGGCATAAATATCACGCCGCGTCGCCCGAAATGCTTACATACATAAGCAACACCCTGAGCGTGATTTCCCGCACTCGCGGCCACAAACAACTGCTGATCCGGGGTCTGCGCCAAACACTTGCGCATCGCATTAAATGCACCGCGAATTTTGTAACTGCGCACAGGCGTCAGATCTTCTCGCTTTAACCAGATATCAGCATCGTACATTTCGCTAAGGTGCGCATTTCTTTGAAGTGGCGATGCCTCGAACAAGGCGCGCATTTCTGCCTCGGATGCTTTAGCTCTTTGTACAAAATCGGTCATGTGCATTCCCTCTGGTCGCGCTACCCTATCACAGAACAATGTTTCAGAAAGCAGCATCCCTTGCCGCAGGTAACAAAACGGATTATCCCGCCGCCATACGTGATCAGGAGAACGCCAATGTCTGCACCCAAAAAAGTCGTCCTTGCCTATTCAGGTGGCCTCGACACATCCATCATCTTGAAGTGGCTGCAGACAGAATATGGCTGCGAAGTGGTGACTTTCACTGCAGATTTGGGTCAGGGCGAAGAACTTGAGCCAGCGCGCGCCAAAGCTGAAATGATGGGCGCTTCTGACATCTACATTGAAGACGTTCGTGAAGAATTTGTTCGGGATTTCGTTTTCCCGATGTTCCGTGCCAATGCCGTTTACGAGGGTCTTTACCTGCTCGGCACCTCAATTGCGCGGCCACTGATCTCAAAGCGCCTTGTAGAAATCGCGCAAGAAACGGGCGCAGACGCGATTGCGCACGGCGCAACCGGCAAGGGCAATGACCAGGTTCGCTTCGAACTGGCTGCATACGCGCTGAACCCTGATATCAAAGTCATCGCTCCATGGCGTGAGTGGGACTTGTCCAGCCGCACCAAACTGATCGACTTTGCTGAGAAAAACCAAATTCCAATTGCTAAAGACAAGCGCGGCGAAGCACCATTCAGCGTTGACGCAAACCTTCTGCACACCTCGTCTGAAGGTAAGGTTCTGGAAGACCCAGCCGTAGAAGCACCCGATTATGTCTACCAACGGACGGTCCACCCAGAAGACGCGCCGGACACACCTGAATTCATCGAGATCGGCTTTGAAAAAGGTGACGCAGTAAGCATCAACGGCAAAGCAATGTCGCCTGCCGAAGTGCTGACCGAATTGAACACAATTGGTGGCCGCAACGGTGTGGGTCGCCTTGATCTGGTTGAAGGCCGTTTTGTGGGTATGAAGTCACGCGGCATCTATGAGACACCAGGCGGAACTGTCCTGCTTGAAGCACACCGCGGCATTGAGCAGATCACGCTGGACCGTGGCGAAGCGCACCTCAAAGACGAACTGATGCCACGCTACGCAGAACTGATCTACAATGGTTTCTGGTTCAGCCCAGAGCGTGAGATGCTTCAAGCTGCAATCGATCACTCGCAGCGTCACGTGACCGGAACTGTTAAGCTGAAGCTTTACAAAGGCTCTGTGCGCACAGTTGCACGCTGGTCTGATCACTCGCTTTACTCTGAAGCACACGTCACATTCGAAGATGACGCAGGCGCTTACGATCAAAAAGATGCAGCAGGCTTTATTCAACTGAATGCACTTCGCTTGAAACTTCTCGCCGCGCGCGACCGTCGTCTCAAGTAAACCATATCAATCAGGTTTGAGGCAGTGCTTTGACAACGTCTCGTAAATTGGCAAAGCGCGCTCCAGCAGGGGCGCGTTTTCTTTTGTGACTTCAGGTAAAGACCCCTCGGCACCAGAAAATCCGGTACTATTGTGCACAGCGCCGTACCAGTGATCCGCCCAGACGCCATCAAAATCCTTAGGGCCGCAAGGCCACGAAAGCATCGCCTCATCAAACAGAATGCCCAGCGCATCACAAAGTTTACCAAGCATTTGCCGCGGATCAGCGCGAATATCTGCACTATCAATCACCACGCCGCCAAACGTCTCAAACAACTGAAGCTGCTGCGCAAACCCAAGGTCGTCAAACGTGGGGCTTTCCCGTTTCGCCTGATAGCTGGCAATCACCCGCGCTGGATGTCGAATTAGAAAGGCGTTCTTCACATCGCCAAGCCAGTCACGTGAAAACGTCGGCAACATATGATGTGTCATATGCTTTTCATACTGCAGCGTTTGAGGTTGGTTCAGCGCCATAAGCGCGTCCTGCGCGTTTGTTGGCTGGCTTGCTAATATTGCGTCCTGCATCGGGTGAACCAAACCTGTTTGCGCCAAATAGGCGGCATACAACGGCTCATCAACCGCGATGCAATCTGACCTGTTTCCAAACGCATACATCATAGCCGTCGACAGGTTGCGTGGACCTGACCACATGGCGATACGCGTCATTGTTGATCGACCAATTTTTTATAAAGCTCACGCAAGCGCATGGTCATAGGCCCCATCTCACCTGTCCCAATCCGGCGCCCATCAATATGACTAACCGGAGTTTGCGCGCCGAATGTACCCGTCAAAAACGCTTCATCCGCGCCATAAGTATCAACAAGTGAGTAGTTGCGTTCAAATACGGGAATTTCGTTAGCCCGACAGAGATCAATCACCTTCTGCCGCGTAATGCCGTTCATGCAGTAATCGCCCGTGCTAGTCCAAACCGCGCCTTTACGGACAATGAAAAAGTTGCAGGCGTTAGTCGTGTTCACAAAGCCATTAACATCCAACATCAGCCCTTCGTCAGCACCGGCTTTTTCAGCAGCGATACACGCAAGAATACAGTTCAGTTTGCTGTGCGAGTTCAATTTTGGATCTTGGGTCATTGGCAAGCCTCGTAGATGAGGCACGGTCGCCAGCTTGATTGGTCGCGGAATTTTGGGTTGTGAGTGCTCCATAATAATCACGAATGTCGGACCACTTTGACTTAGACTTGGATGCTGAAATGGCCGCGTCTTTGGGCCCCTTGTCACCATAAGCCGCGCGTGGGCGTTCGTGGTCATCTCATTAGCAATGCGGGTCTGTTCCAGCGCAGTACGCACTTCTTCTCGGGTTTTGCCGATATCTAGATCAATCGCTTTTGCGGCCTCAAACAGACGGTCCAAATGCTCATCCAGAAAAGCCCAAACACCGTTATAAAGACGCAAGCCCTCCCAAACACCATCGCCCAGCATAAAGCCGCTGTCGTAAACGCTGACCACAGCCTCGGCTTTTGGCACAACACGATCGTTCAAATAGATCAAAAGCGCTTCATTTCGGGCGTCTTCTTCGGCTTGGTGGGTTGTTACGTGCTCATTCATAATTTTGCATCCTGCACATCTTTAAGGTCGGGTATCACATCAGCAGTACCATGACGTGTCACCATGATCGCGGCGGCTTGAACGGCTAAATTCAGAGACTGTTCCAGCCCAAAACCACGATCAAGACCAGCCGCAAAGTACCCAGTAAACGTGTCGCCCGCCCCCGTAGTATCAACTGCAACAACTTTGACCGCAGGGACATCAATCCTTGTGCCATTGTCATAAACTGTAACGCCATCTGCACCCTTGGTGATCAGCACCTGTGCAATGCCCAACTCAGACACATCTTTGCCAGTCGCATCTTGGAGCTGGTCTGCCTCAACCTCGTTCAACACAAGAATATCGATCAGACCATCAAGCGCCATAATTGCGTCGGCCGAAAACGGCGCGGCAGCATACATCACCCGCAGACCAAGTTCTTTTGCAATTTTAGCCGCTTCATACTGACCATTGGTTTCATTCTGCGTTACGAAAATATCACCGGCATTCGCCTCACTCAGCGCAGAGCCAATGAGATTTTCAGGAATAACCCCATTTGCACCTGAATAGAGTATGATTTGGTTCTCGCCGTCATCATCAACAGTGATAATCGCGTGGGCCGTTGGTTCATCCGCGACCGCAATAAACCGCGTATCCACACCGTACTCCAAAAGCCGGTCGCGCCATTTTGTACCGTCCTCACCCACAGCACCAATATGACAAACACGCGCCGCAGCGCGCGCCGCAGCCACAGACATGTTTGCGCCCTTGCCGCCCAGCCCAACAGTCAACGACCGAGAGGCCAACGTCTCTCCGGCAACGGGCAGTTTATCGACGCGGTAGGTATGATCGGCGTTAATAGACCCCAAATTCCAGATGGTCATGCATCACCCCACATTGCAGGCGGCAATAATTGCCATGTTCAAAATATCTGTCTCAGATGACACCGTCGAACAAATCTGAATCGGGTGATCAACACCCGTCAGGATGGGCCCCAGAATAGTAGCCCCCGCCATCTCTTGCATCAGTTTCACGCTGATGGACGCTGAGTGCCGCGCTGGCACCACCAATACATTCGCAGGTCCAGTAAGCCGTGAGAACGGATAGCTTTTTTGCGCTTCTGCATTTAGCGCCACATCAACAGCCATTTCGCCCTCAAATTCGAAATCAACGCCCTTTTTTTCCAGCAACATAGGCGCCAAATGCATCTTCTCAGCGCGTTCTGACACCGGATAGCCAAAGGTAGAAAAGCTGACAAACGCCACGCGGGGTACCAAACCAAGTTGCCGCGCAACACCCGCGCCTTTAATGGCGATGTCTGCTAAATCAGCCTCGTTTGGCCATTCATGAACAACCGTATCACCGATCAGAACAATCCGCCCTTTATGCAAAATAGCGGTAATGCCCACCGCGCCATCACCGGGGCCCAGATCAAACACATGGTTCATCAAATCCAGAACATGGGCAGATTTTCGTGTAGCACCGGAAACAAGTCCATCTCCGTGACCATGGGCAAGCATAAGTGCAGAAAACACGTGGCGGTCACGCGCAGCGAGGCGGTGCACATCAGATTGGTCAAACCCTTTGCGCTGCAGCCGTTCATACAAGAATGATTTATACATCGGCAGGTGCGGAGAATTTTTGGCGTTCACCACCTCAAGCTCTCGGTAGTCATCGCCCATCCCTGCTGTAGTCAACAGGTCCTTAACATCAGCCTCACGTCCGACGACCAGCGCCTTGCCAAGGCCAGACCTCTGATACTGAACAGCAGCACGCAATACCCGTGGATCATCTCCTTCGGCGAAAATCATCCGCGCTTGCGCACGTTTTGCCCGCGCATGAATGCCCCGCAAAATAGACGCGGTTGGGTCCATTCTTGATTTCAGATTAAGTGTGTACGCCTCCATATCCACAATCGGGCGGCGCGCTACACCGGTGTCCATACCAGCCTTCGCGACAGCAGGTGGGATCACATGAATCAAACGTGGATCAAACGGTGTTGGAATGATGTAATCACGGCCAAATGTTAGCTTACGGCCATATGCAACGGCGACCTCATCAGGCACATCTTCGCGGGCCAACTCCGCCAACGCACGCGCACAGGCAAGCTTCATTTCGTCATTAATCGCCCGGGCATGAATATCCAGCGCACCGCGGAACAAGTATGGAAAGCCCAACACGTTGTTCACTTGGTTCGGGTAGTCACTGCGCCCCGTAGCAACGATGGCATCAACGCGCACCTCATGCGCTTCTTCAGGCGTGATTTCCGGATCAGGGTTTGCCATCGCAAAAATAACAGGGTTATCCGCCATTGATGCAACCATCTGTGGGGTAACAGCACCTTTTGCAGAAACACCCAAGAACACATCACAACCAATCATAGCATCCTCAAGGCTGCGCGCATCAGTGCGCGCGGCGTGTGCAGATTTCCATTGGTTCATGCCTTCGGTGCGGCCTTGGTAAATCACACCTTTTGTGTCGCACATAATGCAGTTGTCGTGCTTAGCGCCCATCGCCTTGATCAACTCAAGACACGCGATGCCAGCAGCACCTGCACCGTTCAAGACGATCTTTACATCCTCAATCTTCTTACCAGATAGATGCAGCGCATTAATCAGGCCCGCTGCGCAAATCACCGCTGTCCCGTGTTGGTCGTCGTGAAAGACGGGGATATCCATCTCTTCCTTCAGACGCTGCTCAATGATGAAACACTCGGGTGCTTTGATGTCTTCAAGGTTCACACCACCAAACGTAGGACCCATCAGCTTCACAGCATTCACGAATGCATCCACGTCTTGGGTATCCAACTCGATGTCGACGCTGTTTACATCCGCAAACCGCTTAAACAGTACCGCTTTCCCTTCCATCACTGGCTTACTTGCCAACGCACCCAAATTCCCAAGGCCCAAAATCGCTGACCCATTGGAAATAACCGCCACCAAGTTGCCCTTGGTCGTATAATCATACGCAGCCTCAGGCGAGTCCGCGATGGCCTGAACCGGCACAGCAACACCCGGTGAATACGCCAACGACAGGTCCCGCTGGGTGGTCATTGGAACAGTCGCGGAAATCTCAAATTTGCCCGGAGTTGGCTGTAAATGAAATGCTAAAGCTTCGGCATCGGTGACTTTGGTGTTGGACATCGTTTTTAGGCCTTTGTTTTGATTACAGAAGTGATAGCGCTCTGGATTGACACAAACAACGGTTTTGGGGTTTCGGCGACTTCGCCCTGCGGTTAGTTTTCACAAACACCGTTTGACCTTGGGGGATCCGATGGCGGCGTCTGCGCACACAACCACACCGATGATGGCCCAATATCTTGGCATCAAAGAAGAATATCCTGACGCGCTATTGTTCTATCGCATGGGCGATTTTTACGAGTTGTTCTTTGACGATGCGGTTCAGGCGGCCTCTGCTTTGGACATCGCACTTACCAAGCGCGGCAAACACAACGGTGAAGATATCCAGATGTGCGGTGTGCCGTTTCATGCAGCCGAAGGGTATCTGCTGACACTTATACGCAAGGGGTTTCGCGTTGCCGTGGGCGAACAGCTTGAAAGCCCCGCCGAGGCGAAAAAGCGCGGCCATAAGTCTGTCGTCAAGCGCGGTGTCGTGCGGCTTGTTACACCGGGGACATTGACCGAAGACAGCCTGCTAGAAGCGCGCCGTAACAACTTTCTCTGCGCCTACAACGAAGTTCGATCGGACGGTGCCATTGCGTGGGTCGATATCTCAACGGGTGAAGTGCGCGTTTTGTCATGCAAACGTTCACGCTTATCCCCTGAATTGGCGCGATTGCTGCCTAAAGAAGTTCTCATCGCCGATGCAATTGAACGCGATTGTGCGGAAATAGTGTCTGATATTGGCGGTGCGCTCACTGTTCTTGGTGCATCAAGTTTCGACAGCACACGGGGTAAAGAGCGGCTAATGGAGGCGTTTGAGGTCGCATCTTTGGACGCGTTCGGCACCTTCAATCGCGCGGAGCTTGGCGCACTTGGCGCCATTATTGATTATCTCGACATCACGCAGAAAGGGAACATGCCCCTACTGCAACGGCCCATTCGGGAAGACGAAGGGGGCTTGGTTCAGATTGATGCTGCCACCCGCCGAAACCTTGAAATCACCACCAGCATGAACGGCGGGCGTGACGGCACATTATTGCAAACCATCGACCGCACCGTAACGTCGGCAGGCGGGCGTTTGCTAGAGCGGCGCATCAACGCCCCTTCCCGTGATGTTACCCTGATCAATGACCGCTTGGATGCCGTTGCGCATTTTCTATCTGATCCATTATTGCGTAACACGGTCCGAGAAGCACTGCGTAAATGCCCTGATATTGAGCGCGCCCTATCGCGCATCTCTCTGGACCGATCTGGACCACGTGACCTTGCTGCTATTCGTAACGGACTTCAGCAAGCAGAAGATCTTTTCACAAACTTGCCTGAAACAGGCCTACCCAGTGATATCGACGCCGCACGCACAGCACTTAGCGGCCACGGCGAACTGGTCGCACTTCTGGATGACGCACTGAATGCTGAGCCACCACTCTTGGCGCGCGATGGCGGATTCATCGCAGAAGGATATGACGCTGAACTTGATGAAGCTCGCAAGCTTAGCAACGAGGGCCGAAGCGTGATCGCCTCAATGCAAGCCAATTTTGCTGAGCAAACAGGCATCTCATCGCTCAAAATCAAGCACAACAATGTCTTGGGTTATTTCATTGAAACCACCGCTCTTCACGCTGAAAAAATGCTGTCTGCGCCGTGGTCTGAAACTTTCATCCACCGCCAAACCACAGCAAACGCAGTGCGCTTTACCACCGTGGAACTGTCTGATCTTGAAACGCGGATTCTGAATGCAGGCGGTCATGCGCTTGAAATCGAAAAGCGGATCTATTCCAGCCTAACTTCCGCAATTTTAGAAACCGCAGCGACAGTTTCTACCACATCGGCTGCACTTGCAGAACTGGATGTGTTTGCCGCGCTCGCCGATATTGCAAGTGGTGAAGGCTGGACCCGACCCACCGTTGACACCACTGGTGCGTTTGAGATTGAACAGGGCCGCCACCCAGTTGTTGAAAGGTCGCTCAAAGCGCAAAACGCCGCGTTCGTGGCCAATGATTGCACGCTGACTAAATCGGAAAATAATGCTGCCGTTTGGTTGCTAACGGGCCCAAACATGGCGGGTAAATCTACATTCCTGCGCCAAAACGCGCTGATTGCGTTGATGGCACAAATGGGATCGTTCGTACCCGCTGCCCGTGCGCATATCGGTGCCGTTTCACAACTTTTCAGCCGTGTCGGTGCCTCGGATGATCTGGCGCGGGGCCGCTCAACGTTCATGGTTGAGATGGTCGAAACGGCCGCCATTTTGAACCAAGCTGATGACCGCGCCTTGGTTATTTTGGACGAGATCGGTCGCGGCACGGCAACCTATGACGGCCTATCAATTGCGTGGTCAACGCTGGAATATCTGCACGACCAAAATAAATGCCGCGCGTTATTTGCGACCCACTACCATGAAATGACACAACTTGCGGACAAGATGGACGGCGTCAGCAATGCGACGGTCGCTGTGCGCGAACATGACGGCGATGTCATCTTTTTACACGAAGTCCGAAAAGGCGCAGCAGACAGGTCTTACGGCGTGCAGGTCGCAAAACTCGCAGGGCTGCCACCAATGGTCATCGCCCGCGCACAATCGGTTTTAGAAGCGCTTGAAAAAGGTGAACGCGAAGGAACAGCGGGCCAAAAGGCTATCGTTGATGACTTGCCTCTTTTCTCTGCAACACCTGCCAGCCCTGCGCCTACAAAAGAAAAAGCCAACGCAGTTGAAGCTGCGTTGGCTGAAATTCTACCAGATGAGATGTCACCAAGGGACGCGCTAGACGCCCTTTATCAACTCAAAGCGTTGACTAAGCCGGCGTAGAAGAAACGCCAACTTGCGCGGGGCGCAACAAACGATCGTGCAGCATAAAGCCCTCGGCCATTACCTGAATAATGTCACCGGCTTTGGTGCCCGGCACAGGCGCTTCAAACATCGCCTCGTGGTTTTGCGGATCAAACCGGTCCCCGACTTCAGGTGAAATCACAACGATACCGTGCTTGCCAAAGACGCTGATCAACTCACGCATCGTCAGCTCAATACCCTCAAGCAGCGCTTTGTTCGCCTCGCGCTGTTCGTCAGTCACGGTTTCCAACGCGCGCTTCATGTTGTCATAAACTGGCAACATATCCCGCGACAGTTTTGAACCGCCGTAATTCTCAGCCTCGCGACGATCACGATCCGAACGCTTGCGCGCATTTTCAGCATCAGCCAGCGCACGCATGAAGCGATCACGATAATCATCACGCTCAGCCTTCAACGCATCAAGCTCCAACTCTTCGTCAGAGAAATCGACATCCGCCTCTTGATCAAGCTCTGCCTCAGCTTCTGCCAAATCATCGAGGAAGTTCGTTGGTTCCTGTTCTGCCATATCTTTACCCTTTATCCGCGGTCGGCCATCAGTTTCCCGATTAATTGGGCAGTGTAATCAACGATCGGGACAATACGTCCGTAGTTCAATCGCGTCGGGCCAATGACCCCCACAGCACCAATAATCTTTCGGTCAGCGTTCATATAAGGAGAAACCACCAAAGAGGAACCCGAAAGTGAAAAAAGCTTGTTCTCAGAGCCAATAAAAATACGCACGCCTTCGCCTTCGTCGGTCAACTCTAGAAACTCGGCAATATCACGCTTGCGTTCAAGATCATCAAACAGCGTTTTAATGCGATCCAACTCCGCAGGATCACCACCTTCGTTAATCAAATTGGACCGCCCGCGCACAATAAGACGCTCGCTTGCGGTGCCTTCATTCTCCCAAAGTGCCAGCCCGCTTTCGACCATATCTTTAGCCAGCGTATCAATCTCTTGGCGGCGCTTTGAAATCTCACCTCTCACGACGCGCTGTAACTCTGAAACTGTCCTGCCTTCCGCGACCGCATTTAGAAAGTTGGCAGCCTCTCTCATCGACGAAGGCGTCTGGCCCATGGGCGGTGTGAACACGCGATTTTCCACCTGACCATCCGCAAACACAAGCACCACCAAAGCCCGATCAGGACCAAGTGAGACAAACTCAATATGCTTGATCGGCGCTTCCGTTTTTGGCGTCAAAACCAGCGATGCGCCCTGCGTTAGACCCGAAAGCGCCCCACCAACGCGGTCCATCAGTGCAGGCACCCCGTCCGAATTAGACGACATCGTATTCTGCAAATGGTCACGGTCCACCGCATCAAGATCACGGACCTCAAGTAAACCATCCACAAACATTCGCAAACCTATTTGCGTCGGCACACGACCCGCAGAAACATGCGGACTATCCAACAGACCAAGATGCTCAAGATCTTGCATGACATTACGAATGGTCGCCGCACTTACCTTTTCCGACATTTCCCGCGTCAGCGTCCGCGACCCAACAGGATCGCCACTTTCAAGATATGACTGCACAACGCGGCGAAACACTTCGCGCGACCGGTCATTCATATTGTCAAAAGGGCTCTCGATCTCTGTCATAGACGGTAATTTGATCCCCCCCACCCAATGTTGCAAGGGGTTGCGTTCAGTTTGCCGCCATGTGATCCAATCTCCAGAAAAACAAAGGATGATATGATGCGCCCCTCCAACCGTGCACTTGATGAAATGCGGTCTATTGAGATCGAAACCAACGTCACCCGCCACGCGGAAGGCAGCTGCCTGATTAAGGTCGGCGACACCCACGTGCTGTGCACCGCATCTGTTGACGAGCGCGTCCCCCCCTTCATCAAAGGATCTGGCCTCGGCTGGGTCACAGCAGAATATGGTATGCTGCCCCGTGCAACACACACACGCATGCGCCGCGAAGCCAAAAACGGACAATCCGGACGCACCCAAGAAATTCAACGCCTGATTGGCCGCAGCCTCCGCGCCGGTGTTGACCGCGTCGCTATGGGCGAACGTCAAATCACAGTGGACTGTGACGTTATCCAAGCGGACGGTGGCACGCGCTGTGCCTCAATTACGGGTGGTTGGGTTGCACTATCATTGGCCGTCCAAAAACTGATGAAAGCGGGCGACATCAAAACAAACCCACTGATCAGCCCCGTCTCTGCGGTAAGCTGTGGTATCTATGCGGGCCAGCCCGTTCTTGATCTGGACTACCCCGAAGACAGCGAAGCAGGCGTAGATGGCAACTTTGTCATGACTGGCGACGCTGGTCTGATCGAAATTCAGATGTCCGCTGAGGGCGCTATCTTCAGCCGGACACAAATGGATCAACTTCTTGACCTTGCGATCAAAGGAAGCGCTGAGCTAACCAAAGCACAACTAGCGGCGGTAGGTGCGTAAATGCGCAAGCTTACCGAACCCAAGATCGTCCTCGCCAGCCATAACGTAGGAAAACTGCGCGAAATCTCTGAACTGCTGAAACCTTTCGGCATCGAAGTGGTCTCGGCGGGCGAGCTTGGGCTTGATGAGCCAGAAGAAACCGAAAGCACTTTCCACGGAAACGCCCGCATTAAAGCGCATTATGCCGCCAAAAATGCAGGCCTTCCGGCGCTTTCAGATGACAGCGGCATTACAGTTGACGGCCTTGACGGCGCACCGGGCGTCTACACCGCAGACTGGGCCGAAACGCCACGTGGCCGCGACTTCCCCCTCGCAATGAGCAAAGTCTGGAACGCACTTGAAGAACGCGACGCAGACTACCCGCGCCTCGCCGCCTTTAACTGCACGCTCTGCATCGCTTGGCCCGACGGACACGACGAAATCTTTGACGGCATAGTCAAAGGCGAAGTCGTCTGGCCAATGCGTGGCGACCACGGGTTTGGCTTTGATCCGATGTTCCAACCCCTTGGCCATTCTGAAACATTCGGCGAAATGGATCCCGCGCAAAAACACGCCATGTCACACCGCGCCGATGCATTCGCAAAACTGATCGCAGGCTGCCTTGACTGAAGACTGGCAAAATGGCGGGTTCGGCCTGTACATTCACTGGCCCTTTTGCAGCGCAAAATGTCCGTACTGTGATTTCAACTCATACGTTGCGGATAAAATAGACGAAAACCGCTGGGTTAGAGCCTACATTGCAGAAATTGAACGTACAGCTTCACTCACAAAAGGGCGGGTGCTCAATTCAGTCTTCTTTGGCGGTGGCACCCCCAGTTTGATGTCCGTTTCCGCTGTTGAACAGATTATAACAGCTGTGCGCGCCAATTGGTCATGCGCAAATACAATCGAAATCACGATGGAGGCGAACCCAACTTCCGTCGAAGCGGGCCGTTTTGTCGGCTACAAAGATGCAGGTGTGAACCGTATTTCAGTTGGCATTCAAAGCCTCAACGATGACGGTCTCAAACGCCTCGGCCGTCTTCATACAGTTCACGAAGGCATCCAAGCCTTTGAACTTGCGTCAAAAACCTTTGAAAAGTGTAGCTTTGATCTGATCTACAGCCGCCAAAATCAAACACTTGCCGATTGGCAATCTGAACTGAAAGAGGCACTCACGATCGCCGCTGGCCACCTTTCAATGTACCAACTGACGATTGAGCCCAATACAGCCTTTGGGGATCGCTATGAAAAAGGCCTGCTAAAGGGACTGCCGACCGAAGACACAGAAGCAGACATGTATTTTGCAACGCAGGAAATCGCCACAAGCGCAGGATATATGTCATATGAAGTGTCTAATTATGCCAAATCGGATCATGAAAGCGCCCATAACCTAATCTATTGGCGCTACGGCGATTACATCGGCATCGGGCCTGGCGCGCATGGAAGGGTAACTCTTAACGGGACCCGCCACGCAACAGAAACGGAATTAAGTCCTTTAAATTGGCTCAAATCGGTTGAACAAAACGCAACAGGCGAAACCACGACCGCCCCACTATCACGCGATGAGCAAGGAACAGAATTTCTACTGATGGGCCTGCGATTGGCAGAAGGCGTTTCGCCAACTCGCTATAACGAAATATCGGGTCTAACACTGCCAGAAACAGCAATCACCCACCTAGCAGACCTTGGTTTGATCGCTGCAAATGACGACACCTTAGCAGTTACTCCCAAAGGACGACCACTGATTAACGGCATCTTGCGCGAATTGCTTGCTGATTAGCCCGCAAGCAATCTACAAAGGTCATCTAGTTGCTCTAAGTCTTTGTATTTAATCACGATTTGGCCACCATCGTTGCCAGAATTGTGGGAAATCGAAACGCCCATCCGCAACTGGGCCGACAATTCGCCCTCAAGCGCGCGCGTATCAGCGTCTTTATCACTAGAGCCACCGCTGCGCCCACCACTCGAACCGCCAGATTTGCCCGAGTTAGAGCCGTTTTTAACCAGTTCTTCGGTCTGTCGAACGGACAAACCCTTTGCGATAACAGTCTGCGCAATCTTACTTGGATTATCCGCGCTAATCATTGCGCGTGCGTGACCCATGCTCAACGCACCCGTTACCACTTTGTCTTGCACATTGTCAGGAAGGGTCAACAAGCGCAGCAAGTTAGTAATGTGCGACCGGCTTTTCCCCATCGCCTTGGCAACTGCATCTTGTGTGTGTCCATGTCGTTGGATCAATTGGTTGTAGGCTAAAGCCTCTTCAACCGCGTTCAGATCGGCGCGCTGAATATTCTCGATGATGCCCAACTCGAGTACTTCAGTATCGTTGAAGTCCCGCACAATCACCGGCACTTCATGGATTTGCGCCCGCGCAGCAGCGCGCCAACGCCGCTCACCTGCAACAATCTGATAAGCACCTTTCTGCCCCGTCGTATCGGGACGAACGATCAGCGGCTGAATAATTCCCTTTTCGCGAAGCGAACTTGCCAACTCATCCAAATCACCATCATCAAACGATTTCCGCGGCTGGTCAGGGTTCGGAAAAATTAGATCAATTGACACTAACGTGGTACTTTTCACCACATCCTCCGACGGCGCCTCT
>Ga0209652_1002023_pt1 | contig 16047 bp, 9 predicted proteins | sample SaaInl74LU_5_DNA_FD_184641 | JGI IMG/M metagenome (GOLD analysis project Ga0209652, IMG submission 184641) | Marine microbial communities from expanding oxygen minimum zones in the Saanich Inlet - ESP_74LU_5_DNA (SPAdes) (version 2) | ecosystem: Environmental > Aquatic > Marine > Intertidal zone ...
ACACGTTCGTTATTAATAGCATTCATTCGAATTCTATCACCTAATAATGCACCACCAGTTTTTCTTTTTGATGGGTCTACAGAAATTAGACCAACTGTTTTATTTGGAAAGTCTATTAAAAAACGACGCACTAATTCATCTACTAAAGATGATTTTCCTGCACCACCAGTTCCAGTTATTCCTAAAACAGGAGTTTTAGAATTTTTATTTTTCTCATGAATTTTAGCTAATGTATCTTTTGCAACTTCTGGAAAGTTTTCTGCAGAAGAAATTACTCTTGCTAGTTTTCTGGCCTCTTTTTGTTTTAGTTCTTCAATATTAATGTCTAATTGATCTCCAATAGCAAAGTCAGATTGTTGCACCAAATCGTTAATCATACCTTGTAATCCCATTTCCCTTCCATCATCAGGAGAGTAAATACGAGTAATTCCATAATCCATTAAATCTTTAATTTCTTCTGGTAAAATTACTCCACCTCCACCACCAAATATTTTAATATGTCCTGCACCTCTTTCTTGAAGTAAGTCGTACATGTATTTAAAATATTCGTTATGACCACCTTGATAAGAAGTCATTGCAATAGCATTTACATCTTCTTGTATTGCACAATTAACTACTTCATCTACACTTCTATCATGTCCTAAATGAATGACCTCAACACCTGTAGATTGTATTATTCTACGCATTATATTTATAGCAGCATCATGTCCGTCAAAAAGCGAAGCAGCAGTTACAATTCTAACTTTATGTTTAGGTTTATAAGGTTTAATTTGTTCCATTCGTAAAAAAAGTATGATTTATGGCTTGCAATTTACGGATTTTTCAAAAATTGATACTAATCTTTGATGATTATAAAGTGTTAATAAACTCTCAAAAAGAATATATTTGTGTACTACTTTAAAAATCAACCTTAAAAATGACATTTAAAGAAAAGATTAAGCAAGGAATTCCTGCAAATTTACCCGAAAAAAAAGTGTATGATACATCTAGAAATCATGCCCCAAAAAGAAAAGAAATTTTATCTGATGAAGAAAAGAAGCTAGCTTTAAAAAATGCACTTCGTTATTTTGATGATAAACACCATGCAATATTATTGCCTGAATTTACAGAAGAGTTAGAGAAATACGGTCGTATTTATATGTATCGTTTTCAACCAGATTATAAATTGTATGCAAGGTCTATAGAAGAATATCCAGGAAAATCTGAACAAGCAAAAGCTATCATGCTAATGATTCAGAATAACTTAGATGATGCAGTTGCACAGCATCCAGATGAATTAATTACTTATGGTGGTAATGGGGCTGTTTTTCAAAATTGGGCTCAATATTTACTAACAATGCAATATTTGTCTGAAATGACAGATAAACAAACATTAGTGATGTATTCTGGACATCCTTTAGGTTTATTTCCTTCTAATAAAAATGCTCCAAGAGTAGTGGTTACCAATGGAATGGTTATTCCTAATTATTCAAAACCAGATGATTGGGAAAAAATGAATGCTTTAGGTGTTTCACAATATGGACAAATGACAGCTGGGAGTTACATGTATATTGGTCCTCAAGGTATTGTTCATGGAACAACAATAACAGTTTTAAACGGATTTAGAAAAATTGGAAAATCACCAAAAGGAAATTTATTTGTAACTGCTGGTTTAGGGGGAATGTCTGGTGCACAACCCAAAGCTGGTAATATTGCTGGTTGCATAACCGTTTGTGCAGAAGTTAATCCTAAAATTACTCAAGTTCGTTTAGATCAAGGTTGGATAGATGAAAAAATAACTGATTTAGATGAATTAGTAGAAAGAGTAAAAATAGCAAAACATAAACAAGAAACTGTTTCTATTGCCTATTTAGGAAACATAGTTGAGGTTTGGGAAAAGTTTGATGAAGCTGAGATATTTATTGATTTAGGATCTGATCAAACTTCTTTACACAATCCTTGGGCTGGAGGTTATTATCCTGTTGATATTTCATTTGAAGAGGCTAATATAATGATGGCTGAAAATCCTACTTTATTCAAAGAAAAAGTACAAGAAACTTTAAGGAGACATGCAGCAGCAATAAATAAACATACAAAAAAAGGTACTTATTTTTTTGATTATGGAAATGCTTTTTTATTAGAAGCTAGTAGAGCAGGAGCAGATGTAATGAATCCTAACAAAGAATTAGGTCGTGAATTTAAATACCCAAGTTATGTTCAAGATATTATGGGACCAATGTGTTTTGATTATGGTTTTGGACCTTTTAGATGGGTATGTGCTTCAGGAAATTCAGATGATTTAAAAAAGACAGATAAGATAGCATGTAAAGTTTTAGAAAAGCTAAAAGAAAAATCACCTAAAGAAATTCAGCAACAAATGGCTGATAATATCCAATGGATAAAAGGAGCGCAAGAGAATAAATTAGTGGTGGGTTCTCAAGCTAGAATTTTATATGCTGATGCAGAAGGTAGAATAGAAATTGCAAAAGCATTTAATAAAGCTATTAAAAAAGGAAAAATAGGACCAGTAGTTTTAGGTAGAGACCATCATGATGTTTCAGGAACTGATTCACCTTACAGAGAAACATCTAATATTTATGATGGTTCAAGATTTACAGCAGATATGGCCATCCAAAATGTAATTGGAGATAGTTTTAGAGGAGCAACTTGGGTTTCTATACATAATGGAGGAGGAGTTGGTTGGGGAGAAGTTATAAATGGTGGATTTGGCATGCTTCTTGATGGTAGTAAAGCAGCAACAAAGCGTTTAAAATCAATGCTTTTTTGGGATGTAAATAATGGAATTTCTAGAAGAAGTTGGGCAAGAAATGATGAAGCAATTTTTGCAATTAAAAGAGCTATGAAATCTGAAAAACAACTTAAAGTTACACTCCCAAATAAAGTTGATGAATCGCTTTTTGATAGTTTAACATAAATATATCTCTGATGAAAAAAGTAATTTTATTAATATTTGGCGCCATTTTAATGACATCTTGTAATTCATTAAAAGTTACAACAGATTATGATACTGCTGTTAATTTTACAAATTACAAAACGTTTGCTTTTTTTAAACCTGGAATAGATAAAGCTGATATTTCTGATTTAGATAAGAAAAGAATTTTAAGAGCAATAGAGACAGAACTTACTGCTAAAGGTTTAACAAAGTCTGAAAATCCAGATATGCTAGTTAGTATTTTTACTAAGTCTAGAGAAAGGGTAGATGTAAATCAAAACAATTTTGGCTGGGGCTGGGGTTGGGGTTGGAACCCTTGGATGTGGAATAATGGTATGAATAACGTAAATGTTTCTCAATATACAGAAGGTACTTTGTTTATAGATTTTATAGATAAAAATAAAAAAGAATTGATTTGGCAAGGAGTTGGTACAGGTGCTTTAAAAATTCAAAATAGAGAAAAAAAAGAAGAAAGAATTAAAGAATTTGTGAAAGAAATTATTTCTAATTATCCTCCAGAAACAAAAAAATAAATGCATAAAAAAACTCCGAAATTAAAACTTCGGAGTTTTTTTTATCAATAATTAAAATCTACTATACATTTGCAGATTTTACAGTTTTTATAATTCTTCCTGCAATTTTATATGGATCTCCATTAGAAGCTGGTCTTCTATCTTCTAACCATCCTTTCCAGCCTTTCTCTACAGTAATAATTGGAATTCTAATTGAAGCACCTCTGTCAGAAATACCATAAGAGAAGTCATTTATAGAAGCAGTTTCATGATCTCCTGTTAAACGTTGGTCATTAAACTCACCATAAACAGCAATGTGTTCTTTTACAACAGGTCTAAATGCTTCACATACTTTTTCGTAAACTTCTTTAGAACCACAAGTTCTTAATAAAGAATTAGAGAAGTTTGCATGCATACCAGAACCATTCCAGTCCATTTCTTTTCCTAAAGGTTTTGGGTGATACTCAATATACCAACCATATTTTTCTGTTAATCTGTCTAATAAATAACGTGCAACCCAGATTTCATCTCCAGCTTTTTTTGCACCTTTTGCAAATAATTGAAATTCCCACTGTCCAGATGCAACCTCTTGGTTGATTCCTTCAAAATTTAAACCAGCGTCAATACATAAATCTGCATGTTCTTCAACTAAGGCTCTACCATGTGTGTTTCTACCACCAACAGAACAATAATACATTCCTTGAGGAGCAGGATAACCACCAACAGGGAAACCTAATGGTAATTGAGTTTTTCTGTCCATAATAAAGTACTCTTGCTCAAAACCAAACCAAAAGTCATCATCTTCATCATCAATTGTAGCTCTACCATTAGAAACGTGAGGTGTACCATCTGCGTTTAAAACCTCAGTCATTACTAAATAACCATCTCTTCTTGCTGGATCTGGATATATTGCAACAGGCTTTAATAAACAATCTGAAGAACCACCTTCTGCTTGTCTTGTAGATGAACCATCAAAAGACCAAATTGGACAATCTTCTAGTTTTCCGCTGAAATTCTCTTCAACTTTAGTTTTACTACGCATGTTTTGAGTTGGAAAGTATCCATCTAACCAAATGTATTCTAATTTAGACTTACCCATAATATAATTTATTTATGTTTTCTTAATTTAGGTACAAAAATGATATAATTTAAATACATATCAAAAAAAAAGGGGGTAAAAAAATAAAAAGTAATTAAAAATAATTTTATCCCTAATTTTTATAGGGTATCTTTGTAATAAAAATAAAATATACTATAAAAAAATCATATTATGTCAACAATTAGATTTGCTGCATTACAAGAAACCTTAAAAAGAAGTCCAAAAAAAATTGTAGAAAAAGAAAAAAGATCTTCATTATTTGCTAAAAATGTATTCCATAAACATGCTATGCAACAGTACCTAACTCGATCTGCATATGAAAGTGTAATGAATGCAATTGAAAAAGGAACAAAGATTGATAGAAAAATAGCAGATCAAGTTGCAGTAAGCATGAAAGATTGGGCAATGTCTAAAGGCGCAACTCATTATACACATTGGTTTCAGCCTCTTACAGGAGCCACAGCAGAAAAACATGATGCGTTTTTCGAATCTATAAATGGTAGTTTAGCTATGGAGAAGTTTGATGGTGAACAGTTGGTTCAACAAGAGCCAGATGCATCAAGTTTTCCAAATGGAGGTATTAGAAATACTTTTGAAGCAAGAGGTTATACAGCTTGGGATCCAACTTCACCAGCATTTGTATATGAAACTACATTATGTATACCCACTATTTTTGTTTCTTACACAGGTGAAGCTTTAGATAATAAAACCCCATTATTAAGAGCATTACAAGCTATAGATAATCATGCAACAGCTATTTGTAAATATTTTGATAAAAATGCATCTAAAGTAAATGCTACTTTAGGTTGGGAGCAAGAGTATTTTTTAATTGATGAAGCATTAGCAAACTCAAGACCTGATATTATGTTAACAGGAAGAACTTTATTAGGACACACACCTGCTAAAGGTCAACAATTAGATGATCATTATTTTGGAAGTATCCCTACAAGAGCAATGAGTTTTATGCAAGATTTAGAGCAAGAAAGTATGTTGTTAGGTATTCCTGTAAAAACAAGGCATAATGAAGTTGCTCCCAATCAATTTGAGTTAGCTCCGATTTTTGAAGAAGCCAATTTAGCAGTAGACCATAATTCATTGTTAATGGATATTATGGGTAGAATTGCAAAAAGACATCAATTTAAAGTATTGTTTCATGAAAAGCCATTTTCAGGTATAAATGGTTCAGGTAAACATAATAATTGGTCTTTATCTACTTCAGATGGAACTAACTTACTGAGTCCTGGTAAAACTCCTATGAAGAATTTACAATTCTTAACCTTTTTTGTAAACACAATTAAGGCTGTTTACAAATACGAAGAATTGTTAAGAGCTTCTATTGCATCTGCAAGTAATGACCATAGATTAGGAGCTAATGAAGCACCACCAGCAATTATTTCTGTTTTTATTGGTAGTCAACTTTCTGAAGTTTTAGACGAATTAGAAAATGTAACAAAAGGTAAATTATCACCTCAAGAAAAAACAGATTTAAAATTGAACATTATTGGTAAGATTCCTGAAATTTTGCTAGATAATACTGATAGAAATAGAACTTCACCATTTGCCTTTACTGGTAATAAATTTGAGTTTAGAGCTGTAGGATCTAATACAAATTCTGCAATTCCAATGACTGTTTTAAACACTATTGTAGCTAAACAATTAAAGGAGTTTAAACTTGAAGTAGATGAATTAATAGATAAGAAAAGTCTTAAAAAAGATGAGGCTATCTTTAATATTTTAAGAGAATACATTAAAGATTCTAAAAAAATTCGTTTTGAAGGTGATGGTTATGGTATTTCTTGGGAAAAAGAAGCAAAAAAGAGAGGCTTAAGTAATAATAAAACAACTCCAGAAGCATTAAAAGTAAAGATTTCTAAACAAGTTTTTGATCTGTTTGAAGAAATGGATGTAATGAACAGAATTGAACTAGAAGCTCGTTTTGAAATTGATGTAGAAGAATATACGAAACGTTTACAGATAGAAAGTAGAGTTTTAGGAGATATTGCAAGAAATCATGTAGTACCAACAGCTATAAACTATCAAAATACTTTATTAGAAAACACAAAAAATCTAAAAGAAATATTTGGAGAAGAATATAAAAAAATTGCAAAAGAGCAGATAGAATTAATCATGACGATTTCTAATCATATCACAGAAATTAATGCTTTAACCTTAAAAATGATTGATGAACGAAAAAAAGCAAATCAATTAGAAGGTTTAAAATCAGCAGAAGCTTATTGTAATAAAGTAAAGCCATTTTTTGATAAAATAAGATATCATTGTGATAAATTAGAAACTATGGTAGATGATAATATTTGGCCTTTAACAAAATACAGAGAATTATTGTTTACAAGATAAAATAAAACATCCTACTTTACAGTAGGATTTTTTTTTGAAAACCCTAAATTTGCAGTTCAACATATTACCATGAGTCAAGAAGTTTCTAAAAGATATGCGCAAAGAGGTGTTTCTGCCTCTAAAGAAGATGTACACAATGCTATAAAAAATATAGACAAAGGTTTATTTCCAAAAGCATTTTGTAAAATAGTACCAGATCATTTAACAAATGACGAAGACTTTTGTTTAATAATGCATGCAGATGGAGCAGGTACAAAATCTTCTTTAGCTTATATGTATTGGAAAGAGACTGGAGATTTATCTGTTTGGAAAGGTATTGCACAAGATGCACTAATCATGAATATTGATGATTTATTATGTGTTGGAGCAACAGATAACATCATGCTATCTTCAACTATAGGACGTAATAAAAGTAAAATACCAGGTGAAGTTTTATCAGCTATAATAAACGGAACAGAAGAATTAATTGATGATTTAAAAAAATTCGGAGTTACCATTCATTCAACTGGAGGAGAAACTGCAGATGTTGGTGATTTAGTAAGAACTATCATCGTAGATTCTACTGTAACTGCTAGAATGAAACGTTCTGATGTTATAGATAATGCGAATATAAAAGCTGGTGATGTAATTGTTGGGTTAGAAAGTTTTGGACAAGCAACCTATGAAACTGAATATAATGGAGGTATGGGTTCTAATGGATTAACTTCTGCTAGACATGATGTTTTTCATAAATATTTAGCAGATAAATATCCAGAAAGTTTTGATGCAGCTGTACCCTCTGATTTAGTATATTCAGGAAATATAAAATTAACAGACGAGGTTGAAGATTCTCCTATTGATGCAGGTAAATTAGTGTTGTCTCCAACAAGAACATATGCACCAATAATTAAAGAAATTTTATCTAAATACAATTCGGAGCACATTCATGGAATGATTCATTGTAGTGGAGGTGCCCAAACTAAAATCTTGCATTTTGTTGATGATTTGCACATTGTAAAAGACAATGTGTTTGCAATTCCACCTTTGTTTAAATTGATACAAGAGCAATCAAAAACAGATTGGAAAGAAATGTATCAGGTATTTAATTGTGGTCATAGAATGGAAGTTTATGTATCTCCAGAAATAGCTGAAGATATTATTGCTATTTCAAAATCTTTTAATGTAGATGCTAAAATTATAGGTAAAGTTGAAGCTTCTGATAAGAAAAGACTTACAATAAAAAGTGAGTTTGGTGTTTTTGAATACTAGTTTTCTTTCTCAAAAATAAAATCTATTCTAAAATCATCATTTTGTACAATAGCTTTTAGTTGATTGTTATCAACTAAATAAGTTATTTTTTTTGGGAATTCATTTTGTGGGTTTTCACATACAAAAGAAGTATCTGTTTGCTTTGTGAATTTAAAAAGTGTTGGGTTTTCATTAACACCAACTACTTGTAAATGTAAAGTATCATTAATTTTAATAATACTTAATTGTTCGCTAAATGTAGTTTTACCATCTTTTATAGTGTAGCCTAGTCCTTTAAAATCTGAATTCCAATTTTCAAATGTTTGACTCCCAGGTTTGTCATTTAAACGTTTCCAATTACCAATTAGAAAAGCAGGATTTTTAGTTTTTTCTGTATTATTATCACAAGAAACTATACAAAGAAAGCAAATAGATAAAAGTAGTAATCTCATAAAAAAAAGTTGATCTATCCAAATATAGCTATAAAAATTGTAAATTCGCAAACTAAGAAACGAGGATAAGATGATAGAAAAAATACAAATTGTAAAACAACGTTATGATGAGGTTTCTGACCTTATTATTCAGCCAGATATTATTGCTGATCAAAAGCGTTATGCACAATTAAGTAAAGAATATAAAGACTTAGGAGATGTAGTAAAAATTGGTAAAGAATATCAATCTTTACTAAATAATATAGAAGAAGCTAAAGAAATTATAGCAGATGGCTCTGATGCAGAAATGGTAGAAATGGCTAAAATGGAAATGGATGAAGCCAATGCTAGAATTCCTGAATTAGAAGAGAAAATTAAATTCATGTTGATTCCTAAGGATCCAGAAGATTCTAAAAATGCAGTTGTAGAATTAAGAGCGGGTACAGGTGGAGATGAAGCAAGTATTTTTGCTGGAGATTTATTTAGAATGTATTCTAAATATTGCGAAAGTAAAGGATGGAAAGTTTCTACTGTAGACTATTCAGAAGGAACTAATGGTGGATTTAAAGAAATACAATTTGAAGTTACTGGAGAAGATGTTTATGGTACCTTAAAATTCGAAGCTGGTGTACATCGTGTACAAAGAGTACCACAAACAGAAACACAAGGTAGAGTGCATACTTCTGCTGCAACATGTATGGTGTTTCCAGAAGCAGAGGAGTTTGATGTAGAAATTAATCCTAAAGATGTAAGAATAGATTTCTTTTGTTCATCAGGTCCTGGAGGTCAATCTGTAAACACTACTTATTCTGCAGTTCGTTTAACGCATATACCTACAGGCTTAGTAGCTCAATGCCAAGATCAAAAGAGTCAGCATAAAAATAAAGAGAAAGCTTTTAAAGTTTTACGTTCTAGATTATATGATTTAGAACTAGCTAAAAAGCAAGCAGAAGATGCTGCAAAACGTGGTTCAATGGTTACCTCTGGTGATAGAAGTGCGAAGATTAGAACTTATAATTATCCTCAAGGTAGGGTTACAGACCATAGAATAGGTTTAACATTATACGATTTGTCTAATATTGTAAATGGTGACATTCAAAAAATTATTGATGAATTAATGTTAGCAGAAAATACAGAAAAACTTAAAGAATTAGGAGATGGTTTTTAACTATTTTACTATAATCAAATTTAAAGCCTCATTTTTGAGGCTTTTTTATTTGAGTTAATTTTTAAATGGTATGGGTTAATTGAAACTGTATTGCTTCTTTATCTTTGTAGTAGGAAAAAGAAAAAATAAAGCAGCGTTAAAATAGCTAAGAAAAAGATTAATTGTTATGAATTAGAAATGCTATGGAAAAAATCAGTTAGCTAAGAAAAAGAAATTTAGGTGGCACAAAAAAATTAAATTTTCCCCAACATCTAAAACAAAAAAAGTCTCCATTTTGGAGACTTTTTTATTTTTTAACATTATTTAGTTATTCGCCAAATAAATGTAACTCTGTAAATTCTTTATTGATAGTTAATGTGTGTTCTTTAGAATTTAATCCATTTAATTCAATATCAACATTATCAATTTGTACCTTTTTAACAGTAAAAGGTAAATTGTGGAATTTTATTTTAAAGTTAGAGTAAGGTGCATCAAATTTACCTTCTTTGTGTTGCTGTAAAATAAACTCTTTCTTTTTACCTGTTAGTTTAAAAGTTCTTAGACTATATCTACCTTTTCTGTAGTCATATCCATCATGTGCATCATCATATAATTCTGATTTTTCTTTGCCTATTTTGTAATAAACATCTAAGGTAATTTCATCAAAATTTTTCTCTCCAACATATTGTTGTACAGGATATTTAGGAATAACAGCACCTTCTTTTATAAATATAGGCATGCTATCTAAATCTGCATCTACCCACATTTCTTTACCACCCTCAACAACTTCATCTGTCCAGAAATTATACCAATTTCCTCTTGGTATGTACATTCTTCTACCTTTTGCATTTGGTTCTTGAATAGGGCAAACTAAAATATGTTCTCCATAAACAAATTCATCACTTCTATAATGTGTATGAGGATCTTCTTGATCAAATAATACCAGAGATTTTAAAATAGGAGTACCATTATTAATATGTTTCCAAAAAGCAGTGTATAAATAAGGTAATAATTGATATCTTATTTCTACAAACTTTCTTACAATATCAGTTATTTCATCACCAAAAACCCAAGGTTCTTGATCTCCATGATCTCCTGAAGAGTGTACTCTACAAAAAACATGAAAAATACCTAATTGAATCCATCTTGCAAATAATTCACCTTGTGGTTGTTCTGCAAATCCACCAATATCTGAACCAGCAAAAGAAAAACCAGACATAGCCATTCTTTGTGCTTGATTGTTGGCAATTGCTAAATGTTCCCAAGTGGCAACATTATCTCCCATCCAAGTAGAAGTATATCTTTGAGTACCTGAGTAAGCTGCTCTTGTAATTACAAAAGGACGTTTTGGGTAAGAGTATTTTTTTAATCCATGATACGTTGCACGCGCCATTTGCATACCATAAACGTTATGAGCTTTTCTATGAGAACATGGGTTTCCATCATAATCATGGCGAACGTCATCTGGAAAGGTTTTATTAGGAACCTCCATTACAGCAGGTTCATTCATATCATTCCAAACACCTTTAACACCTATATCTTCTATTAATTCTTGAAATAAACCAGACCACCATTCTCTAACTTCTGGTTTGGTATAATCTGGAAAATAACATTCTCCAGGCCAAACTTTTCCTTTCATGTAGGGTCCATCAGCTCTTTTACAGAAATAGTCTTTATCTAAGGCTTCTTTAAAAACATCGTATTCTAAATCAATTTTAATACCTGGATCTATAATAACTACGGTTTTAAAACCATCATCTTCTAATTCCTTAACCATTCTTTTGGGTTCTGGAAAATGCTCTTTATCCCAAGTAAAACATCTAAAACCATCCATATAATCGATGTCTAAATAGATGGCATCACAAGGTATTTGAAGCTCTCTAAATTTGCTAGTTACTTCTTTGACATTACTTTCTGGATAATAACTCCATTTACATTGGTGATATCCTAAAGCCCATAAAGGAGGTAATGCATGAGGTTTACCAGTTAAATCTGTATAATTGGCTACTACATCAGACATTTGAGGTCCGTAGATAAAGTAATAATTCATTTCTCCACCTTGTGCCCAAAAACTGGTAACATTTCTTCTTTCTTGTGCAAAATCAAAATGGGTTTTAAAGGTATTATCAAAGAAAATACCATACGATTTATTGTCGTGAATTGACGTATAAAAAGGAATAGCTTTATAAATTGGGTCTGTATTTTTACCAAACGCATAAGAGTCTGTTACCCAATTTTCGAAACGTTTTCCTTTTAAATTTACATCAACAGGTTTATCACCTAAACCATAATAACTTTCTGCTTTTTGAGAGATTTTACTCATTTTTACAATGTCACCTCCATATTGATAGCTTTCTTCCCAATGAAAACCAATTTCATCTTGGTTAATTAAAACCATGTCTAAAGCATCATAAATACTAACTTGTAAGCTAGATTTTTCTACTTTACAAATTAGTTTTTTAGTAGCAACTATATAATGAGTTTCATCTTCTGTAACTTTTAAAAAACTATATCCTCTTGAAGCATGTACTGTAATTCCGTAAGAAAAATCGTTGTCGAATTTTCCTGTAGTAGAATATCTAAATCTTACAACACTGTCTCTAACAACAGTAAGCTGTAAAACTACATTATTACTTGTAGTAAAATATAATTTATCTACGTCTTTTTTATAGTTGATTATTTTTGATGGAAATAAATTTCCTTTTTGTTCTAACTCTGTATTTACAATCATTTTGCGATACTTTTTAGCAATGTAAAAATCGTAAAAGTTTGTTTTACAAAGAAATATAAAACTTGTTTTTTACGATAACGTTTAAGTGCAAAAATAAGTGAATCAACAAACATTAACTGCTAATTAATTAAGCATTTTAATATAATTTTTGATACCATAAAAAAAGATGATATTTTTTCTTTTATTGAGAAAAAAATCATCTTTTTATTACTTACTTATGCTATTTTAATAATATAAAATATTATTTGTATTTAAAAGCAATCATACTTAATGGAGGTAAAGTTAATTCTAAAGAATGTTGTCTATTATTCCATTCTTTTTCTTCTGATGTTAATTTTGTATTTTTATACTCTCCTGTTCCATAATATTTTTTATCATCACTATTAAAAACTTGTTTTAATGATCCTGATTTCGGTAAACCTATTCTATAATTTTCTCTAGGAACAGGTGTTAAATTTAAAACTATGATGACATTATCTTTTTCATTTTCTCCTTTTCTTATATAAGATAAGACAGAGTTTTGATGATCTCCATGATCTATCCACTCAAATCCTTCAGGTGAAAATTGTTTTTCGAATAAAGCCTTTTCTTTTTTGTAGAATTTATTTAAATCTTTAACTAGACTTTGAGCACCTTTATGCACATCATATTGTAATAAATGCCAATCTAAACTTGTTTGAAAATTCCATTCTGATGTTTGCCCAAATTCACCTCCTTGAAATAATAATTTAGTTCCTGGATGTGTGTACATAAAGCTATATAACAATCGTAAATTAGCAAAGCGTTGCCACTCATCTCCAGGCATTTTGTCAACGATAGCTTTTTTACCATAAACTACTTCATCATGAGAAAGAGGTAGCATAAAGTTTTCTGTAAATGCATAGTTTAAGCTAAATGTTAAATCATTTTGATGATGTTTTCTATATACAGGTTCTTTAGCAAAATATTCCAAAGAGTCGTGCATCCAACCCATCATCCATTTCATGCCAAAACCTAAACCACCATCGTAAATTGGTCTTGATACTTTAGAAAACGACGTTGATTCTTCTGCAATGGTTTGCACATCAGGAAAAGAAGCATATACTTCTGAATTCATGTCTTTAATAAAGTCGATAGCTTCTAAATATTCGTTACCACCATAAATATTTGGCTCCCATTGACCATCTTCTCTTGAGTAATCTAAGAATAACATTGAGGCTACAGCATCTACTCGTAAGCCATCTGCATGATATTGGTCTAACCAAAAAATAGCATTACTAATTAAAAAAGCTTTAATTTCATTTCTACCATAGTTAAAAATTAAACTTTTCCAATCTTGATGATATCCTTTTCTTCTGTCTGGATGTTCATATAAATGTGATCCATCAAAATAACCTAAACCATGATCGTCTGAAGGAAAATGAGAGGGAACCCAATCTAATAAAACACCAATTCCTTTTTCGTGAAATTTATCTACTAAATATTTAAATTCATCTGGATAACCAAATCTTGATGTTGGCGCAAAATATCCTGTTAATTGATAACCCCAACTTGGATCATAAGGATATTCCATAATTGGCATAAATTCTACGTGGGTAAAATTCATTTCAGCCACATAATCTACTAATTCATCAGCTAACTCAACATAGCTTAAAAAACGGTTTTCTTCTATTTGTTTTTTCCAAGAGCCTAAGTGAACTTCGTAAACAGAAAAAGGCGCATTTAAAGCGTTGTTTTTCTTTCTATTTTTCATCCACTTTTTATCTTTCCACTCATAATCATCTTGCCAAACTACAGATGCTGTTTTTGGTGGGTGCTCACATCTTCTAGCAAAAGGATCTGCTTTTTCTGTAGTTACATCATTATTTGAACTTTGAATTTTGTATTTGTAAATATTGCCTTTACCAACATTAGGGATAAAACCTTCCCAAATTCCACTTCCATCCCAACGTACATTTAATTGATGTTCGCCTGCCAACCAAAAATTAAAGTCACCTACTACAGATACATTTTTAGCACTTGGTGCCCAAACTGCAAAATAAGTTCCTTCTTCACCATCTACATTAACAATATGAGATCCGAATTTTTCGTAAAGCCTATAATGTTTACCTGCTTTAAATAGGTTAATATCAAAATCTGTAAAAAGACTAAATGCTTTTGTGTTTGCCATAGTTTATGAATTCATAATGTTTGCGATACCTTTTAACGGAATAATAGTCCATTTAGGTCTTGAATTAAGCTCGTAACCTAACTCATAAATTGCTTTTTCTAACAAGCAATATTTTAATAAATATACTCTTTCGTTTGTATAACCAATAGATAAATTGGCTTCTTGTGTAACTGCTCTGTAGGTTTCTAAAAATACAGAGATAAAATATTTGTATAATAACTCTCCAAATTCAAAAAGTTCTTCTTTATCTTTAGAATATTCTTCTTGATGATTAAAAATGGTAGAGTAAATAGCATAATGAAAAGATCGAAATAAACCAGCCACATCTTTAAGTGGCGGTTGTTTTACTTTACGATCTCTTATGGTACTTTCTGGTTCTCCTTCGAAATCTAAAATACAAAAATCATCATCCTGAACTAAAATTTGCCCTAAATGATAATCTCCATGAATTCTAATACGTTCTCCTTTAAGTTTTGTCCAATCAAAATTGACTAATCTTTTACGGATAAGATTTTTATTTTCTAAAAATTCTTTTGCTAGTTTTAAAGAATAATCATCTAATTTATGAAGATTATTTTCTGTTAAGTTTAGTCTGTTTTGAAATTGATATGTTAATCTGTTTTTTAACCAAACAGTATAATCACCATTAAAACGAGTGGGAGTAAAAGAAGTATCTGCAAATTCAGAGCCTAAAGCTATGTGCATTTCTGCAGTTCTTTGAGCTAATAATTGCACTTTAGTAAGTAAATTTAAACCCACCCAATCTACAATTTGTGGAGGTAAATTAACAATTGAACATCTTTTAAAAAGCTCGATATCTGGTAAGTTTTTAAGTTCAATTTTTTTGTTATCAATAGATAAATAGATTTTATGTAACTCTTTTAAAAAGTACTCCCAAGCATCACCTTTATTAGGTACTAATTCTTGCATTAAACCAATAGTTATATTGGTGTTTTCTGAATCTACAATATTTATAGATCCTAAGTATTTAGGAGTATGTTTAAACTCTTTGTTATGAGATAAAAAGTGACTCATTTCATAATCAGGATTTTTATCTGCATAAATTCTTCTAAAGAATTTTAAAATAAAGGTATCATTGTAGATGATAGAAGTGTTACTTTGTTCTGCTCCTAAAAAGTTTGATGATTTATATTTTGGAAAATTAAATGTCTCTGATTTATGATATTGAACAGGTGTTTTATCTACAGGAAGTGCATTACTAATTCTTTCATAAACCACTTTTCTAAAAGACTCTAAATACATAGCATCTATGATGTAGCCTTCTTGATCTTTTAATTTTATAGGTAGAATTCTGTTTTCTTTTGCAAAATTTTCATCAGAAACAAAAGAGATTGGTAAAAAGTAATGATGATAAAAAGCCTCTGTAAAATTGACTTCTAAAATCAACCCAAAATAAACTTCATCTCCTTGCTGAATTCTAAAATACTCGCTTAATTCAATATA
>Ga0209652_1002025_pt1 | contig 16036 bp, 14 predicted proteins | sample SaaInl74LU_5_DNA_FD_184641 | JGI IMG/M metagenome (GOLD analysis project Ga0209652, IMG submission 184641) | Marine microbial communities from expanding oxygen minimum zones in the Saanich Inlet - ESP_74LU_5_DNA (SPAdes) (version 2) | ecosystem: Environmental > Aquatic > Marine > Intertidal zone...
TCTCTCGCTCCGTCACTAAAAGATGAGATAGAAGCGAGCCTGAGGCTAAGTATCTACACTACCTCCATCAAACACATAAACCAATATGACAGCTCCTGGTGAGCAAACTCAGATCGCGTCTCTTAACCTACCGTTGAATGCCATCTTTGATTTGCTCGCCAGGAGAATCTAATACAATAAAAAAATGAGACTTCACTACCTTGGCCCTTGGGCCATGGCCATGCATGCGAGACAACCCCGAGGAATCAAAATGCGGTTGACAGCATATATGACCATCTACACAATCGACCTCGCCTAATCGCCGTACCATTCGATAATATAGACCCATGGTGATGTATCAGTGTCTTGGAGGCCGCCCATACGCCCGATAATGTCACCTACATCACATAGTAACACATCGTTCACTGGAGTCGAGAGAACACGCCGCATCATCGACTTTACTGCCATTAGATAACTGTAAACATTCAATCCAAGCCACCAAACGTTACCCTCATCTTCACAATGGTAATAAGCAACAGCTCAGCCTATTGGATTGATAGAATAGGCCATCTTACAAGAGACGGAAGAAGTGGTGCCTCAAAAATGTGAAAAAACATGGCGATTGGATGCGTGTCTGAAATGCGAAGGCGGTGGTACTCGGTTGTTACTGAAAAAGTACCGGACCTCAGCCCATAAAACGTTCTGCAGTCGGCTTCTTCATACTATGGAGAGTTAGGGTCCACAACGTAGCAACTGTGCTTCTATTCAAGTTAATCCAATAATTCAAAGCTACCATGCAAACAAAATCATTTACTAAGGTTTACACCGTTGACCGATTGCCTATTGCCGTACCTCATGTACATCTCTCACATCTCATCTTGAGGCACCATCAAATCCGAGTGAGATTGAACTCGAACTCACTTCATCATTGGCATCGTCGTAGTTGATGGACCTGCCAGGATTCGACTGCTGCAGTGATTCTAGCAAACTCTGGTGTGACTCGACAATGGCCGCAAGTGAATTTGTGATGCGCTCCAATTCCCTTTTGTTCTGCTCGTCTTGCTCCTTCAGAGAGTATTGTATCTGCTCAAACACACCCTTCAATTCATGCTTTAACTGTTTCTTTGACTTTTCAATGGACCGCTGGATGTTCTGCTCCGATCGATGTTCTTGCGTTCCAGAAGATTCCATGTTGAAACCTTCTAGAATATCATTATCACTCCTGTCAAACAAACTAAATCCTTCTAGAATGTCGTTATCACTCCTGTCAAACAAACTGTCGAATGTGCTGCTCAGATAGGAGAACATGGTCTCGATGAACAAGTTGACAGCTCTGTGCGTTGATGAAATGGGTTTGTTAGGGTCTCGAAGCTTTCCTGTATCGTTGAATTCATTTAACACATATGCCACAGTCATCTTCATCCCAGCCATAGTAAAAGCGAGACCGATGAATAAGACAATTGCTTCCAGATGAATTCTGTTGGATGACGATGCACTCATCTCACAGGATTCAAATTGACCGAGCTTCCGATTGATTGTCTTGGTCACCATCCAAATGTGGAGCATGGAGACCGCGCCGAAGAAGTAATTGATATTCCTACGAGACAGTAGTCCATCCGAAGCTGTCCCCTTAATCCACAAACGATGATAGCTCTTGAGGCTAGATATCTCCGACACAAAAATAATTCGTGCCTTTCCTAGCATCATCTTACTAGAGACATAACTGTTCTGATACGAGTCACTGACGATAGCAATCAAGATATTCAGCAACACGATAGTGACTCCAAAAGTGTACAATACAAAGATCATTGTAATGAGTGGATGTTTTTGAAGAGAATCGCTGTCCAAGTCGCCAAGCTGCGAGAGAGGATGTGAGTTTACGACTGAATCAAACTATGTGTGATTGGAAGAAGTAAAACAACACCTTTCACGTACCATGATCGTATACGCAGTGATATATCCAGCAAGATAAGAACCTGGCTCTCCTGATTCGAAGGTAAGTGTCACCCACATTTGAGCAAAAGATGCCATGGCCGCAAATAAGACTAGGAGACACCATTTGATTTCTTTCAGGATCTCTACCGAGCAAAGAATAAAGGTAGCTAGCTGCTTGTTGCGAACTTTGATGAACGCAAGAATCCGAAGCCAAAGAAAAGGAGTTGTGATTGCCACTACGCTACGCAGAAAGAATGGGATAGTATTGTCTTCCATATTGCCATTCGCTTTGTTTCGCAGTACAGTGTCCACGGCAACCGCACAGAAGAGTACCATCAGAAGCGGGCACCAATCCAAAAGATTCCAGAAGCTCAGAGCATCGTTCCAGAATAAATTTTTCGATAAATTGTACTTGGCTATGCCAGCATGAATTGCCTTCGTACCAAAGTAGGATATGCTCAACATGAGTGTAGACGTGAAGAACAGATAGACATGCAGATTGAATTCACGATCACGTGCTAATAGATGCATCAATGCAGCCGCAGGACCCAAACGGAAGCTAAGCATGAGTATGGAGTGATTGATGCCGTCCATAAGAGCCTGTATGGTGGCAAAGGGAGAGAACATGACTCTATCCAATTGGCGCCTTATCACAGGGGTTGCAGCTGCTCTCTTCACGAGGTCATCATCAAGCACGCAGATACGGCGAATGAGTCCTTTCGGTCCAAGTGCTCCCACTGCATCAAAAAGTTCATTTCGATGTCTCTTGAAGTGTTGCAAATCACCAGTAGAGACCACATCTGCAAAGCCACTTGAACTTTTCATAATTCGCTGGGTCATTTGCACATGATGAATGACGGATAAGTCATCCTGAATATTCAATGCGCTAACCCTCTCCAGATAATAGATCGCACTCTCTGCGAGATTGCGACACTCTTCTTTGGCCATTTGCAATTTGAGCTGAAAAGTACGTCCCTCCGCTGTGTCACCGTAATCACCGCCGCTATAATTATCATCAAATTGCTGCGTTTGTTGAACACTAATTGACTTGTCAAGCATGTTAATTAGCCAGTCTCCGTTGCCAATCGAATCAACACTAAATAACACCTTCTTCACAATCGACATGCCAAACACTCGCTGCCGTGTCTCGGGATTTTCAATGAGTAGCAGCTCCTCTAACAGATTTGGTATTGATGCTACATGCTCAACAATGGATGTATCCATCATCTTGAGAAAGGAGCTTTGACGTTCCAGTCGACTACCCATTGAGAGGTAAGAGCTGAGATTATTTGTCGTCGAGTCGTTCAACCCATCGGAGTTGAAAGAAGCACCAAGCACTCCCTCATCTGACTCATCATCCAAATTACTACTACTACGTCTCCGTCTCGCCGATGCCAAGTCTTGAATATTAGTGCCTGAATCCACGATTTCGCCAAGTATAGTCAAACACCACTCTACCAGCGGTGGCAGACCTCGAGCACGCTGCACTTCATCATCACTCGCCTTGTGCTCCTCCTTCTCATCGTCGAATGTTGTGAAACCTAGCGAAAGCCTATGCCTTTTGAGGCTTGTCATGTCCTTACAAAACCCAACAAAGATGGCCTTACCATCTCCCAACTTGACTTCTGCAGCAATTCCTAGCTCAAATTGGAACGTAGTTCCATCTTTTTTCATCCCCGTGAGCTCTCGTCTCTGCGCCATGACCGTCTTTACACCAGTCTGCATGTATCGTTCCATATGTCCATCATGATGTTGTTGATCATGCTTATTCATCAAAATAGATATATTCGATCCTGTAAGCTCCTTTTTAGAGTATCCAAATTTCTTTGCGGCAGCATCATTAGTCAGCAATATCTTTCCCCGTTCATCAATGCAAAACATAGCATCAGTGGCTGAATCGACGATCATTTTGAGTTCTTTTCGTGCCACCTTTTCATATGTTTCCCTGCTCCTCATGAACATTGATGTCTTGCGTGTCTTTCGTTGCGGCATCTTTGATGATGCAGGCAGTAAGCTATCTTCCGAGTCGGAATCAGAAGACGCTTCACTGTGTTTCACGTAGATCGATGTTCCACCCCCCATCCGCTGTTGAAGTCTGCGGCTAACCAACGCCACCTTTTCACGTGATAAATCCGTCTCCAATTTCCATTTACGTACTGCTCTACGTGCCTCAATCCAGCTTATGATTGCCTCTGTGAATGGGATGCGTCCTTCGTCGTCCTCCTCGATGATTGACGAGGGGTAGGCTGGTAATAGTTCTTCCATGACGAATTTATTCACCTGAATAATGAGAGTAAACGGAGATTAGCCAAGATGTCAATAGCACAGAAGTCATCTGTCGGTATCATATAATAAAACAGTCCAGATGCATATAATATATGTAAACACCAATACAACTCACCCTCGACAAAGCAATCGCCGTACTCCCCCCTGCCATAATGCCAATACTCCCTCCGCCCCCACTAGCAATCAGATTAGCATTCAACCCAATCGAATGTGCCAAATATCGCCCTGTCCCCTCTTCCGGCCGCGCACAGCAGTTCAAACCAAATCCCAACTTTTTATTTTCGGATTCATCCTCCATTGTTGCTCGAAATTCTTCTCTTATGCGGCTTAGTGAGGTGCAGGTTTGAAAGTGGTGGTGGAGCGATGATCCTTCTTCTGGCAGCGTGTTACCTCCGCCGTTGTCATGAATTGAAGTGGAGCCTCTACGACGGCCGATGCTATCTCGACGTCTGTTGTTGTTATTGCCATCATTACTAGTATTCGATCGCGATGAGTTAAAGCGAAAAGATTTGAGTTGAAATCTTGCCAGAGCGTTGGGACGACGATTGCGGGCATTGCTGGGTCCTTGGCCTCGGCCGGGTGAGTGCGCAACTGGCGGCATGGTCGGGTGACTAGTAGGAGCTACACGTAACTGCATACAATTATCGTTACTTGGGGCTTGGGCCAATGATCTTCCATCGTTCTTCCAGTTCCACGGAGCTCCTCAAAATTGGCATCGAAGTGCGAATTAAGTCTTGATACCGAAACGACAGCGAGAGGCATTTGTAATGGGCATGGGCGATGTCGCTCCGTCACTGCATGCCAAGATTTGATATTGAACTATGTATATATGTAAGTATAACACTCGAGTACTCACACACGGCACCTACCCACGCAATAGCCACCACTAACTATGTATCTACTACCCACGGACAGGAACTACCATAACCTAGCTAACTAGTTCATGCTTATGCTATTATTGTTTTTGGAAAAATACCTTCATTAGTTCTCAATCTTTTCTTCAGCTTCAGTTGAAAAAGCCGAAAGCCAATTTTGTGTCGCTAGGAATTGTTGCATTCTCTTAATTCTTTGATTCCCTTTTCTGAACCACAGCATTTGCAAGCAGTGGAGAAGACAAAACGTGCGGCACTGTTTCTGTATCTCTTCACTACGGCACTATTTTCGTCCAACGCAGTCCCTTTCAGCAAGACTACTCTCACACGAGAAAGTAGGTGCATGACAGCATCGAAGCATTCTTCATCCAAGTTCGAGCAATATTCTAAATCGACCACCTCTGCACTCCTGCATATGATGACCGCACGTAGTATCTCCCCTTTACTATAATTTCCATTCAAGCGCAATCTCTTGACATGTCGTTCTTCCCTGGAAGGTCTGCACGTGAGTTCCAAAGTGAGTGATTGTATCAGTTCTTTGTTCTCTACTGCATCAAAGCAATCTTGTCCGGCTACTTGTCGTTGTGAGTATTGGAATGGTCGAAGTCGAGCAGGTGCTGGCGGATTCACTGATTGCATTGTTGCTGCGTACATGACCGAAAAAGAAGATATATCCCGTTGAGCAATTCTGGTGTATTGTTTTATCCAAGGAAGCAAAATATCCTCGGTAATCATTGCACGAAATTCTTTCCCTCCATCAAAATCATATACTATCACGATTTCACGTACCAAAGAAGCCAATGGAGTTAGCGCAACTGAGCATGCAAAGGGATGTCGACAGTGTAATCTTGGATTCACATATCCGTGGATGACGGAGTCGGCTTTGAACATTTTGAAGACAGCGTCCAGATGAAAGTTGCCTCCCTCATACCTATCCCTCCCTCTGATAGTTGTAAAATTTGTATAAACGATAAATGGTAACAATGCAACTTTGGCCAGACTCCCCAATCCATGATCTGGAACTGCATCGACAACAGCTGATATCCCGAAGTCTTCCCACCAATAATCATTTCTACAAGGACTTTTCTGAACAGGCAACAAGAGATCACTTGCCTTGGATGGTTCGCAGCTCAACCTTTGAAGATCGACGTAAAGAATGTAGATTGTTGTAAAAATAAAAAGTTCCTCGATAATTAAAGTGTGGTGACTTTCTGGTACCCCTTTATTGTTGAGTGATGACTCCATCTCGCTTTTCAACGTGTCAGTAAAGAATTCAATGTTCGATCTGCGAAAATTCAGATCAATATTTGTTGTGAATAGCCAGAATACCTCCATTGCAATCTTTTGTGCACACAGAGTTGTAAGGCTTGGTAGAGACGATGCTTGTCCATCAGGGGCTTTACCGAGCCATTGAGTCACAAATCCAAGAGCAGTACCACGATGTTTGTGATTAATGGAAGAAGATTTGGTGCCTTTATAGTCGACATAAGGATTGCCTTTATTTTTGGCATAAGGATTGGCGTAATGATTGCCTTTATATTTGGGGGCATACGGATTGCGGTGAGTGGTAGTGGCATAAGGATTGCGGTTGGTACTATTGTACTCCACTTCACTCCAACCGAAGACGAATTCCAAGACAAACTTGAGAACATCTGCGGCGTGAATGTTACGTGACGATAGAAGATTTGCTCTCATCTCTGGGCAAAATCTCGCAGCCGATTTGATACCCGCCCAAGAGCGTAGCTCTTCCGGACCGACGGTGCTTTCGTCGCCCATTTTCAGTCGCTTTGCTTCTGGAGCCGACGCCATCTCAAGTTGTTAGATTCAGCTGCTGCGTGCTATTACACCGAGGCTTCATCCCAAGACTCTTCCCCACTACGCCCGCCTTCTTTGAAAGGCCACTTGCTAGTCCGGCCGGCTCATTCAAAGCAGTTGTTTTCTTTGGGTCAAATAGAGGCAGGTGACATACTAATTCCTACGCATGTTATGGCCTCCCAACGCTCACTCTCAACGCTCGTTCATTTATTGCCGCTTTATTGTATGAGATGGGCGTCCTCACTCAGTACAGATAGATTGGGGACTACATACATAAGTACCCGTGAGCTAGCTTTCACATCCTTCTTCTGTTCGCCCTATCATAACATGAAGAAGCAACGCCCCGACACTACTATTACCACCACCGCGGATCAGGACAAATACCTCATCAGTCGATAAGTAAAACACTATATTCATTAAGGAGTCATTAACTGATTCTTCTCCTCAAGCAATAAAGCTACCGAGGCCTTCAGCTTCAGTCTCTTCGAATGGCGCCTTCTCATAAATCCGCCAGTGAGATAGTCTCTCAACTCTCGGGAGCTTACACGTGGGCTCAAGTAAACGTCCGCCACCCACCGTTTCTTCAAACTTACCTCCGATCAATTTGAATGAAATTATTGATACCACGTCGTCAGCTGAAGAGCTCAGACTTTTCGAAGTAATACTATCGAAGAGTCTTCTTACTGATTGAAGCTTTCTAGCCTCCCAATATATTGAGAACAACAAACGCAATAATGAAATCCATTTCAAAGCTACTTATCCTCATCCTCGCACTGATCGTCAATTCTTCGGCGGCTCAAACTGTGGATGGGACGATTCAAAGGAGAAACAAATGCTTTGCCGATTGCAGGCAAACGTTGAAGGACGAAGTCGTTGGCACCATGTGCGCACCAGCTGTAAAAATCCATCCTATTCCATTGGTCTTCCAAGCATGCACTGACGGCGAGCGTAGTTCCTTCAAACAAGCTTGTTTCGCACGTTGTGCTGTCTCAGCAGAAACTGTACCATTTGACAAATCCTCGTCTTATGAAGCTTGTATCAAGCACAAGAAAGGATTGAGACTGAAGTTTGACTGGTGTCGACAAGGGTATGATAAAAACAGGGAGAGACTCTCCACTGCTGTGGGCCGTAAAATCGTCGAAGAAGAGCCTGTCAAAGAGTTAGCCGATGATGAGCCAGCCTTGAATCAACACCACGATATCTCCAGAGCACTTGTTCAAAAAGTTGATCGAACAATGGAAAAGCAGCTCCGAAGAAAGGAGGAAACCTTCCAAGTTGCTAGCAAGGACAGGGAAATCATCGAACTTGGGTCTACAGTCCCGGATCAGGAGTCGGAGTTGGGGCTATTTCATTCCCAACAAAATCAATTCGTAGTGTTATCGACCCGAGAGGAGAAGCATTTGCAACATGTTGTAGGCTTCGACGCTATTGCTCATGCGCATTCGGAACCTCCTTCGCTTGTCGATGTGCTCCCACGCAAATCTTTGGAGCTGGACAAGCCATCACTCCCAGCTACCTCGAATTTTAATGATCTCAACGATAGCCATGTCGATTTGCTCCCATGGGCCGGTTCTTTCTTCTTGGATACATCTACACCTGTCACTAGCAAGTCTGATGATGATGAAACTCTTGAATGCACTGATTTCTACACTTCTGGATTGAGCTGGGATCATGCTCGTGGCATAAAGGGGAGGGGAATCAATCTTGATACCACACTTCTTACTCCAATGGGAAAAGTATCCAAAGAATATGTTGATGTTTGGGAGTATGCCACTTCATCTTTAACACGAATTCGTGTTGAATGTACTGGGCCATCCAGTCAATTTGTGATCAACCGTCTTCTTGGGAAATATCCTGATAGAGCCAAGACCAAAGTGCTGGAAGCTTGTACTGATGCCTTGCATGTTGTGGAGAGTTCGAATACCTCACATGCACATGTCGTGTACACCGTTGAGAATGATACTGAGACTGAGAGCAAGTCGCTGAATTGCCAAGACTTTGAACTCGACACTACTTTCAGGAGATGGAGTCTTGCGGATAATCTGTCATTGGAATCCTCAAGCATAACAACGCGATCGGATTTCAGAGAGCTGTTGTATCATGTCTGGTCAGCACAAGTTCCTTTTGATGAAGTGGTCGAACGAAAGAAAATCCAACGTTTCCTGTGTAGATCAGACCTGATTTTAGATTCTCCCTCTCAAGCTCAAGGAATTATGAGTTCAGACGGAATTCTTCACCAAAGTATTCACTCTCTCAGGCCATCACGAGTCTATCTGCTTCAAGACATGTCCTCGTATATGTTGACGAACGTTAGCGATCGTGATATGCTTCTAGACAAGTGTAACATGCCTCCACGGCCTGATACAATTTTCGTGATAGCTGTTAATTGTGGTGTCAAGTCTCAAAGCAAACACCTTTGCAATCCTGTAAACGCGGAAGTCGATGCCTGGTGGATCCAAGAAGATGCGGCTCATCTCGAGCTCGTTTTCATCAATCACATCAGCAACAAGGAGGAAATCGGTGGAATTGATATATCCATGTCTTTTTCGAGTTGTCACTTCGAGCTTACTCAGTATCACTGCACTTGGAAAGCTCTGAGAAGAAAAGCTACTGAAGGATGTAGGGACGACTGTCATGCTCAGCCTAGAGGAGTTTTCATCAATTGCATCGATATGACCTCTCTTGAGCTTTGCATTCTGCGCTTGACCCCGATTCGCATTTCGTATGATTCATTTGCGACAAGTCAGGTTCGTCTTCGTCTTCGGAAGCATCCTTGCTGGGCCAAGTTCAAATTCAAAGAGCTTAATGCTCCTCACACGTCTGCTGCAAGACCAAGTGCATCGACATCTGTACTCTTAGGAAATGAGACTGCGAAGGGATTTGAGGGGTCCGCATTTTCTTCTAGTGGATATGAATTTCAGAGTCCAACTGATCATCGTCAAATTGGATTCAAGCAGCATCGTATAGATCCTTTGATGACGGAATCCTCAAGCATTATGGTGACACCGGCTGCATTGCAGCCTTCGGTCGGAGTATCGTCTCATGTTTGGCTGATGCACCGCAGACTCAAATCAGTAGCCTCTGTTCGGATAGTGTATTTGAGCATATCATGGAATGCGTCATCTCGTATCAGGCTGGTGGAAGCGACAACTCTCGTCTTGATAGAGATGTACTTCAAGCTAGACACCCAAGCAGCAAGCAGCACCGAGGCAATGACACTTGCTAGTCTCTTACTTTTGATATATTGCTACTGCCGTTCAGGTGCAACAAGACCGCTTGACTCTGTAATAGTCGATCATGGCATCATTGTAGAAGCTCCGGGAGATATCGTGATAGAGTGGAAGTTCCGGCGGCGGCAAGAACTGTTATGCTTATGCATCGCACTTACCAGCATACATACTTGCTGGAAAGATACATGCAAGATACAATTAGCTACTAATGCTTTACGGTCGAAGTTGGAATTGTCAGGGCTTGTGCCCTACTGGAATTACTCCGGTCATCGTGGAAGAAGTAGAAGGCTGCAGCAGCCGGGTTGATGAAGCCTCCATGAATGTCAATTCTCGATTTAGGTTCAGGTAAGTTCTTACTATTTGGCTGATCACTTTACTAACATCTTTGCTTGCTTTGTCTTCTCTCTACTTTCAGCTTTCAGGTGCCACATCAACCTTCTGATATCGGAATCCATCACTATAACCAACAACACCTTTCACTTTCCAGAGTTGAAGCTGGGACTCCTAGAGACGATTAGCGTCTGGAGGTAAATGGCGTGGGTTCAGACCTGCGGTGGAAATGTGTTACAATCAAATCCAGCGAGCCATCGGCTGGGCTGGTACTCCGTGGCTGGATGCGTCCGGAGGTAGAAGGCATCGGTTCAGAGCCAAACAGGCAAAGACCGGGCACAGTTCCCAGGCAGAAACCTTGGGGGTTTCGCTAAACCATAAGTCTAACCTGGTTCCTTCGGGTTCCATTGGCCACCCCGTCTTTATTGTCAGTTGGCCTTTACGTGGCGATGGGGATGAGTACACTCTTCGGAGTGGAAACCAACAACCGACAACTATATCACATCAATCCATTTATCTTGCTTTCTTGGCATTCATGGATGTTATTTGCCTACTCATTCACTCCTCGGAGAACGGTGTAGGTGTATTTCATCTTGCCTGGTGCAACAACTACTGTGCACATTTCAATTTCACATTCAATCATATATCTTACAGCACTATCCGATCAGCCGATCAAACCAGTTGCAGTTAGAAGTCTTTCCTTCCAAGCCATCATCCCCCCTTTCCAACCGCGCTAGAGACAACGAATCAGGCTTCAAACAACTATGGTATCTCTATGTACCATCACTACTCAAAAACAACCGTGGCTTTTTTCGACAAGTTCGAGGAGAAAGGACGACTGCAATTAAACGAGTCACTCTCCTTCTACGAAGCTCCTGCAATGTAGTGACCAAAGTAAAAGCCGGAGATAGAAGATGATGCCCCCTGCTTCGACCACCTCCAGCTTTTTGTTCAAGCCGCGTCATCAATCAATGTCTCTACGAAGAAGTTCATTGGGAAGAGTGATCGAATCTTGGCTACGATACCATATCTGTTCAAATAACTGATTTGTTGCATCGTGACATAATCCTCAGAAAATTCACAAGTGCCATCCGGAACAGCCCATCCAGCTCTTGCCGCGACTGTATCTGTGTTGTAACCGAGTTGGAAGCGTGAACGATTGGAAGAGCCTCTTCCGCTCGGTAGAATCTTTTGCCAGCATTCATAACTGTCTCTACATTGCTCATTGTCATTGCCATCTCCTCATGCTATTTGGGTACAAGTCATTTGTCTCTGAGTAGCAGTGTATGTAGTATTGTACTTAGTGATCAAGGAACATCTGTCGTAGAAGTGACGAATAGGACTACGATCTCTGTCCATTACATATTCGTGCAAAATTATTATGTTACCCAATTATCTAGAATCTAATAACTTTCTCACTCCCTCCCCTCAAAGTTGTTCACCAACCCACATCCCAATAACTTAGAAATACTTGGTCTTGAACACCTCCTTATCATGCTGCCTCTTCCTATCACTACGTTGCGTAATCTCCACACTTCCATCCTCACGAATATTCGGCCTATCCAATCGATTCGCATACGGAGGCTCCAAAACAGCAAGTTGAGCATCATTCAAATCATTATAGAATTTCAATGGCCACGTACAAGACGATGCAGTAGCACCTCTTACCCCATCGGGTGAAAAGTACGATCGGCCATATCCACAAGTTGCAGGTGCAAACCTATACAACGCACAACGCCGTTGAATATCCGACTGCCATCCCATGGCACCATGCACCGTCCCCTCACTGAACAACACCACATCCCCCGCCTTGGTAGCCGGTTGTTGAATATATTCACTGTGATTGATCCCATCCACCATCCCCTCGGGCATTTTAAAGTTGGACTTGTGTGATCCAGGTACAACGCAGAATCCTCCATCGCCGGGGTTGTGATCGACAAGCATGACGTTGCATCCCAATAATGAGGAGCGGATGCTTCCATTGTGACAGGTGTAGGCCAAGTTGTGGTTGTAGTCACCGGAGACACAGTCGACTGTACCTCCGTGTAGTTGGAACCCTTCCCCGCCTTTGTTGTTCATTAGTACGAACGGGATGTGATCCAATCGATAGCCCTTGCCCAATAATCCATGAAATAGAGGGACGAGTCTAGGATGAGCCAATATTGATTTGAACACTTCACTTTCTGCCGAGCCCCATTCAAAGATCCCACCAAGATCTAATCGGGGAGGTCCAGAGCCATACATGGGCGATCCCTCGACGGCATTTCGTAGTGTCGGATCAGAGCGTGGAATGGCGTCAGTGAGATGTGCATCGATTGCGGCGTGGGCTGCGGCGATTTGATCTGGTGTGAGTACGTCGCGGATGATGATGTAGCCGTTGAGATCGAAGAGGTAGCGTTCTGCCTCGGACATTGCGATTGGGTATTGCTGTTGTTGTTGTTCATTGGCGGATGATGCATCTGATGTGCTGGCCATGGTGGAAAATGAAGAAGTTGATGAACTGCTGCTCGTTTGATTGGTTGATGACGTTGCAGCAGTTGGCTGAGTAGACACGAAAAGCGATGTCGTCTTTTTTGAATTCTTGATTGATGATGCAGGTGCTGCTGCTGCTGCTGCCGGTGATGAAGAAGATGTTGTCGATCGAGACAAATAATTGTGGAGTGGAGCGCAAGTGGAAAAGGCGGCGGCTGGTGCAATCGCTCGTCGAGATGCTTGAAGTAAAAGCATGTAGGATGTCGTTAGGAGAGCGGCTTTGCTGTCGATAAAGTGCATACTATTTAGCTATGCGATGCGGCTGCTGTATTGTTGGATAATAGTTGTTAGCGTTGGGTTAGATAGGTGCTGCTAATGCGGTGTAGGAGGATGCTACCAAAGAAAAGCGTTCATCGACTCATCGTGATCGTGAATGACGTCGATGAGTCATTTTCTTTTTTGTGGCTGAAAAGCGAAGGGGAAAGGCGAAACGAGAGACGAAATTGAAATTTGAAGAAGGTGTTGCATCGCACTGCTTCATTCATTTCAAACTTGATTGCTTACGGTAGCAGGCTTGAAGCAGCCATGGCAAATCGAAGAGAAGAAGTCGATATTTACATCTACACAGGTGGACGGGCGCCTCGGCATGTCACTAGGGTGCGCATCGACGAATCCGTCACAGAAATTGACGATTATGCCTTCGTTTGTTGTGTTGACCTGATGGAAGTGGAGACGCACGATGGGATAACAAAAATTGGAAAGGTGGCGTTCCAACAATGTCAATCTTTGACGAGAATTAATCTTGTAGGCGTCAAAGTAATTGAACAATTTGCATTCAATGGTTGTATAAGCTTGACTGCTGTTGACTTCGCTGGCAAGTTGGAACGAATTGGAACATTTTCGTTCCATGGTTGCGAAAGTCTAAAAAGTGTCAATCTCCCATCACTTCGGGTACTCGCAGCATATGCATTCAGTGATTGCACTGGCCTAACAGATGTTGGGCTTCCCGAGGGGCTAGAAGAAATCAAAGATGGTGCTTTCTCTTCGTGCAAATCTCTGACACGCATCACAATGCCATCATTTGGAGCGATACCATCTAATGTTGTTTTGAAAGATTGCTTCTATGGCTGCGGGGCACTATCAACAGTCGTTCTTCCTGGGGTGATTCACAGAACTGTCGCTTCGTTGCATCTAGAGAGCTGGAGAAATCAGTTGAATGAAAAGATTAGCAAAATCGATCAATATCTTGCTACGCTTCATAATTCTGGCTCTAGTTTCCTTGACCCCGGCTGCATATCTCCGATAGTAGAAGAATGGATGCAGTCTATCCTGAGCCAAGTGATGCAGTACAAAATGGAACACAGCAAGTTGTTGAATGCGGCGATGGCGATTCTTGAACTTGCTCTATGGAAGACAAACCTAGATGGCGATGGAATTGAGGAGGATGTCATAGCTACGAGAGGGCAAAGAAAGAAAGCACGTAAAGAGGGACGTCCGTATCACATCGGGAGCGAGAATTGTGCCTGTGTGATGGTGCCCTCAATGATCAGACGATTTCATTTTTCTTCCGAGGATTGACAACAAGCAGTTCTATAGTAGAACTGTATTTGAATGAAAATGAATTAAGCGTTGCAGGAGTGAGAAGCATGTTGCCATTTTTGCAAAATGCAAACCACCTTCAAGTATTGGACCTCTGTAACAACAGTATACAATCAGAAGGATTAAATTTAATGTTCCGCGCATTGCGTAATAGCCCCATCAAGATGCTGAATTGCAAAGGATGTGGTATTGAAACGATTGAGATTGACAGCGACCACATCCCCAAGTATTTGACAGATTTAGATTTAAAGGACAACAAAATCAATGCAGATGGATGTCGTGGACTAGCAAACGCGCTGCATCAGGGAGATACTACACTATCAACTTTATGGCTTCAAAACAATAGGATTGACGATGAAGGAGTGGAAATTCTGGTCGATGTCCTACAAAACAACACATCGCTGGTGAATTTGGATTTGAGGGAGAAAAATGACATATCAAACCAAGGCAAAATATCTTTGCTCAAGCTAGTGAATGACATCTCTAGTATCACTGCGACGCTTCAATCAAATCACACATTGGCATACATCGCAGTGGGTAAAGAATTCTATGTCTATATGATCCGAATGATGTGGAAGAGCTGCTCCGACAGCATATCGGTATGGCTACCCATATCAATAATTTGAGCGAAAATAACCCAGAAGCAGCTGGCAGAGACAAAATGATTCATACGCAGCTGAATAGCACTCAAAGAGCAGAGTTGGCGGATTTCCAGGGAGTAAATCGATCATTGTACAGTGAGATTAATCCGCTCCACCTACCTGAGGTTCTCTCATTGGTAGGTCAACATCATGGGCAGGGAGAGCTTTATGTGGCATTGAGATCATCGATAGCGGGAGTGATATCCACAGTGATCAAGAAGCAGTGTCTACACCCCAACAAAGAGCATATCACAGGGCCATGATAGCTGAGCATAGAGCCAAGGCGGAGGCGGTAGAAGCTGAAATTGCAGCAATCGAAGCAGCGGAGGGTCATGTAGATGATATTGGAAGTACGACTTGCCCGACTTGCAGCAGCAAAAGACGTCGTGCTTCATAAACTATTCTGCAACGCTTTGCCCTCTATCTTGGGTCTAAGGTTTAAATTGTAACAATGTGTATTTATCTTAAATACATCATGCTGATCTTGAGACTTTTTATGTGTAATGGCAATCCTTCGCTCGCCGTACTGCCTCAGCTTACTCAATGATGTTCTTCATTTCTGGATGTGTCTTCTTCTGTGGAGTCTCTTTCTTCCGCTCAAGCTCAAGAAGCCTCTCCTTGGTTGGGTGTAATCAGGTATGTATGAAGAGACAGGTTCACGGTGATTCACGAGATCCTTTTATCTCTTTTAGTTTGCTTGGAGAACACGGGAGCTGGCCGATTCTGTGGACGACTTATCCAACCTTGTCCTTTCCATTCGATTGATGAGTCGACTGTCAATCAGGTCCCATCGAGTCTAGGGCCAAGCTGCCACATCTGTTGATGAATCAGCCTCACCACCAGTACAGCCACCAACCGAGTATTATAGGCTACTTGG
>Ga0209652_1002034_pt1 | contig 16008 bp, 11 predicted proteins | sample SaaInl74LU_5_DNA_FD_184641 | JGI IMG/M metagenome (GOLD analysis project Ga0209652, IMG submission 184641) | Marine microbial communities from expanding oxygen minimum zones in the Saanich Inlet - ESP_74LU_5_DNA (SPAdes) (version 2) | ecosystem: Environmental > Aquatic > Marine > Intertidal zone...
GACGAGTATCAAAAGGCAAAGCTTTGCTCATCAGAAGAGTGATTGCAAAACTACTTTCAAGTACAAAAGAGAGTACATTGAATTTTGACTAAAATAAAGTTGCCTACAACATTCATATACATATGCGCTTTTTAGTTACCCCGGAGACAGAGCTTCACTGCGCATCCGCCCCGTGGAATAGAAGTTAATCGTGTTGTGTACACTTCGTTCTCGTCTACGATCTTTCCATCATATCTGCATATCAAAGTAGCGAGGGCAATCTTCGCTTCCAAAAGGGCAAAATATTTGCCAATGCAGTCACGAGACCCTTTGCTAAAAGGGAGAAATCCCGAGGAGGAAATTCTTTTCCTTCCATCCTCCCCAAGGAAGCGTTCGGGAACAAACTCGTTGGGCTTCTCCCAGAGGTCCGGGTCCCTCTGAATGGCATAGAAGTTCAAGTGCACAATACTTTCCCCCAGACGCCACCCATCGGCATTAGCGTTTGAATCAGGGGCATACCTAGTCGACGCAGCTGGTGGGTACAGACGCAATGTCTCCCGGGCCACAGCGTCTAAATATTCACATTGCTGCAGTTTCTCAAATGTTGTCGAGCTCAACCCATTACCTTCACCTTCAATGGCAGTGGCAGCCTGAACCCAATCTTTTCCTAGTGCTGACACGACTTCTTCCCTCGCACGTGTCAACGACTCTGGATGCTGAAGCAACAACCAATATGCCCATGCAATTGTTGTCGCCGTTGTGTCATGTCCAGCAAAGTAAAAGGTTTTCAGCTGAGATGTCATATTCTCCATATCATCACTAGTGATTGAAATGGCACCCACCGCTTGCTGTGATGTTTCCTTTGATCGCAGCACGCTAGAGAGGGTCAATGATAAGATATCCTTCTGCTGCTTCAAATCTTCCTTCCCCTCGGCAAGCTGAAACTTTGCCAACCGCCGCTTCACAAGCTTTTGCATATTACGCTCCAACGCCTTGGACAGGCGCCAAGTCTTCCATTTATGTAGAGGATCAAAATATCTCTTCAATGGATTTCTTTGAGCGATACCAAGTAATTCTGTCAGATCTCGCATAGCATTGCGCGTTTGAAGACCCTCATTGTCATCAGACGTATCATATACATTCCAATCCTCCCCAAAGCCAACTGCAACGATGACGTCTACAGTGAGATCAATCGCTCTCTCCAACATGTCGGTTGGGCCACCAGCGGCTAAATCTTCATCACATTTGTCAATAAAGCGATTGCATTTCTGAATTATCGTGTCAACCACACCACGGAGAAAATCAGGTGAAAAGCCAGGATTATACAACTTTCGTTGTGACGCCCACTCACTCCCTTCAGCGGCAACCATACTCTTCCTTCCGATGAGAGCAAACAATGTCTTATAAGTCGGGGATTTGGGAAACTTTTTGTTTTGTGATAGAACATATCTAGCAACTTCTGCATCCCCGACGACAATGAACCGACCGACCACTGGGAGCTGAAACAAAACTACTTTACTTTTCAACCGGTTCATCCACTCGAGAAAGATGATATCATGTGATACCCGTGGCACATTTGGATCTGGTTGGAGTGCCAAGGCATGGCCGTAGAGCCAGTGACATGCGATGCCTACATCCTAGAAGATTTAAACAAAAGCACATGTGGTTCAGTGAGAATGATGGAGAAAATAAAAAGATCTCAAAGAGAGCCAAGAGCTTCAGCTTACCGATGGAGTGGGAGGATCACGAGCGCCGCTTTTGTTGCTTTCTTCTTTCGCTGCCGTTGCTTTTTTGTTGTTGCTGCTACGTCGCCAGATGCTCAGAGCAAGAGAGACGGACACCACAGATATGGCTGCTGCCACGGTGGCTGCGGTGGGTGTAGCTGCTCTCATAACTATCTACGACACTGTTATGTGCACAATGTTCGTCATCATTGTGGAGAAGTCTCAGAGCTCAGAGAAAAGAATTCTGCGTAAGTGAGTCCCGTCCGTGATTGAGTGAGCGAGGAGGCGTGGTATTATGTAGGGATAGGTAAATATTTTTCTAACCTTTTGTAGTCAATTTCATCTTGTTTGGCAACGTAGGAACTAGTTTCCTTCATATCATCACTTATTTTTTGAGCATTATCTTACGTTTAGTTGCAAATCTTTCTGCGAACCATCAAAAAGTGTTTGATCTTGCTTTGCACTTTGCTGTTGCATGCAGCTTTGGGTTCCAGCTTTGCTTTGCCACGATCTCTTCCCATTCCCTTCAATCATCCGTCTTCTCGTTGGAAGATCATAATATGTCAACGCCGACTCTGATCAGAAAGCAACTGCTTCTCATAATCAAACAAGCGGCTCATAGCACAACAATCAAAATCTAAAATTTCTGTTACATCATCGAAGAAATACATCAAAATGATCAATCCAAAGCCATCAGTAATCAGTATGCATCATCGGCGGTGGTAATGCAGCACATGCTTTAGCTGCTCTCCTTCCTCATCAGGGCTACGAAACGAGAGTGTTCGCACCCTACATGGATCAAGCTGATCAAATCAACGCGGCTCTTTTGGAACAGGATGGTTATATGCATGCCGAATTCGCACCGCACAATCAACCAAATGGACTAATCAAAGGTAAACCGATGTTGGTATCTAAGAACGCAGCGGATGTTATCCCGTTATCGGATGTGCTCATGATGCCTCTGCCAAGTTTCACGTACACATCAACCTTGACGGACATTAAACCATTCCTACACGAGGGACAAACACTATGTGTGACACCCGGTCAAGGTGGATTTGATTGGATCGCAGAGGACATCCTTGGATCTGATCTGCTCGGTAAAATCACCGTTGTCGGTTTGATGCCCATGCCGTTCAATTGCCGTATTTCGGAATTTGGCAAAATGGTACAAGTTCAGGAGCTCAAGAAGCATTATTCCATTGGAGTTATGCCCTCTACAGCGTTTGATGAATCGAAGCTCATGATTGAGGATATGTTTGGTGGATCCGTTCTACCAGCGGGCAAAGGAACATTTTTGGAGTGTAGCATGTTCCCAATCAATGCAATCATTCATCCTTCACGTCTCTTCACACTGCTCTCATCTTGGGAGGAGGGCAACGTATTGGATGAGAACCCATTGTTCTACGAAGACTTTACACCTGAGGGAGCACATTCTATGGATGAAACGAATAAGGAGCTAATTGAGATTGGCAAAAGTCTCACTGCTAAAGGAGTTGCAGTGGATATTCCTCACATTTTTGACTGGCTCGCTTGTTATGTATACAACGAGCCCAAAGAGAGCACACTTCAACGCTTCTTTCAAACAAATGATGCCTACAAAGGTTTCCGCTGCCCATTGATCCCTGCTTCGAGTGGAAAGGGATTCGTCCCAGACTTCACCAACCGCTACTTCACCGAAGACATTCCCTGCGGGCTGTGCTTGTACAAAGGCCTTGCTGACATTGCTGAAGTCGAGACACCAAAGATTGACGAAATCATCCTGTATTGTCAAAAGTACATGAAGAAGGAATATGTGGTGAATGGAAAGCTCGTGGGCAAAGATGTTGGAGAAACTTCTTCTCCTCAAAAGTTTGGAATACACACGATTGATGATTTGAAGAAGTTGTACTACCCTTGATGAAAGAAGGTGATATTCGCTACATGTGATAGCTAGTTAGTGTCAGGATGTTGAGAAAGGCACAGTCTTAATTAATAACGAAAAGCAAAGTCATGATCCAGCTTCCTCGTGACCTACCGAGTTGTCTACTGATTAATCTATACAGTTGATATTTTCCTCGTTAACTGGCGTTTTGGAGTCATGCTGCCGTCAGCTGCTTCCGCTCTTGCCATTAGAACAAAGAAGTATGCGCATATGAACCAAAATAGAGTGGAAAGAGCAAACAAGTTGAAAGCAAGAGCATCCGCTTTCTCACGGTTTGACAATGCTACTTCATCACTTGCATTATTTGTTGCATCAAAGAGACGTTTCGTCAAGAAGCCAACCAAGGGAGCACCGAAGATTGCAGAGCTAGTCTTCTCAAGTAATATCCAAGCGGCGACAATTTGTGCTCGTTCTGATGCATTTTGTGCTAGTTTGGCACAGATTGGACGAAGGGTAGCCGCTGGAGTCCACCCTCCCCATAGATGGAACATGCTATACCAAAATACTGCAGAATGATATGCATTCGAAAATAAGAACAGTGCATAGAAAATGGTACCACCAATCACTGATGTAAGAGCAATATAAATACGACCACGAGGTAGAAATGCAAAGTAGTCTCCTAGCACACCTCCAAGAAATGCTCCTAGTGTTCCAAATACTCCAGCAGATATTTGAAAAGAAATGATTTGTTGTCGTGTGAAATCTTTCCATTCGAGTAATAGTAGTATAAATGACATCATGTCCCAGGGAACTTTGTTTGTGTGATGTATTGGTGTGTACAAGATATCAGCAGATAGAGGGTTGAGAGATTTGAAAGTAATCAAGTATTGAAATGCACATTTGGTCTGTGTTTTTAGAGTAACTCACTTGCTCCAAACAACCCCTGTGCCACGAGATATGTAAAAACGGGGATTTGTGATATACGATGAAAGATTTGTAAGAAAGTCATTTCCTCTTCCTTTCGTTTTGGTTGCTGCTGTTGATCCTCCTCGTCTTCTTCGTTCTTTTTATCATCAATCCTCCGCCGTCCCATCTTCAAATGACTCCTCGACACAGCGGCCATACAAATCGACATGAAACCAACAAATCGATATGGAGTCCTCCAATCCTCCCACCAAATCACCGCTGAGGTAGACATAGTTGCCGCAGTCTTCTCCAAGAAACCCATAAGTCCGAACGCTCTACCATGATGGGACGGTACGACAAGTTCTGTTAACATCATTTGACTTAGTGGCATGATGCTTGCGAGTGCTGCCCCGTTCAATGATCGGAACAACGCTTGTGATATAATGGAGTCTGAGATAGATATGGAAAGTGTTGCCACTCCCCAAAGAAAGCACGATGTGCATAATATAATATGAGATTTATGAATGGTATATCGATGGATGATGTATCCCCATAGCGGCAGGGAGAGGGCGTAGGATAAGTTTGTAAATAGACTGAAGTATCCGAGAGTATCGACATGGAGTCCGAGAGTCTTTTCGAGCATGGGGAATGATGCAGCGAGTAGCGCCTTGTCGGCGCTATCGAGTGCGGCGATTATGACAAGCAGGAGTATTGGGAGCTTGCATAGTATCGTCGATGACGATGGTGTTGTCATCATGGTCTCTCTAGAGTAGGAGATAAACTACTATGGTACAATGTTGCATGCACGCACACTGATCTCTGATCTTTTTTGGCGCCGCCCTCGCTTTGCCCCGTGTTTGCCCTAACGTGTCCTGACGAAGCCCTGTGAAATGCCTCGCTGTCCTCCTCAAAGATCTGAAACCGGGTTTTCTGGACCGGTGAGTACCACTGAAGACTGACTTCGCGTCATTTTTTTGCTTTAAATTTGCCCTCTTGTGATATGTCATTGATGAGATAGATGCAATGAATTACTTTCAACAAAATGCTGAAGAGCGAGAGCGAGAGCGCCGACGACTTTGGGATCCCGCCCCTCACAAACTTTCATGGACGGAGATGTGCAAACGGCTTATTGACGCAGATCCAAGTTATGCCAAAGAAATCGGTCGTGGTTCACCTCCATTCATGAGTAATCAGATCCTCAAGCTCAAACTAGGTAAGAATGGGAGTTCTTATAGTTACGAAAATTCAGAGACGAAGGAAATTTTGCACACGCTGCGTCCTGAAGATGCAATTCATACACCCCAACTTCGCTTCGATTGTAATTCGGGGGAAATTATTGAGTGGAATCGGTCACTCGGTGATTTAACTGGGATCTCTGCGGCACAAGTTGTAGGCAAACCTTATGCTGAAGTTTTGGATGAATGGCTTCCTAATTTAACGAAGGAATACAAGGAAGCAGCAGTGGAATGGGTCAAAAAGAAGGATGATGAATCTAATAATGATGCAGAAGGTTGCAGAGAAGATTATTTGTTTCCACTCCCTCTGCCAATCAAGTATGATTCATCATTTAAGTATGTCTCTGAAAACAGACATTATGATGAATACATCGAAATACTTGTGGCGAGGGCTGATCGACTATTTGAATTGTATCCAAACATCAAGTCTATTCCTCAATGTCAATGGGATCAAGAAACAACGAAAGACAAATGGAATTTTGATACGAGTGGGTGGGTTGGAGGAGTTGAGTTTACACTTCGACGTAAGCAATATATTCCGTCGTTGCAAACATTATGCAGAGAGTTGTTATCCAAGGGAGATCACGCTCTCAATGAAGATGGAAGCTTGGCTGTGCCAAAGCCGGCAGAAAATTCGGGGGATGCTCCCCTCCAGACACCCGAAGAAGAAGTTTACACTACTATATCCAATTATGTACGGTCATGTGGTCCAATTGGTATAAAATACATTCGGGAAGTAATGAATGCTGTGTGTAAAAGAGTTCGAAATTGGGGAATAAGGACAAAGTGTTTTCACTTCTCAACTGATTGGTCGTCGAACCCAGAAACTTCCACCATTCATAAATCTGTAATGCATGCGTTGGGAGGTGCAAAACTGATCACAGAGAAAATTGAAAAGGGTAAAATGGTGTGGACTCTCAATTTTTCAGAGGGGGGAGGGGGTAGTGGTGAAGGACTGACCAAAAGTCAGCTGAATCGGCTGAAACAAGATCAGGGATCTAAAGTTGATGTGGCATGGAATAGGTTCAAGACATGGATCACACCAGTCATTGCAGAAAACAAAAATTTCCCCATAACTTGTGGCGCATCTGATTCCACATTTGTTCTCCCAGCCGCAAGTAGACCAGAACGTACGCTGCTGACTCTAAAAATCGAAGGGCACGAGCGTTCCGACGGCTCGTATGGAGAGGAGAAGTTCAAAGCTTACGCAACCGTACAAGTTCCAGCCTCTCTCAATTTGTTTCAGCTTCATCGCGTCGTTTGTCAGACAATGAATTGTGGCGCATATGGAAGAAGAGAAACGCATGAGTGGAAGGTCCCGAATATCAGCAGTGATTTTGAAAAACCTATCACTGATGATAATGTAGAGTATGTGCAAATTGGAGAGACTTACTTTGTTGAAAACGGGAAAAGAGAGGATTATGGCTGTAGCGATGAAGGCATTTTCGATACTGGTGGTGGAGTCCGACAACGGGTCTCACGTACAGGTGCATTTGTCGATCAAGACATGCCCTTCTATTTCCCGAGCCTTGATGATAAGTACTCGCTTGAAAGGCGTTTGAGAAGCAATAATTTTGGGCACATGAAGGCTTGCATCCACTCGACTTCTGTCAATTCTGTGTTCTTCCAGCCTGGAGCAATGGCGCTGCTACAGAATGGTTTGGTCAAGTATTTTACAACGTACAAGATCACTTGCATGAAGAGTGAGGAGTATGCCGGACCACTTCCTCTTGACCCTGATATCAACGTTATGCTGCCCAAGTGTCTCCGGGGGAAGCCAGAGGAAGATGATGAGTACTGGTCGGTCGAAAAGGCCAACAAGCAGCTTCACAGTGATCGAGGTTGTTTGCGAAGAAACTTGTACGAGATAGGCTCGAATGATTTCTTGGTACAGATGCCATTTTGCAACTTGCAATCGTTTCCAATTAATAAGCATTGGAGTGAAGATGACCGGCGTGAAAACGGAATGGTCATTCGCACTCCCACTCCATTTCCTGTCGCTGTTCATTTGACAGGACTTGATCACTATCCAATGTTTCTGTATGGTGAACCACCGCTACCATCATCGGATGATTATGAAGATCATGTTTCATCGCTGAGAGGCAGAATCGATCCTGACTTCCTTCAAGATAATATTATGGGCATGAGCGGAGAATTTGCAGTACCATTTAGATATGGTAAATACAGCTACAGCTATGATTCAGATGCTAGTAATTGCAACGGAGCTAGTCAAGATTCCATTGGTAAGGTTTGGACACGTGAAGTAGATGATGAAACGAAAAGGATTGAGTCTTTGCAGCCGAAAAAAACAGCAAAAGGAAAGAAGAGAAAGGCACCAAGCAAAGCTTCTGCATCTTAATCATATTACTAGATATCTTAGGGCTCTTTAAATTTAGGTCTCGTTTATTCTCATCTCCTCCTAAATTGTTTCGGATCTAATGCGAGCATTCTTCTCTTCTTCTAACTTGACTTGCTCAGCGACCCAGATTTGGTGTGATCCTTGGTAATCTATCTTCACGGCGCAGCCAGAGAGTGAAATCACGTTGTAAACCTGACTTTTGTATACTCGCCCCCCACTTTCAGCAGGCACTATTTTGTATCCGATCAATGCGTTGCCTCCCAGTGACGCAACATGCGCACGAGCAATAGCATTGCATTCTTGACAGAACCTATGAAATTCTGCTCCTTCTCCTCCACGCGACTCACGAATAAAATGCATACTGATGGTGCCAAGGTATTCCGATACAACACCTCCTGTGACATGATATAACGGGGTCAGTTCCACAGGAACATCTGCAGTTTTCATCAATGTCACTTCGGTTGGGCTAGTGCTTGGCGCAGGACGGTTCACAAGAAGAGGCGGACATGAAGGATTTTTTGCAAGAACGGGAGAGGAATTAGGAGATAGATTCACCGGTACTTCGTGCTCTATGTGGCTATCACCCCATTCTTTGCGGCCCTTACCTGGGCTGTCACGGAGCTGATGTTTCATGACGTCACTAAGTTTGTCGTAGATTACAGTGAACTGACGTTTCGTGAATTGTGTTTGGCGCTTCAGGACTCCTAGCTGCGTGTCTTCCAGTAATTTCCGCTGCGCCGAATCCTCGTCGTATCTGAGTCTTTGTTCGACATCGCTAGAATCAGTATCACTTTCGTTTTCGATTTGGTTTGTCACATCGTTGTCTAGTCGACGCTCCAACACAATTTTCCCCATACAAATTAATTCGATCATATCATCGGGAGTAATATTGACTTGTGTTCTCAGCCCACAGATAGAAACTGGTACCATATGTTGTACATCTGCACATATTTTTGCAAACAACTCTTGAAAGAGAGAAGAAAAGTAGTGATTAGATCGAGTCGCTCGGCTCGTTGGGTTCCATTTCACCCGGAGCATCGACATGACAAGATGCTCGTTTGAAACTTCGTCAACCTTCCCTCCGTTTCCTGTTCCGTGGTCAGGTGTATGCTGGCAAGTTGTTAGCCTTATCCCCTCAGGAATCTGCTGCTCTAACAAGACACTCAATACATCTTCATCGGTTTCATCATCGATTTCGAGCACAAATGGACCCTTGTCGTCTTTATACAGGCGTCGCCTACGACGGCGGCCATTTCGTCCTGTTTCCTCGTCCGCATTTACACCCTCTTCCAATTCGTCTAGCTCCTCCAGATCTGGCCCAACGTGGTCTTCACGTTCATAGTCAGTGATGTCGTAATCAGTTTTGTCTTCGTCGAGCAACGATTCCCTCTTCGATGGTGCACTGCTTGGGCCCTCCTCTTCTTCGGAACTTTCTTCTGAATCGTCCTTTTCGCTTTCACTGGAATTGGAGCTGCTTGAAGATGATGAACTTGATGATGAACTGCTGCTTGATGAAGATGAACTCGAGGAGGATGAAATTTCAGTAGCCCTTTCCCTTTCCGTTCTAGTTCCACCGGATGTAAAAGACAATCCCATCTCGGGCATTTGAGGTAGACTAGCTAGAACGTCACTCGACACTTGATGCTTATTTGACACTGTGGGCGTTGTCATTTCTGCAGTTGAAAGGAACGGAGACTTTCCAGTTTCCCCGTGGCTAACAGAGCGCTGAAACGTAGATTCCCTTTTTGGCGATGAGAGAACTCCACCAGTGGTGCTTCTAGTGTGGGTAGGACGTGGTATCTCGCTTACCTTTGAAACCAATTTACTCTTCCTTCTCCTAGCCTTGCGCTTCTCTGACTCAAGCCGTGCTGCTGCTTTGCGTAGTTGTGCTTCCTTTATTTTCCTCGCCACCTGCTTCCTCGTTCGTGCAGCCTGTCTCTCACCAGATTCAATGAGGAACTGTCGATTCCGAGCAGAGACTGTCTCAATCAATCGCTGCAGTCTGACGAGCTGATGATCTTCTTCATCTTGCACTGCGATTGTGCGTGCGATCTCAAGAACACGTGGAGGAGGCATGGCTTCACAGTAGACAGCAGTAGCTGTCGCTGTTGCAATGATCAGCTGGCTCCCAACATCAACTTCACTTTTCACTGTGAAGAGCGATGAAACAAATTATTAGATATCAGAAAACAAGACAATATAAAGAAATTTGGGAGTGAATTCAACTTACAACTGAACGCTGCGTTTCTCCCCAAAATCTTCAACTTGAGCATCAATTGACGAGCCAGATCAAACTCGAGAAATGGAAGTGCCTGCAGGGGGATGGTAGAAATGAATGAGAATCCCAAATTTAATGGAAAATGCGTGTCTGAAGTACAATACACTACTTACCTCACTGACTGCAAGCGCATCACTCTCCCCTGTTGCCCTTGGCCGCACTCGGCATACTCGCGCTTGAATAAAGACACCTGAACCACGAACTGGAAGGCGAGCAGGTGGCTCTACGGTAGCCAGAATGATTTCAGGCACCCATTTCTTTCCACACAATAGACAAGGAACTAATTTCATATTCTGGAAAGGAGCGAGCCTGTGATGGTAGGGTACATGACAATACGAGCAAGGTCTTCCCAGGCGTGCCCGTAAGAGTACATTTGAGACAAATGCCGACTTGTCAATATCGCTTCCGTATCTCGAAACTGCCCTCTTGTTCTTCTTTTTACCAACTCCCATTCTTCGGAGCCTTCGTTCAAGCCGTTGTGCATTTCGCTCCAGCTTTGCCTGTTTCGTCGCTTTACCACTAAATGGAATTTGCTTTATAGACCCTTTCATATGCATCTGTCCTTTGGGGGCGTCAACATCTAAAGGTGATCCAATTGCCCTTTCATCGCCATCACTCACAGCTTCTGAGAATGGAGTTTGTATGTTAGTACTGATAACACTTCCAGGAGAAGAGTCGCCTGGATAACTGCTTCTGATTCTATGATGCCTCCGACGCCGCTCCACCCTGGAGATAATTTCGTGCTGCTGAACTTCCCACTCTGCCCACATCCGTTGTGCTTGGGCTAGATCGGGTAATCCTCTGACGGTAGCCGCGGTGCCGGTGATGGACAAGACGCATACATCATCGTGAATTGTCGAAGACTCCGTGTAACCAATCACTTGAGAGCAACATAAACTTCTAGCATGAGATCGGATCTCATCACGAAGCTCACTCCACCACCCATCACGCGTTTCCTGATCACTAAGTTTGGACGCTAGCTTCCCTAGAAATTTCACACTCCTCGCCGTCACAAGACCCCCAATACGAACTCGCACACGAGGACCAAAGTCCTTCATGGTAAGTAACTGAACTTCTTCTTGTGCACCCTCCCTCTGTCGAGCCGCGGCGGCAGTAGCTTCACTCATCATTGTAAGGATCATACCGGTACTTCGAGCCATATCCTGCCGGGGAGTATTCTTGGACACCAATGCACGTTCATCATGATCGTCATCACCACTAGCCGCCGCCTTGATCATACCCTGATCAGAACTGGCAATATCCACAATTTCCTTCTTTTCAATCAACACACAAGTTCCATACGTTCGTGCCACCAACCCACTATCACCCTCCATATCAAAATTCTGATAATATCCCAACACGGCATTACCTCCCATCTCCAATACCTTCTTACACATTCGTCTTCGCACTTTGGCATCCAACAAATACATCAACGTCTGCCGTGTCTCATGACTCGCCCTAGCTTGATTAAAATTATCACTCCATTCAAACTCTGGATCATCCGCCACCACCAACTCTTCCACGAAACCAAAAACGTGGGACACCGTGTACCCACTATTACCATCTAGCTTTGAAAATGGGAATAATTGTACACCTGCACTCGAGTCACGAAAGGGGTTGACATCCCCAATGAAGTTTAGTTTGATGGATAGTCCCAATTCACCTCGAACTCCACCCAACGTATCATACAGTGGGAACCACCCGTCAATTACTCCAGGTGTTCGATCTGCTGCTGCTGCCAATGCTTCTCCACCACCTGCACCAGTTCCACCACCACCACTACTATTATTAGCATCAAACAATTCCACCGTAGAACTTCTCTCCTCACCACCCCCAGCACCACTAGCACCCGTGTCCTCCCCAACCTCATCAATCGCAGTCCTCATCAACAACGGATTCAAATCCAAATACACCAATCCAATACTCTGCTGCTTTCCATTCCCCCCACTACTACTACTCAAATCCCACACATGAAATAACAAAGGCTCATCTTGCAACAATGTATCATCGGCTACTTCAAATCGAAATTCTTGATTGTAGATTGGATTCGCGGAGCGGCGGATTGTGCGTGTTCGTGCAGAGTAGCAGCGTGATGTTCGTGTACTGTTGTCATTATTATTGTTGACAGAGGAGTTAGTAGAGTCGTTATTATTATTGTGGAATGGTTGTTCACTGCTGCCACTACTGCCTAGACCAAAGTTGAATAGGGATGCATCTCGTTTGTGATGTGTGACCCCTCTATGATGAATGGTATTTAATCCATCATTGTCTTCGTCATATTCTGCTACAGCTGAGTGACCACCCAGAGTGACAGTGACGTGAGTATCGGGTGATAATACCGTTGAGGAAGTAGATGCAGAAGTGCCATTGGTGGTGGAGGAGCGAGGAGAGAGGAGACTGATCTTTTGGGGTGAGGTGGATGAGGAGGGAGTGGATGTTGTGGTGGTGGATGTGGGTGGGGTTAGGGAGGAGAGGTTGCGGGCTGCTTTGATTCGTACTTTTACTGTTGATGGCATCTTGACGTTATTATTGCTTTCTATTGACGTTGCGGTTGACTACCACCTGCTACATGCATCATGGATGTTGATGAATGTTGTGATCGAAGCATGTGAAATGTCACAGGTGATTGTGCCGTTTTCCATGATGCTTAGATAGTGAGTCGTCACAGATCATCCGGAAGGGGGAGTTGTCCCCCGAGGATAAGAATGTTGGCTAGAGAGGCTGAGCTCAAGGGGGTATTTTTATGTCAGCTGGTCTACACATTGAGCATTGAGAGAGGGGGTATGAGACTTTGAACCTAGGATGGGATATATTCGGGGATTTATGTCGAGTTGGGACGGCTTGCGCTTGTTGGACATGTTTTTATCTTCAAGCGAGAGAATAAAAGAGTAAAGAAGCAGCAGGAATGGAGGAGAGTGTAGCTGCTTGCACACATTACGAAGCGGATGGCCTGTTAGTACAACCATGCCAGCACAATCGCAGTAGGTGCTGCCTTGCTCCTGGGGCTGCACTTTTTCCAGAAAGAATCTAGTGGCCACACGCCCGGTCTGTCCAAGACGGAGAGAAGCATGTTAATTACTCATCATTTTGCGACTGAATAATAATTAGAAGCTCAATATTACAAGTTCCGTGGCCATTGAAATGTGTATTTATCTCATAAACTACGACTTCATCTTCATGAAGAGAGCGATTCGCCACAGCCTCTAGCTCTAGCACTTGATTCAGCTACTTGAACTTCAGTATCAGTAGCTGGGAGTCGAGCTGGGAGAGGATGACAACGAACTATTACTGCGGACAAAGTCCATCATCGTCACTCTTTCTATCTCCACCATATCTAATAAACGGGAGGAGGGATGTACTCCCACTTGCCTGTTTCGGGATTGCGCTGGTGTTTTCCAGTCTTTCTCGCTCCTTTCGGAACCCAAGCATCGTCATCACCATCCTCCTCATCTCCAAACTTCCGACGCTTCTGGGGCTTTTTCTTCTTCTTCGCTGTTACATCGGTATGAGCTGGTACATTGAAACAGAAATCTCCAGGGCCTCTTGCAAAAAGCAAAGGTAGGCTTTGCCAAGACTTGATCGTGTCAAACGTTAGCGAGAGAGACTTGGAATACACTTTCCTAGCATAAGGAGAGTTCTTGTCCTTGTCCATATCTTTCATGCCCCCTGTTACGACTTCGTTGCCTAGTCCATTGAACCCGATTGCTTGCTGAAGCATCTCCAGAAGGAAAGGCATTAGCTCGAGTGACAAGTTATCAAAGCTATGAGGGTCGAGCAAATCTTTTACCCCTTTCTTGCCATCGTTTGCGTATCTTGCCAGGGCAATCTTCAATTGAATTTTCCTTCCTTCGTTTGCGTCAAGTGCATTGATCTGTAGCGAGAGAGGAGTAATATTACGTGCAAGAGTTGAGATTGAGAACAATTGAATAGCAGCTTGTGTAAAATCTACAAAAGGCAAGAAGAATGATCAATGCAACACTAACCTTCCTAATTGTCTCCTCGTACGAGTCGTTGTGATTGAAGCCCGTCATGAAAACAGCGCACGTGTGATTCGAAGATATAATTGATTCCAATGAAGTTGTATCAAACATAGCATCTTTGACAATCTTTGTTCTTCCGCCATCAATTTGCGGGCGAGCGTGACTCTCATCGTACCCCCATCGCCCATCACGATAGCCCCACCTCCCTCGGAACGCTCTCTTTTCGACAGTTTTCAGACCTTTGTTACCGCTCAAATCGAGCGTGACGAGAGTTGAATTATTCTGTAGCAAGTCAATCACCGCAGGCACACTCTTGTTAGTGATCCAATTCCGCGACATATCAAGGTGCTGTAGCGTCATATTCTTCTTTACTGACGACAGCAAAACATTAGCCCCTTTGGAGGTCAGGTTGTTCTTCATCATGACGAGAGAAATCAATTTGCTGTCTTCACCTGCTAGAAATTTGGCCATGCTTTTCGCCCCTGAAAGAGAGAGTTTGTTGAAGCTGAGGTCTAGATGAATAAGCCGGCTCAAAGCTTTCATCGCTTTCTTCGTACCGCGGATTACAGCAGGAAGCTGGAGTTGATTCGAGTGCAGGCACAACTTTTCAATCGTCTTGTTCTGCACGAGGGCCTCTGAGAGCAACTTTTTGTTGTCATTGTCTACGGCAGCCCCAACAAGAGAAAAAGAAGTCAATGAATGCTTCTTGGCAAGAAATTTGGCAACTGCTGCCACATTCTCCGAATCAAAATCCTGATGCCCAATCTCCAGACTCTCACACTTCTTACACGCAACTAGAATCTTATCCATCATCCTACTTCCACCAGCGAAAAGGCAATACGTCAAGTTCACACTACGGAGGGTGGGGTGTTTCTTGATGGCCTTTGCTAGTGCTTTGATTATGTCTTCAGACTGGATATTCGTATGTGAAATGTTCAGCGAAGAAAGAGTTTCATTGCCATCCACAAATTTCGTCAAGGAAGTCAAGTCATCTGCGGAGAGAAAGCAGTTGGATAATTGCAATGCTGTCAAATTCCTATTTTGCTCCAGGACGGGGAATATTTTGTTTTGTAGCCAAGGCGATTGGGGCAGGTTGAAATTGACGATCTTGAATGACTCAAGGGAAGTATAACTTTGAATGTTTTCGGCAAAATAATCGTAGCAAGGCATCATATCCGCGTCTGGGGTAGGAAATGAAGCGAGGAGCGTGAGTGAGTAGAAGCAAATGCAAATCGAGTTGCAGAATAGCTGTAAACAATGATACTTACGATATGGGACCTGGGAAATGCTTGAGTTTGAGTTACGTTGAAAGATGTGTTCCAATGAGATCGAATGTTGACCCTGCTCGGCAACCAACGATTTCTGTGCTGCTGCTAGAGCTGCAGATGCGCCCCAGTTCAATGATATGTGGCGTCTAAACTCACCATCAAAATGAGAATAGTAAGACCAGTTACGGTAGAGTGTTTCTCCGTCAATACTTACAAACGCACTCCTGATATTGTCTGCCTGATTCTGCTGCTCAATGAGACTTCCCTGTAGTCGTGATGTTCCTAATGAATACCATTCCCGGCTACTGGAAACTGTTGGCTTGATGCGATCACTCTTGACGGCTACTTCCTCTTCTTCCTCATCCGAGGATATTTCTAGCCGTCCCTCTTCATCTTCATCTTCATCTTCATCATCTGC
>Ga0209652_1002035_pt1 | contig 15996 bp, 8 predicted proteins | sample SaaInl74LU_5_DNA_FD_184641 | JGI IMG/M metagenome (GOLD analysis project Ga0209652, IMG submission 184641) | Marine microbial communities from expanding oxygen minimum zones in the Saanich Inlet - ESP_74LU_5_DNA (SPAdes) (version 2) | ecosystem: Environmental > Aquatic > Marine > Intertidal zone ...
CTCTTTTCTCGTTCTTGCCTTTGCCTTGTATGTCCTTGGCTTGGTCCTTGGTTTCTGTGGTCTCTGGTCTCAGATGCTCATCTCAATGACTGCACTGTGACAGGAAAGCAGATTTGCGTTGAACTTGTGACGTGATGTGATGCTTTTCTTCTCCGCATCAATCCCCACAAGATCTTTGTTGATCCTTGATCCTGAAAAGATATCATTGAAAGCGAAGTCAAAAGCACCGGCAGTTCCTCGTTGGTGAGCTTATATCGTACCACCTAATTGAAATCGAAAGTAATAATATTGTACAAATTGTGGACCATCATTATCATCATGTCATCTTTATCAAGGTTGATCCTAAGGAGGTCATCCTCTCCAAACATCAGCGCCCTTAACAATCCAATTGGATCCATCGGCGGTAGAAATCTCCGCTCCATCTCGCCCTTGGCAACATCCTCCATTTTATCCAACAACAACAACAGCTTTCACGGAGGATCACGTGGCTATGCATCGGCATTCACTCAAATCCGCGGTGGAGATTATCCAATCAATTCTTCGTTGCTTGGCACAGGCAAGACCTCGGCGTCATTTTCTCATCGTTCCATGAGCGATTTGCCAAATCCTCCAACATCTAACCATCCTCATCATGACCTCCCTACTGCCAAGGGGAAACTCATCTACACGGAAACGTAAGTTATGTTATTGCAAATCAACGTCACGACATTAAGAACACATCTTATGTGTATCTTCTTGCAAATCTTATCACTCATACACATATCTCATCATGTCTTTGTGTCCATCTTTTGTATAATCAACTGATTGCTTGCAGGGATGAAGCTCCAGCATTGGCTACATTCAGTCTCCTTCCTGTTCTCACAAAGGTACGCAATCTTAGGCAAGCATATAGCTCTGTGTATATCTGTTATATTTGTAATGAGATCTTTTTTACACAACTTCTGATCATTTAACATCTTCTTGTTCTCTTTATCAATTGATCTACATTATAGTTCGGTGCATTGGCAGATGTTGACATCGTCCCATGTGATATTTCAGTCGCAGGTCGTGTACTTGCAACATTCCCAGAAAAGTTGAAGCCAGAGCAACGTGTACCAGACAATCTTGCGCATTTGGGAGAACTTTGCAAAACGCCAGACGCAGTCATTGTCAAGTTGCCAAACGTTAGTGCATCTATTCCTCAACTCAACGCATGTATCGCTGAGTTGAGAGGCAAGGGTTTTGATGTTCCATTGTACCCTGCTGAACCTAAGGATGAGGAAGAGAAGGAAATCCAAGACCGTTATGCGACCGTACTTGGATCTGCTGTCAACCCCGTTCTTCGTGAAGGTAACTCAGATCGTCGTGTTGCTGCTCCAGTGAAGGCGTATGCGCAGAAGAATCCTCACAAAATGGGCAATTGGAGTAAGGGGTCTAGGACTCACGTTGCTCACATGGACAAGGGTGATTTTTACGGAAGTGAACAGAGTACTACTGTGAAGGACGCGACAGATGTGATTATTCAGCATGTGGCACCCGATGGTACTGTGACTGTGCTGAAGGAAAGCACCAAGGTATGTAATTCTTTTTCTTGTGATAATCTCGAAGCTTCCTTTCATTACAATTATTCACCATTTCTGTTGTGCATTTTTATTGTAATTGGTGTATAGTTGCAAGCTGGAGAGGTGATCGATGCTGGAACAATGGATGCCGAAGAGCTTTGTAACTTCTACGAAAGGGAGATTCAAGATGCCAAAGACAATGATATCATGTTAAGTTTGCACCTAAAAGCAACAATGATGAAAATTTCGGATCCTATCCTCTTTGGTCATTGCGTCAAGGTCTTTTTCAAGGATGTATTTGACAAGCATGGAGATTTGCTCGAGGAGATTGGAGCTAACCCTAACAATGGACTTGGAGCGGTTCTTGAAGCAATTGATGCGAAACTCCCTGCTGAGAAAGCGGAAGAGATCCGAAATGATATCGACGCATGCTACCTTGAACGTCCTTGGTTGGCAATGGTGAATTCTGACAAGGGGATTACCAATCTACATGTGCCTTCTGACATTATCATTGATGCTTCCATGCCAGTCGTCGTTCGTGACAGCGGTCAGATGTGGAATAAGGATGGAGAATTGGAAGATACCAAGTGTTTGATCCCTGATCGCTCCTACGCAACGATGTACCAGGAGATGATCTCATACTGCAAGACGAATGGCCAGTTTGACGTCTCGTGAGTTTTCACAATTCTCTTGCTCGCATGGTACCATAACTTGTTGTTCGCATACTAACTTTCATTGATCTGCCTCTTATTTCAGCACAATGGGTAATGTTGCTAACGTCGGTCTGATGGCGCAAAAGGCTGAGGAGTACGGCTCACACGACAAAACGTTCCAAATCCCAGCAAAGGGAGTTGTCCTTGTCCGTGATAAGAATACCGACGAGGTGAGTAAATTGCACGTTGAACTTGCCAGGAACTTTCAAATTTATGACTATTCCTAACAATCGTCATATACTGTCTATCTCGGGTAAAGGTTTACTTTGAGCATGCTGTGAAGCCTGGTGACCTCTGGCGCATGTGCCAAACAAAGGATGAACCTATCAAAGATTGGGTGAAGCTTGCTGTGAACAGAGCCAAAGCCACTGGAACAAGGACAATCTTCTGGCTAGACAAACGTCGTGCACATGATGCTTCTCTCATTGACAAGGTTAATACCTATCTTAAGGACCACGATCTCAGTGGCGTCGACATTTCCATTATGAAGGTGAGGAATGCAGCTATCTTCTTGTGATCTTCTCTTGCAATTTATTCCATCTTATACGTTGTATTCTCTCTCTTTTAGCCTGTCGATGCTATCCGCAAAACCATGGAGCGTTGCACTGATGGAAAAGATACAATTTCAGTCACTGGTAACGTATTGCGTGATTACCTCACCGATCTTTTCCCCATTCTTGAGCTTGGCACATCTGCCAAGATGCTTTCCATTGTACCCCTGTTGAATGGAGGTGGATTATATGAAACTGGAGCTGGAGGTTCTGCACCCAAGCATGTGCAACAATTTGTACAAGAAGGTCATCTTCGTTGGGATAGTCTGGGCGAGTATCTCGCAACCGCGGTAGCATTTGAGCACCTCGGCAACATTAGTGGAAATGATAAGGCCAAACTGTTGGCAAAGGCTTTGGACCAGGCTGTTGGAAGGATTCTCAACAATCGTAAGAGTCCTTCACGTCGCGTGAAAGAAATTGACAACCGTGCAACTTGTTACTATGTCGCTCTCTATTGGGCTGAATATCTTGCTGCGGAAGACCCAGCCTTCCAGCCAATTTTTGAGAAGCTCTCTAGCAACCGAAGCAAAATTGTTGAGGAGTTCAAGAACTGCCAAGGAGAGCCTGTCGATTTGGGAGGTTATTACCAGTTTGATTACGAGAAGGCTAAACATGGCATGCTTCCTAGTGCAACCTTGAATGAGATTATCAACAGTGCTTAAATGAAGAAAAGATGATTGTGTGTATTGTAAGAAGTGTGTTGTTGCTTCTATTGACCCTGTTACTTATCCAGACAACAACATGTCTCATTCGCGGTAACAATATAATGTCTAAGTAACGAAGCCTTTTAGTCTATGAGATTGCAGCATGGCTGATACATTGTATGAGCTGTGGAAGTGTGCTTCTATACTACACAACCCCATGGCACAAGAACCCTACAATATTATGGATGCAAGTTTGTTGTCCTCGCTGTGCTCCCTGCCTCTAGCATCGAAGGAGGTGCTAGATTTCTGATTTCCAACGTCCCAGCTTGATACCCACTAACACTCCTACCTCTCTCAGATTGCAAACTCAACTCACAAACAACAACATTGAATATGCGTGCTATCGGTGTTGTTATTGTTGTTTCTACATCTTCCCAGCCTCAAAAGATGAGATCTCCATCTGCAGTTGGCTCAGCACTCGTAGTCACGTCGCTTGTTGTGCTGGTAGCTCCTTTGATTTCATGTGTACTGCACTTCCTTCATGATGTGCCGTTGATATCAATTCCATTAACATCATGGATGAACAGCTCCTTCAATCTACAGTTCGAAGCAATGGCTACTTTTCCTCGGATAGTGGCAAGCGGTTTCGTGATGTATGTGGGGGCTTGCCTGCATTGTGTCGGAAGAGAGTTTCTTAAGGAGGAGGTTGTGTTCAAAGCACAAAATTACAACAAAAAATTTTAAACTGAGATCATTCTATCGAAGCGAGGTCATCTATCGAAGCGAACAATTCCATTCTTCAGAAACACCTGACAACAAAACAACCCAGGCAGCATTAGCCCCTTTTCTGTTCGCCATGAAAGGGAAGGCATTAGCCTCCGTGCTACTCTTTATTCCAAGCGCAGCGTCTGCCTTTTGGCAGTGGAATACTGATGCGGATGCGGTTCCTCAAAAGATCCAGCCAAGGGTGTCGAGACCGTCTGGCCCATCGAATGTTAATTTGTTCGTTGTTTCGCGCTCAGAGCTTGGAGTCACTTGGGAACCTCCCCTATTCGATGGGGGCAAGAGCATTTCCAAGTATTTAGTAGAATGGGACACGGATAAGCTCATGGCAAGCAATGCCAGCACGGCATCATCTGAAGAGGTGATTGGAGATACGAGGTTTCAAATTACTGGATTGGAAGAAGGTCAAAAGTATTATGTTCGTGTGTCTGCCTTTGGGGATAGCTATTCTCATGCAATATCATCGACGCCTTCATTCGCAATTCCATCGGGCATGTTGCCTGGCTACATCACGGATGTCTCCCTCGATGTTGCATCAGAATCTGCATTGGCAGATCGTCTCCGCTTAGCATGGTCAGCACCAGAGGTGGACGTGAATGGATTCAGTGCTCTGCCAAGTGGATGCCTTGGAGGAGGATTACTGCCACTCTCATCTCCCGATGATTTGGAAGCATACAGAATTCGATGGGATACTCATCCATCGTTTTCCAACGCAAAAACGTATGATTTTCCCGCTGTAGGAGGCGATGGAAGTCCATTGCATTGTTGTCCGTCTGACTCAGATGATGGAGTGTGTAGCGTAGAAATCGGCACTGCAGTTCAGACGGTTTCGATCAAACACTCGAGTTCTTTCGTCCCATCGGATGGTGAGCTATTTGACAGCGGTGGCGTTCGAATCATTTACGTTGGCTCTCAGAGTAAAAGCGTCGATGTGTTGACTCCACTTGATGGATCAAATGAAATCAGGATATCTCCGTCTACGAATTTGCCGCTGCACAGTCCTATTGGTGTCGGTGACTTTGTTCGCTTACAGGGAAATGTTCACGTCGTATCAAGCGTGGACGAATGGCCTACTAGTTTTAGCATTACGTCTGAGTACATGGGCTCCTCTAATCCATCAAGCCTCAACTCAGAGGTTATTTCGGCATACTTCACTTCACCGCCTTCTTCCTGTTTCGATGTTTCAGATTCAGGCAACTCGGCAGAGAAATTGCGCTCTCATCTTTCCGAGAGTTTCGATAACAGTCCATTTGACGAGTCCATTACAGTGAGTCGGTCGGCACTTACGGAACCTTTCCCAGAGAGTTCTGATGATAATGTGAGGATAGTTGGCTATGAATACCACGTTACCTTCACGGGGCAAGGGTTTTCCTCGACGTTGGGAAGTGGAGTCGAAGATCTCTTGGTCATTTCTAGCCCTTCCTCACCCTTTGCTACCGCAGGTAATTGCGGAACACCATTCATTTCGGATGGGGTAGATGTATCAAGCCAGGTCTCTGTCGGGTTGACTACCAGGATGGAATCGGGATCTATCAATCCGGGGGAAACATACTATGTACAAATCGCCGGGATTAATCATAACGGTGTTGGACCATATGTGCCTTCTGCTCCCGAGGCTGAAATTCCAAGATCGAAGCCAGGATTAGCACAGAACTGTCGCGTGTATGCTGTTCCTTCATCATCGTCTTCGTTGAAGGTGGAGTGGGAAGGAGTTCATCCTAATCATGGACAATTGCCTTCTTCGTATAAGGTGGAATTCTTCGATGTCGATGGCAACTTATCCGATCCTGCTGTGGCTGAGTTTGTAGCAAGCGATATCGATGAAACCTCGCCTTATTCCATCACAAAAGAAGAGTTGGTTCCAGGAACACGCTACAAGGTGCTTGTAACCCCCATGAATGAATTGGGAGAAGGCGCTCCGAACTGGTTCAGCGATTTTGATCATAGTGGCATATTCCGTGACAGTGACTTTTCTAGTCAAGATAATTATCTGAAACGATCGTGCCATGCAGTTCCTACATGTGAAATTGGGAGCGTTGAGTGCTCTGAAGTCGACGCGGAGAATTTCGCTATCACTGCTCGCTCTGTCCCAATCCCATCTGTTTTGCAGGTTGGGACTTATCCAGATGTTTCCAACTCCGATAGATTTTCGAAAGATTCTATTCTTGTATCGTTCGAGGCACCGTTGGGTAGCTACGGGATGCCTACAGACAAATTCCTTGTTGAGTGGTCAACGTCTTCATCCTTCCCTCCAGTATCAGATGTAGGTGCAGTGGCATCATGGTCATCGGAGGTCGTAGCACAATATTTGGATGAAAATGGGGAGCATGCATTTGGAGAGTTCTTGATTGGCTCGCTCGACATGGGAACGCAGTATTTTGTGCGTGTGTCAGCACATAACTCGGGAGGGTTTGGAGAGCCTACAAATAGTGTGCCTGTGAAACCAATGACGAGGCCTGATCCTCCATACGAACCTGTTCTCTCTCGAGTGACTCTTGACTACCTCGAATTGAATCCCGATAACAACCTCAGTACCAGTGCAAGAATTGGCACGTCTCTTTTGGTTTCATTTGAGCCACCCAGACTCGACGCAGAGAATGGAAGGCCCGATAAAGTGGGAGATGGAGGTGATGATGTCTCCGAATACTTGGTTGAGTGGAGCCGGGTCTCGTGGGACGAATACACTCATACTATGATTGAAATAAACATACAGAACGAAGATGGAGCTGGAGGGTCTGCTGCTATGGGGACGCTTAGCGGCTCTTTTCAACTTTCAATCGATACTACTATTTCGACCGCTAATTCAGTGCAAGGTAGCTTCATTTCTGCGTCCATACCCATCACTTCTACAGATGAAATGTTGAAAACGATACTTGAAAATGTTCCAAACGTTGGTGAGGTCGAAGTAGTATCTCTTGAAGCTTTGCGGTGGCAGGTTACTTTTCTGAGTGAAGTGGGAGATATTGACGTATCACTTGCTGTCAACAAAGTTGTTGACACGGAGCAAAATGCTGCCACTGTGGCTATTGCAAAGACCGTGGACGCAATGATTCCGACCAAAGCTGCGTATGGCTCTCAGAGACTGGGAACTGATGACGTTACATCAATGGGTGGTAGACTTCACTACGCAATCGAGCACCTCGTCCCTGGTACTCCTGTATTTGTACGAATGTCTGCAAGTAATCAGGTTGGGTTTGGACCCAGAAGAACGACAGCACCTGAATTTTCAGCTCCAGTAATCCAACGCCCCGACAGTCCAACGTCTTTGTTCAGTGAAGATGTACCTCCACATCTTAGCGTATACTCGCCTACAGCTCTTCAGGTTGATATTGGTGCACCTCAGTACGATGGGGGGTCTCCTCTAAACTCGTTTCTTGTTGAATGGGACCCATCTCCTACATTTGATTCGTCGATACTTGGGGATCGTTCTGCGTTTGGTAGTGCTCGTACTAGTGCAAGCTCTGAAGTCTGCGTTTCATGCGTTACAAGCTTTGACTTGGCGACAAACACGTTCAGCTATACAGGCGACGAAGTGACTGCAAACTTGTTGCAACCCCAACGTAGGATCATGGCTTACTTTCACGACGATGCCAAAGCCTACCTCTTTTCGGTGCTATCTGCAACATCCAGTACAATTCATGTGTCAAACCAACACCTGAGAGTCTCTTCGCTTTCGAATATGCTAGACGTGAACAATGACATCGGCAGCAATTTGGAGCTAATGGGCGCGACGTATATCATTGATGGTTTAGACACTGGTGGGACTTATTATGTTCGAGTGTCTTCCGAGAATGGAGTAATGGGTACTGGGAAATTTGTTTCCACGATGCCTCCCAAAAGGCGGTTGACCGGGTTCCCCCAACCTCCTACTTCTGCCTCTGTCGATGCAGCCGATAAAAACACACTGACTCTATCTTGGTCGAGTGACGCGTACTTGAACAATCACGACATTGAAGGATTCAAGATTGAAAGATACCGTAAAAGTGCGGCTGCTTCCAGTTCTTCTAGTTCCTTCTTTGGGGAACCGGAAATTGTCAAATTTTCAACTTTGGGTCTGGGATTGACAGGAGGGTCGTTCCAAGTTTACTTTGGAGACTTTGATACATCAACTCACGTACTTTTGGGCACTGCTAAAATGGAAGAAGGGCTGAACTATGCACATACTCACAATGACATGTCCGCACATTTGAATCGGGGTGAAGCCATTTTGGTTGGCGACGAGCAATATTTTGTTGATGAGACGAATCTTTTCACTTCGACAAAGCTTCCATTGTCCGATGTGTTTTCCGGTAGCTCAGGGGACAGTATTAGCATCTTTGGACGATCAAAATCAAGATCCATCTCATACGATGCTACGGCATCAGACCTCAAAAGTGCCCTCCAACAAATGCCATATGTGAATAACGTGGAAGTTAGGCGAGAAGTTGATGATGATAATCCGGATGGGTTTCTATGGTTCGTCACTTTTACCACCAATGTTGGTCCGCAGCCATCATTCTCTGTCGATACATCAAATCTGATTGGTCTGAATCCACCTGGGTTCTCAATCACTCACGATGTACCGGGAGAACTTCCAGATGACTATGATGCGATTGTTGTACAAGATCCAAGTATGACTTCATTCAACTTGACTGACCTTGAAACCGGCAAGATGTATTATGTGAGGATATCATCAATGGTAGACGAAGGGAAGAGGATATCTCTACCAACACCGTCCTCGGAGTGTGCACCAGGAGGTGTGCCAGGTCAAGTCAAACTTCCATTCATGAGAGCGTTCGATAATGAGACGGTCCTAGTGACTTTTGAGGCAACTGCAGAAGCAAATGGGGCCTCAGTTGAAGAGTACATCGTTGAGTACAGTCCGGCAGATCCGAGTTTTTCGGCTAGCTCAAGAATCACTGTACAACCTAGTCATGAGTTTCAACGAATCACAACTCGAGCTCACACGTTGCCTTGGGTCGATAGCTCGAGTTTTACCTTGTCACTTGGTGATTATCATGGCGAATTTACAGTTTCAGTTGGATCTGAAACCACTGTTATGGTAAACAATGGCGAGAACATTCTGCAAAGATCCACCGGAACAATTGGATTGTCGTCCCTCCTGTCAAGAGGAGACTTTCTCCTTGTTGGTGGCGTGGAGTATCGAGTGTGTCTTGATGTTTCAGAGAGTGTTCCTTACGATGATGACCATCTCTCGCTCTGTGCCAAAGATGATGCATTTGAGAAGGCAAATTTTATCAGCGACAGTACATCAAGTGTCATCGATAAACTTCCAATATTTATGCTGGACACATCTTTAGGTGCTTCAAAATCACCTTCAGTTGGTGACGCGTTTCTCAACTCTGTTGACGCGTCTGGATCGAGTGATGATATGCGTGGAAAGTTACGGCGGGGGGATCTGATTCGGGTGGGGCATCCTAATTTTGGTGAAACATTTCGTGTATCCACCGATTCTACGAGGGCATTCACTGACAAAGTCATTCCGTTGAGTTCTGCGGACGACTCAAACTCTCCTGCATCTCTGTCTTCACAGTCTTTGCGACACTCTACGTATGAAGTCCAATCATTTTTCATCCGATCAAACGATGAGCATGTCACTTTAACACCAAGCTCCAGCCTCGTTTCAGGGTTTCGCATTCGGTTCAAGTCCGAGACGTCTCAAACTGCGACTGACGGTGGAGCCAAGGGATGTCTGAGATGGGATAGTGATGCTCTACAACTGAAAGCAGAGATGGAAACACTTAAAGGAATCGACTCTGTCGAGGTCACGAGAGAACATTTGCCCGCTATTACTGGAGGTGAAGGCGAGGGTGTGAAGTACTACGTCACCTTCACGGGTGATAATGTGCGGGGGAACGTCCCTCCGCTCGAGATTGTTGACATCGGAACCAATGGTTGCCTCGACAGTCACTCCATCGGAGGAGTCTTCAGCGAAGACATAGCCCCTGTAGCTGTGGAGCAGGTTGAAATATCCTACGTGCCCATGTATGAAGTCCAAACAACCACTGATATTCCATACGATGCATCAGCTGCAGACATGAAGGCTGCAATAGAGTCCCTATCAATGGCGTGTTCAGTTGATGTTTTTCGAGAAGTCAATCGGCATGGATATTCGTGGGATGTGACGTTCATTGATGCATCGAGCAGTCCATTTTCCCCACTATTGGCCATGTCAGCAAATGAACAAAACTTGTCCGCCAATGTTGATCCGGGAGTGGATGTAGCCGACCTCCAAAAGGTGCACCTTCAAGGAACCGAAGGTGTGCCTCTTTTTGTCCGTGTTGCTGCACGAAATTCATACGGCACGGGTCAGTTCGTCTCGTCAAATCCTCGTGCTGTAGAGGTGTCACCTCAGCTTCCTTCTGAGCCTACGGATGTTTTTGGACAGGCAATATCTGACTCGGAAATTTTCATCGAGTGGAATACACCACTTGATAATGGTGGATGGCCAGTGACTCATTACAAAATCGAGTATGACACTTCTTCGTCCTTTACTAGCGGTGTGAACAGCGGCCCCGTTGGATCCATGTCAGTATCTGCATCCGCGAAGAGTGTTGTGTCAGACGTACAAACGGTCACGGTGAAGATTGACAGCGACGGATTGTCCGATGGCGAAGTCTATTATTTATCTGGAACTTTCTCTCTTCGGTTTGACGGTCAACAAACTTCTCAATTGCCGTATAATGTGTCGAGTGAAAAATTGAAAGCTGCGTTGGAGGAATTATGCAATATCAATGAAGTCAGCATAGCTAGATCAATTCACTGCTCTCCAGATCCAGCGATCGGGTGCATGGAACCGGATGGCTTCTCATGGCTTGTCACGTTCATATCAGTGAACCATAACGGTGACCAACATCATCGTCATTCATCGAACTTGTCTCCGAGCGTTTCCCACAAACTATCTGCAGATGGTTCGTATTTGTTCGAATGCAATGATGTCAGCCGTGCAGTTTGTTCCATTGGGACTTATGCCATGGCTACTGTTGGAACAGTACAAGAAATTCAAAGCATTACTTTTGCCACTTCACCGTTGACAGTAACAATTGGAGGAGAGACATCAAGTGCAATCCTGATTGGTGATTCTCTCTCTGTGGTTGAGGAAAAATTGAACATGTACTCGACAAATGGGGTGGGCAAGATTGCTGTGACGTGTCAGACTTGTGTTGGCGATACAATCAACTCGGGTGATTCCCTTCTGCTACACTTCCTGTCATTCCGCGGAGACTTGCCAGATGTCATTGTAAGTGACTCTGAAGCGACAGTCAGTGAATTCATCAAAGGGGTCTCCCAATTTGTGGTTGGACGATCGACGTATTCTTCTGTGATTTCAAACCTGAGCTCCATGAGTGACTGGTATGTGCGTGTGTTTGCGTACAACGGAATTGGAGAAGGCGCCCCTGGCTTGCTATCTTCGCCATTGCGTCTCTCCGTGGCACCTCCACAAGTTCCAGAGAACGTTGTTGTTGAGACGGAAAGTTCAACGTCTCTCCAGGTATCATGGGACCGGCCTCGTAGTATTGGGGGTGTGGAATTGTCCTCCTTTGTCTTGGAATACGACACATCTCCTTTGTTTACAAGCAAAAATGGGGCTCCGGCTGGTCTTTTGTCTGTTACTGAATCGGATGCCGACGCGAGCATTGGTCTCGTGGCGGAAGCGTTTCCCGGCAGTAGTGATCCCAATCAACGGCTTAGGATAATGCTTGAAGATGCAGGCCTCATCACTGACGGTACCATTGCTGTGGGTACAGAGGTTCTAATTGAGAATCAGCAATTAGTGGTAGTGTCAATAAATGACGGGAATTGTGGTGTCACATGCCTAACGATGGATAGAGACTACACAGGCACACAAGTTATCGGCATGAAGATCTATCCAGGCTTCGATATCAAGCAATACGCTTTCTCAATCACAGGTCTGAATCCTGGGGTTCCTTACTTTGTGCGAGTTGCTGCAACAAATGAGAAATCGACCGGTTCATTTTCATTTGTTGGCTATCCATCTTCTCCGATTTCTGTCACTCCTTTTGACGTTCCATCGGCAGTTTCATGGGCCTCTTTATCAGCTGTGTCCAACGATGAGATTCGATTAGACTATGGTCGCCCTCTGTCAGAGAACGGTTCTCCTGCTTCAAAGTATCATATTGAGATTGCGTCAGGAGCTACCTCGGTCGAGTATCGGCCTCAAGTCTTATCCATCACGACGGACGCAGACGCAAGTGTGTCGGGTTTCATGGAGCTATCAATTGGATACGAAGGCAGTTACGACCTGCTTGTCTCAGCTGGAGATGATGAACCATCCCGTTTCTTCGTCGAGGCTGGATCGCGATGGGTTGACACGAATGGTGATGATCTATCTTCTACATTGCATCCAAAAGAAACAATCGTAATTGCAGATGAACGCGTGGAAGTAGTGGCTGTGTTTGCCGACAGAATAGAGCTCAAGGAGAGTCATGTGCGTGGAACAAATGGAAATTACGTCTCTGGTTACCGGAAAGAGAATTACATCGGAAGTGCAATGCTCATGTCAGGCAGCAGTGCACTAGTTGAAACCAATGGGAGAAATCTCGAATACCTCCTCAGACCAGGAGAAATCATTCAAGTCTACAATGATGTTGGGAGCAAAGAATATTTGACTATTACATCAATAAGTGGAAGCACTGTTGCGTTTACGCCTAGTTATGAAGGAATTACAGTCTCGACTCCAATACACTCAAAAACGAAGGTTGTAGTTCCAGCAAATGCATCATCCGCCGTCATGAAGACTGCTATTTCATCCTTACCAGATGTTGAGTCGGTCGAGGTGGAGAGACAAGGACCAAACTCATCCGATGGATTTACGTGGCTTATCACTTTTTCATCTCATATGGGCGCCGATTCGTGCTCTCTTCCGTCTTGGTGTTTGTCTGCAAGCGTAGGATCTCTCGACTACATCAACGTCGGTGGACTCACCCAAGGTATCAACGGCAATTACGTCCACACTTCTTCTGTCAATGGAAGACCACGTTATGAGCTCTTAGGTGAATCCTCCTACATTGAATACGATTCAAATAATGCGAAATGGAGTCTATACTCAACTGATGCATTTGTTGTGTCATCTGCTGATTCTTCGCTTGTCTCTGTACCGCTCAGTGGATGGACAAATGGTGCTGTATTGACACTGTCGGAAAGTGCGGTTCCTATATTGTTGGGGACAAATGCTATCACTCATGTGTCTAGTATCCAAAGTGGTGTGGAGCCATCCTTCTCCAATGTAGTCTATTCTGCTGATTTGGAAATATCTCAGCACGAAGTTCAAGAAATCAAGTTGCTGAGCGAGGAAAATGATCTTGGTGGGACATTTGAGCTATCGTTGGGCACATCCTCTGACAAAGTAGTTTTCAGCTTTGACGAATCTGCAGCTGATTTTGCAACCAAACTGCAGTCATCGTCTCTGATAAGCAGTGTAAGCGTTGATAAGATGCAGCCTATGAGCACGTATGGATGTATTTGGACCATAACATTTCTCAGTAATCTTGGTGACGTCCCTCTTCTTCAACACAATGGCTTACTGAACCTTCATGGGACCAACGTGTCCTTGTCAATTACGGAAAAGACCAAGGGGAGTTTAGGCCCGCAACACGTCGTTGTGAACAATCTGGAAGAAGGACAGATGTATGCAGCGAGGATTGCTGCTGGAAACGAAGCTGGATTTGGCCCTTACACGAGTGTGGCGAGAGTTGCCTCGTCTCCGCCAGAAAATCCCTCACTTTCGCTAGGAATTGTCACCAAGTCCAGTGCGGAGATAATTTACACTGAGCCGAATCCAAATGGAAGCAGTATTGAATCTTACAAATTTGAATGGACATCGAGCTCCTTTGAATCGTTGACAACAGCAACAGCAAAAATTGCTTGCGCTGATGGAAGCGACATCTTGGGTAGCTTCAAATTTGCATATGGATACGAGAATGAAGGTCGGTCGGAAGAGACAGTGCACATTGACATACGAAGCACTCCTGATGAAGTGTCACTGGCTCTGAATGCAATAAAATCAATCAATGAGGTCGAAGTATCAGTTGTGACCAACAGTTCATCGGAGTTAGAGTGGGCGCTGACATTTCTGTACGATATTGGCCAACGCGGCTCCTTATCCATCGATTCCGATTCTCTTCGATGTCAAAGCGAGGATCAAACAATTCTTGAATCTGTAATCACAATGGAATCTGAGACACCATTACCTTTGGATTATGGTTCAACTACTGTCTCAGCCGGTGATTTGTGTGGAGGTGTGCATCTGGATGAGTTTTCGTCCATGCAGTACCTCACTTTCAGTGCGGAATCCAGCCCAGTAAGTAGCGGTTCGTACCAGCTGATGCTAGACAACCAGTCTACCAGCTGTATTCCCTTTGATGCATCTGAGACTCAGTTGAAGGCGACATTTCAGGATTTGGATTTCGTAGGAGACATTGACGTCACTGCAAAGCTGTCGGGGGGAGCATACGAGTACACAATCGTTTTTCAAGGCGACTATCCATTTGGCGGTGGCGATTGGCCGGCTTTGAGTGTGAATGCATTGCACTTTGGCAAAGGAGACTGCGATCCATTTGTGGGGGGTGCCAACCACAAAGCAACCATATTGCCAGTGCGGGATGAGACAACATGCGTGAATGGTTCGTTGAACACTGTAGCAATAGTCGCAAGCTCTTCGACACCGATTGGCGGTTCGTTTTTGATCTCTTGTGGTGATAGAACATCAGAGAAAGTCAGCGTGAATTCCTCTGCATCTGATGTGAAATCTGTTTTGTCGGAATTGCTGAGTTCCACAGAGGTAATTGTTACGAAGCACGTGACTGAGATGAACGGTGCTACTTGGGCGGTTTCGTATCCTCGAAGTAGCAATGACAACTGTGAGATAAGTATTGACGACACATTCGTCAGTGGGAAAAACGCCAAGGTAAACGCATATCCGCTCCTCGTTGTCAAGACTTCTTCGTCAAGAAACGACTCATCAGGGGACTTTAGGATTGTCATTGATGGCCAATCAACGTCTCCAATATCACATCAGGCAACACATGAGGAAGTGTTGCAGGAAATGCATAAACTCGATGGTATCGGACTAGTCGATATGCTTGGGCCCATTGAGGGAGAGGCATCTCCCAGTGATGATTACACGATGATTGTCAAGGCTCATACGGTGGACTTAGATTCAGTGAAGGTCGTTCCAGAAAGTAATTGGAGAGGGACGGCTCCACGTGTGTTCTACAAACCCCCGTCAGGAATGCCTCCCCGCACAGTGTTCTTGGAGGGGCTTGAGAAGCAAAAGACATATGTTGCGCGTGCCTTTGCAAGGAATGCTGAAGGTAATGGCCCTTCTTCCAACTTGATAAAGATTGTCCCCGCTTCGACGGCTCCAAGTTCACCCTCGTCGGTTTCTTTATCTTTCTAACTCTAACAAATACTGTTCTGATCAACGATTGAATAGCTTGCCAAGTAAGCTATCTCTCCTAACGCTAACTCATGTTATTACACAAGCTACATGTACCCCCTTCTTATTTTTTCACCTCAATTCTAAACCAGCTGTACCCTTGCTATAGCTTATTACGTACCTACTTAGATGCCAGAATACACTCCCAAACCCCCACCAACTCATTCCGGGGGGTGAGTATTCACCCTACCTTCACAAAGATCTACAGATAACCTTATGGCCAGATAACCGCGGATATTTCGGCACGTTTAGGAGGCCGATCGGATATTGGTCGGATATAAAATATCCGATTTTTATTAGTGTTAA
>Ga0209652_1002041_pt1 | contig 15974 bp, 16 predicted proteins | sample SaaInl74LU_5_DNA_FD_184641 | JGI IMG/M metagenome (GOLD analysis project Ga0209652, IMG submission 184641) | Marine microbial communities from expanding oxygen minimum zones in the Saanich Inlet - ESP_74LU_5_DNA (SPAdes) (version 2) | ecosystem: Environmental > Aquatic > Marine > Intertidal zone...
CAGAAGCTGCATTACATGGCCATGGACGTCTGCCTCGACCTCAACCCCAAAAAAGAACTGAACTTTGGTGGACATGATATGAGTGATTATTGCCGAACTTGGATGTATGCTTACGCTCCCAGGTATACCGTTGAAACATTCCTCAGGTACTTTGAGGCAGGGACTGGTCTCAAAGCCTCAAGCAATGGGTTGATATTGGACGAAGAACGAAAAATTGTGCACTTTGAACCAAAATTGCTCACTGAGGCACAATCTGAGCCTGGCTTTTGGATCGCTGATGAGGATGATGACGACCAATTCACACGAATAGGAACGATTCATGAAGCTTCTCAAGACCCTTCGAATCAATTCTTATTCAGATGCATCGGCATCTTTGCTGTGACGGCAGAAGTAGTATCAATTCCGAGCCGCACGCATGGTGATAACGCTAATGCTAATGCAAACAACGCAGAGGAAGAGGCTCGGCTTACATTCACTTTGGTGAACGTTCGTACTCTGGGTATTGTGAACAACATAGCGCCGGTTGTCTACAACCCAAGACATTGTACCAAATGCAATGTCAGTACCAATCCTGAGTGGTGGGAATAGAAAAAGTTTAGGTTGGGCAATAAGAATATTGGAGAGAGGCAATAGGCGTCTTCTTTGTGTACAAATCCAATACTATTAAGACTTTAAGTATTATGTTATAGGAAAGCTAGTCCATCTGATCGACTTCTTTTATTTATAGGTACAACGCTATTGATCAACTACCTCGTGGTATTTATAATTTGGAGCGATGATGTTCCTTACCCTTGCGTTCACTCACTTGCTCTTTTCGCAACTCGTTCGCTTTTATGAATGCTTTTCTTCTCCTACACTGTGCCAGATATGACGCTAACTTTGGCGAGAGTGACTTGGGCATTGTTGTGTCTCCTGCAACAGGTGATGATGGTTCATCCTCCGATGTTGACCTAGCCAACCAACCTATTTGTTGAGCCCAGAAGCAGCAATTTGATAATAAAATATCACAGGCACTAAATCCACTCGATAACAGATATCCACTCTCATCATTGAGTTCAAGCTCGATAGCATCTAAAGCTTTATCAAACTGTCGTTTTGCTTCTGCGACTGCAATCGGTGCTTCACCAAATACATTCTTCATATCACTGTGTTTGCGATGTATCCAAAGAGCTTGAAAATCGAGTTCAGTCATGATGAACAATGTCAGTGAATCATATTTGGCTCTAAGTCGAGTTGCTGGTGGTGGTACTAGCAGTCGTCTACTTGGTTTATTCATGGTATCATCATGTGTGCGTTTATTGCTTTCTATCTCACGAGTGATATCTCCCAAGAAAGTGTTGATTGCTGCACTCTCTACAACTACAAATTGTTGCTGATTATCATCATCCTCTACCAAAAGAGCAGGGACTTTGCCGAGCGGGTGTACTGCTTTTGCCCTTTTTGACCAAGGCTTGCAATTGACGTGATGATAGCCGAACCCAATCTCCTCTAGCATCCATACATTACGGAATGGTCTCATATTTAGATCTCCATACAGAGTGAGCTTAGGCCAAGATTTGATTGTCTTGTTGTCTGAGGACATGGCGGCTGATGATGAGAATGCCATTCTCGAAACAATCCGCAGCGGGTTATGAACGTACTGTCGTGGGATCATATATGATGCTTACAAAAGAATATACAATAGCAACAACAGCAAATTGAGATTATTATCCTGCCTTCTCGCATGCTCCATGCTTCTCGCTACCACTAGCTATTGTTGATTCTCTAGAGAATCCAGCATCTACTGCAACATCATCATGATTGAGATCTTTTCATGCTTTGCTAGGCAGGCTTTGCTTGTGTGTTTTTTTTGCGGGAGAGCTCAAGCGAAGCTGCCCGCCATTTCTCTGCACCATTCAACACAAAAATCAAAGAACAAAAACGAAACATCCATGGCGACATCACCTTCATAGGTAAACAACAGCAGCACCATGACAACCAAGAGCGAAGCAGCCAAATCTCGAACTCTCAAATACAACGACGGCGCCACACAATTTCGGCAACGTCTCATAACATCAATCCTATCACATCGACCCCTACTTCTCCGCAACATACGCTCCGATGACCTAGATGCACCAGGATTACGTGAACATGAAGCCTCCTTTTTACGTCTATTAGATCGAATGACTAATGGTACAAAGATTGAAATCAATGCTACTGGAACACAACTGCGGTTTAAGCCGGGTGTACTGTTGGGTGGGGATATTGAGCATGATTGTCCCATTGGTGGCAATGGGAGAAGCGTTGGGTGGTTCTTGGAAGGGATATTTCCATTGGCGGCATTTGGGAAGGAACCTCTGCAACTTACTTTGAATGGGGTGACGGATGGAACGAGTGATATTGATCCAAGTGTCGATTATTTGTCTTCTAGTTTCATACCTTTGCTGATCAAGTTTGGGATTGGTGTAGATGATGATCATCCTCCACCAGTGTTGAAGGTAACTAAACGAGGTGCTGCTCCTATGGGTGGAGGAAGTGTCGATTTCTATTGTCCTATTGTGAAAGAATTGAATCCAATCGACTTTGTAGACTTTGGTAAAGTCAAACGAGTTAGAGGTACGGCAGTCAGCTGTCGTATTCCACCTTCAAGCGCTGCGAGAGTTGCTCATTCGGTAAAAGGAGTGATGCACAGATTACTACCAGATGTTTGGATTCACACTGATGTACATTCAAGCAGTGGCAAGAAACGAAAGAGTGGGGATGTAGGTGGATGTGGCCCTTCACCTGGCCTCAGCGTGAATCTTACTGCTACTACCACTGAAGGTGTGTGCCTTTCTGTCGAATGCAGTATGAATCACAACATCAATTCAGACTCTGGTGATATGATGCAACATGATCAAACTGTTGAGAGGAAAAATATTGAGCTTCCAGAGGATTTAGGGAAGAGATCTGCCACACTATTACTTCAGGAGATATATTCTGGAGGGTGTATTGATACAAGTGCACAATCGTTTGCGATGTTGATGATGTGTTTGACTCCAGAGGATGTATCTCGTATACGGTTGGGTCAGTTTAGTCAGTATACAATAATGAGTTTGAGATTGTACAAGGAAGCATTCGGGGTAGAATTCAAGCTTCGCGCGGATGATAATGGTGGTGAGGGAAGTGATGACGAAAGTGATGATGGTTTTGGATCTAAACGAGGAGGCGGCCAAACAATCGTTTGTAGTTGTTTGGGCATTGGTTACAGAAATATGGCAAGAGCAAGTACATAATAGTATAAATGTTATTTTAGGCAATGAGATAGCACGGTATTACTCTGTGCATTCCCTTGGCCTATTGGCCCTTTCTTCTCTTCGAATAGTTGCGTGCTTGTGCTTTTTCTTGTGGTGATGAGGAGCAAGACGAACAGTGCCACTGAACAGGGATTTCGTCCGCGCGCAGATCTAAACATGCGACGTGGTAAAGTTTGTTACACAACTCACAAGCAATGAGTTCTCCTTCCTTCTTGCATACATGACATTTGTCTACACTGACTTGCATGAGTAACATCGCAGCTGCCGCTACTTGGTTCCCACCTTCAGGAACCTTGCCATCTTGAGACACTAATGAGGGAGATGATCTTGTTTTAGTTGCAGCGGGCTTCTTTGCTTTCGAAACCTTTGCAGCCTTTGCAGCCTTAGCAGGTTTTGCAGCTTTTTTAGTTTCTTGAGGCAAGTGTTTGGTGAGCTCCTTCCATTCCTTCATGTCTTGTTGGTACTCTTCGAGCTCTATGTTAGCAATGTTCTGGACGAAAATCTTTACGTCAGGGTCAGTCTTGTCTATTTCTGCCCATCGCTGGGAAATGGTCTTTGAAAGCTCTTGGAAGCCAATCTGACCATGAGATTTTCTATGCTTCCTCCGTTGCCGCTTGCCAGGCCTTGCATGCCAATCTGTAAACACTTTGACGGACGCATATCGTTCCGGGGCGTTCGTTAATAGTATCTTGTGTTCCTGCATGTTTGTTTCAGCATCATCGCCACCCATAGACTGCAGAATGTACTCACGTTCTAATTGGAAGAAGACATGATATGCCGACAATGGTCGCAAGGGCTTCGTCGGTGCATTGCTACCAGCAGCAGCAGCAGCAGAGTCGGCTGATGATTCCAACGCTTTACGAGATGAATGCTCATTCTTTGTAGACGACGACTTGGCTGACTCGAAATCAGCCTCATCACTACTTTTGAGACGGAGCAAAGCTTGAACTGGAGATGCCATAACACTTTTTGTGCTCAAGTCACCGGTCACCGATTCCAGAACAAGCAACTTGTGTATGTGTGTGTCCTCTACAGATAGGTGTGAGGTGCTTCACGAAGATCTTTAGCGTCTCTCCATGAAATAGTATCAGGCTACAGCACGCAAACCATAGGCTGCTTGCGGGGCTGGTGATGCTGGTCGTTATTAGTCGCCAGTCCAGGTCATTAAGACTAACATGCATGCTCATTGCATGCGGGCTGGTCAAGTGGGAAGATGCGCTTTCCGAAAAAAAAGTGTAAATGTCTCATCGTCCATCGTCTATCTACGGCATTGTACCTACGAATATGGTAGTGGTATGCTTACTTATTTTTACTTTAAAAACCTAAGTACACATGATACTGACTATTCCTATTCCCCCACAACAACTTCCTTCTCTTTGCCTGTAGCTGGGTCAATATCAGGCCACCAGAGTGGCAAGAATGGAAGAAATCTATACTCTTTGTTGCTATCCCCAATCAAAATTTTATTCGTTCTGGACCACTTGTGTTCACTTCCCAGCAAACCGAGCCTATCTAATCTCATTTGGGCAAGCAAAACCGTTGTTCCCGGTGCTGGAGTCGATACAATTTTGCCAATAGTTCTACTATCCTTCTTGTCAATAATGCTAGTACCTGGCTGTGCCAATTCTGCAATTTCAGTTTGCAGCTTTTCACCCTGAACTCTGAGTTTATTTAATTCTTCCGAACCATCCTGAGGATTTTGATCAGGTGCTGCAACTGATCCCATCATCATTGAAACGATACTTCCTGCTCCAGGGGCAGAAATTTTGGGTAGAGGAGGTGGGATGTATCCTGTAAGAGCCAACTTCTTTTTCTCTCCATCTTCGTCTGACAATCCAAATATCTTGTCCATTCCTTCCTCAGTGCCCAACTCCTGTATCATGCTTGCCATAACCCACGGCTTGGGGACTTCCATTTCAGTATCAATAATCATGACAGGAACAATGCGTTTCCTTACAACTCCAGTAAATTGTGATCGTGCCGTCAATTCCTGTCCAAGATAACATCCCTTTGAGAAACTAATTGCGTTTAGGAAGTCTTGATTGCACTCCAACGCGGTTTTCGATGCAATTTCAGTGCCCTCCGCTATTCCCGCAAGTTTTCTCAGCACAGAATACGTTCCAGGAGCTGATGGAAAGAAGTTGTTCATGAGTGTCTCAAAGTGCTGTTGCCGTTTAGCACGTTCAGATTCGCCTTCAGTTGTGTTTAATATATCTTGTCCCACGGAAAGAATTCGCATTCCGAGAGATGGATGACGCGGATCCATCCCGGCTATATATCCAGGAGGAGCACCTTCAGCATTGAGAGTCCCATAAACTGCATGGGAGGTAATTTCTTCCGTTTTATCTGCCAATTTGATTTTGGATCTTCGTAACTTGTGTTGTTTCAAGTGAGCAAGTAAGAGATCACCCGTATCATCCGGAACGTCTATCAAATATTCAGTAGTTGACGAATCAGCTCCTTCAGGGTTACGTTTCCAAAGCAACGCATCGGTGAGTATGCGTCCCCTATGATCTAAAAACGTTGCAGATCGCAACTTCTTTGTAAATTGCACTGGGACTTCCTCCTCTTCCGGTTCATCATCTGGCGCTGCAGCCCCAGATTCCATGCCACTAGTTTTTGCATTCAATGCATGAACACTATCCATTACTTCCTCACGTGGAGCGGAAGGCTCACTATTAAGATCGGCTGTGACTAAGCCCTGAAGATATGTCGTCGCATGGTCACCGACGCCCGAGACAGATAAGATACGGCGATTCTTAAAAGTTTCATAGCCCCTTCCCCACAGAGCACCGTATTTGGATGCGCCTGCAGCCAACACAGATGCTGCTCTGTACGCCATTGTTGGGAGACTGGTGCACAGTTGTTACTCTCTAGAGCGGTGGGACGGAAGTGGTGGATTTTGATTTTGGAGTTGTGAGGCGGTGAAGGAGATGGGTATTGCAGTAGGGAATAGGAAAGGAAACTTGGTTGGACCAAGACATAAATATTGTCTAATCTTATCGATCGCTATCGACGCCCGCCTAACATCAACAAACGTAAACACACTTACTTCCTGCTAGAGTCTTTGATACATTCTTCCGAGACACAATTCTTCCATTTTCCATCATCATCAAATCCTAAGCCACCACCTAATTCTGAAGGGAGTCGGCTTGGGAATATACCAAAGTCCATCAGTTTGTCGTGTATTACAGTTTGTTCGTCATCGGAGTACAGTTTGATCCTGTTTGTAAGTCGATCGCCTAAAAGCATTGAGACAACGTCGAATAGAACCTCGAACAAGTAAGGGGCATAGAACATGTGTATGGCACTAACTCGTACCGGCAAGATGCTGGAGTCGGAGAGTATTGTTTGTAAGTATTTGTGCGAAGCGATAATACGAGCAATGCAGTAAGTTACTTACCCTCTGATTGAGTTGGCAAGATGCTTGACAAGTGTCCTGTCAAAATGCCGTAGTAGCGCTCCTTCTAGGTAAACCAAAAAGACAATTCCTTTTTGCTGCGTAGATTCAGTCTCAAGCGCTTCGTGTAAAGTGAGCCATGCAGCTCTGACCATCCCTTCGTTGTTGTATTCTTTACCCTCAAGAACACGAGGATCAATGTATATATTGGACCGACCAGTTCCATCAGTATCCGGTAGCAAGCGCAGAAATGCAATTGACATTTCTTTCCTATCTTCATCTCTCGTATGTTCTGTAGATAGTGGTCTGAATGCTGCACCTTCAAACAGCTCGATTCTTTTATTCCAATACTTTGCTAGTCTGATGGCAGCAAGCTACAAAACAAATCATGAGATTGAGCACGAAGCAATATCTAGTTGCAAATAGTAGGATTTAGCATCGAAAACTTACATCAACGTTGAACTGCTCACATCTCAGGAACATTATCCTATGCTCTTTTGTAAGCAGTTCTGGACAGAATACTGCCGCCTGATCCAAGCCAGCTCGAAGATCATCAGGCAACTTTGTTATTTCCTTTTCTAGTAGCCGCAATGAGTCACCAACGCACTTGGAAGACTCGATTGCATGCCGTTGCCCGTAGATGTCTGGTGGTCTCTTCTTTAGAAAGCGAGAGCATAAATGGTGTTTGATTTTGTCAGCGTCATCGCTGCTGCTAGCCTTTGATGACACATCAGGAGCTACCGACGCGCCGTTCATTGTTTAGTGTGTTATTGCTTTTGTGTTTATCAAATTTAGTAGAGTGTTATTGTGAGTGGACTTGTGTAGGTGGATGTCTTTCGATGCTAAAAGACGGAACTCAGCAGGATTCTCATTTTTCGACACTCTTGATTTGGCGCGCCGCCATCACGACATCTATCTCATCAACATGATGTGATCTCCTCCCAGTCTCCTCCCCTATCATCCCTACAAAGCATTATCGGATAGGCTACTGCTGCTCTCCTTCTACAGAATAACAATGTCTACACCAGTTGTCACAAGCAAGTGGGCAGGAACCTTCGCTTGCGGAGGAACTTGCCGAAGAAAGCAGCTGATGGGAGAGGAATTCTCAAAAAAGGCGCTAGAACGTCATCGCAAGGATGGCAAACCGCTGAAATGCAAGCAGTGTGTAGCTTCAGATGAGCAGATTGAGCGAGAAAACGCTGCAAAGAGAAAAGGAGACGATGACAATAGTAATGAAACACGAAAATGTGCCGGCAAGTGTGAAAAAGTGCTGCCAAAAGCATCGTTCAACAGAAATCAATATTCAAAGGGTGAGGGTAAAAGTAGATGCCGTGATTGCGTTGAGCAATCTGTGAAAGATGAATCTGCAAATCAGCAAAAGTCCAAAGAGGAAAAGATTACAGCAGCTAGAAAGAAGGTAGATGATGCAAAGAGAAGTGGAAAAGCACACCTAATTCTTGTAGCCGAGAGTGAGCTGGCAGCTCTTGAAGCAGAAAAGGTTACAGGTTTGAAACCAATAAAATTATCAGCAGGGAGAGGTCGTGGACGAGGCAGTGGTGGGGGTAGGGGGCGTGGTAGAGGTGTTGGAAGGAGGTGACTATATTGTTCTCCTTGCAATTTTCTGCCAAACAATCTTGCAAAAGGGAGGATGATGGACACTATTAAATGCCGGTTGGTCATTGCTTCGTTGCATATTATCTCAACTGTAGCAACCCTTTTCAGTTCAACAACATGCACATATACATAGTCAATATAACTTTACTCTTCTGTTTGTAGATGAAGCATGCTAGTAGCAGGCAGGAAGTGAATGTTCTTCTCTTTCAATTCAAGGAGAAAGAAAATGTTCATACTTATATGATTTAGTAGTAGTATGTTAGATGAGTGTAATACGTATGACGCACTAAACCCAACTATGAAGGAGTCCCTCTGTGAGGATCTCCCACCAACGACCACAAAACTCGCCTCCGTTGATGGGATGCCGATGCCATCACAATGAAACGCAGTATTGTACAATACAATGCGTAGATAAGAGCACTTCATCTCTCACCTCAGAACCATTTCGCTTTTATTAAAAAGCACAGCTGCTGTAATATCATCCATTCTATTATTCAGAATTGACAAGTGAAAACAAACTGGCGTCAAATGTGCACATGACCGTCATACACATCAACAACAGAACAAAGAAATTAAATCGCAAATTCACATCCATCAGAGGATCGATCTTCTTATTATCAATAATCGCGATGCAAGTGGCAGCAGAAGGGAATTTCCCAACCAGAAATCAAAAGTTGATGGCGAACCTCAAACCTCACAGCAGCGTGACCGCATCAAAGATGGAGCCCGTTAAGAATGTCAGAGGTGGCAGTTCTAACGAAACGAACAATGGCGCAAAACAATACAATCAAGTAGGTGGCTCGGCCATAAGGAACGCTCTGTTCCCCATTCATGGAAAGGAGGAGGTGACCAAGTTCTTGCTTATTGGAAGTATCAAATTCTTTGTCATCTTGGCCTTGACATTGACACGCGACAATAAGGACACAATGGTAGTAACGGAATGTGGTGCAGAAGCTATTGCCTTCTTGAAGGTGAGTGTATATTTGTAAATGTCATGAATACTATCTTGTCTATTTCGAGTTCACATATCTCATGCAACCATTACAGATTTACGGAGTTTTACCAGCTGCGACATTATTCATTGCTCTATATTCCAAAATGGCAACACTCTTGGAGAAGAAAACATTGTTCTACGCAACATGTATTCCGTTTTTTGCATTCTTCTTCATCTTTGATGCCATTATTTATCCGAATAGACATTCTATCCAGCCTTCGCTGGCGACTGTTCACTCGATGTTTCGGATGCAATCAGATGCAAAAGGTGCTTCTGTCATCTTTGCCAAATTGTTTGCCAACTGGACATCAGCGCTATTCTATGTTGTGGCTGAGGTGTATTCTTCCGTCTCTGTAGGTATTCTCTTTTGGCAATTTGCAAATGATGTTGTGTCGGTGCAACAAGCAAAAAGATTCTATCCTCTATTTGCTCAAATGAGTGGACTGGCTCCTATTTTGGCTGGGCAATACGTGGTAAGATATGCAAGTCAGGCTGATAACTTTGAAGAATCTCTACATCGATTGACTCGGATGGTAACTTTTGCGGGTGTCATGATTTGTTCATTCTACAAATGGGCCAATGATTTTCTTGAAAGAAACAATACAGTTACACGTGAAGTACAAAAGAAGAAAAAGAAGGCAAAGATGACCATGGCAGAGTCGACAAGGTTTTTGGCATCGTCTGAATATTTGAGATTGATTGCTACACTTGTACTTGGATATGGTAAGATTTGTAGCGCAACACCCTTGTGCAATGTACATTTTTCGATCGATTTTGCTAAAGACACTTTGATTTTCACCTTTTGTAAAACCGATAGGTCTCTCTATCAACTTCACTGATATCATGTGGAAATCAATCCTCAAGAAGAAATACCCAGATCCTCTCGATTATCAGAGATTCATGGGTAACTTCTCTTCAATTGTTGGTCTATCCACCTGCATAGTTATCTTCTTCGGTGTGCATGCCATACGTATCCTTGGTTGGAGAATGGGAGCTCTAGCCACGCCAGCAGTCATGGCATGCCTTGCATTGCCATACTTTTCAAGCATTCTTATGGGAGTAGATCAGCCAAAGGCGTTACACATCGCGGTAGCATTAGGCACAATGCAGACATTGTTGAGTAAGACAGCGAAGTATGCGTTATTTGATCCTACAACTCAAATGGCATATATTCCTCTTGATGATGAGTCAAAAGTGAAGGGTAAGGCGGCAATTGAGGTGTTAGGATCTCGAATCGGTAAAAGTGGAGGATCCTTGATACAGCAAGGGCTTGTGATGATATTTGGAGACATTATCAGCGCAGCGCCAGCCCTTACTGTAATCTACTACTGTGTGTTGGTATGGTGGGCATATTCTGCCCATCGTTTGGGAATTCTCTTCTCGGCAAAAACGGATGAGACTAAGTCACATAAACGATGAAATTTTTAACTTTGTAAAGAAGATAGAGAGTGTATGGAAGTTTTAGTTTACTTGTCTTCCTTCTTTCTTGGCTTTCCTTTTGGTTTTCCTTTGGAGCCTTTTTTGGGAGTGTCACCTCCTTTCCACTGCCCTTGTTCTTTCCTTGTGTTCTCGACACTCCTCGCGATTCCATACGTGTCTTCTCCGCCGGAAGCCTTCGTATTGGCGCACAGGCCGTGCTTATTGACTAATGTGCCCCATCTATGACGTTTACCCTCCTTTACGCGCAATTCCACAGGCCCATGGGCAAAGATGCATCTGTTCTTTTTCCTCATTGGACAATATGTGCCACCACTGACATCCCAATGATTACAAAGACGAGTACGGAATTTGGGATCATCAGCACATCTAGCCAAGTTTGCGTCCCTTTTTCTCAGTTTGGCATCTAGCCTTTGTTCCCATTCGTCATCCGATCGAAACCAACCACGGCAATTAAGCTGCTTTGCTGCATTGCTTCCGCACCAAACTACAATGCCCGACATTTCTTCGTCTGTGAGAATGCCTCCGTCAGCGTCTTTCACCTCGCTTTCATCTTCAACGATAAGAGCCTCTGGCACGGATTGTACGTCTGCTTGTGCCTTTTCCACTGCATCGTCTACCGTGCCTGTTACCAGAGACTCTGGTTCCTCTGGTTCATCAGCTAGTGATGGAGTTACAGAAGCTAATTCTTCTTTTTCGTCACTTTCTTTCTGCGGCTCGTCTTCTTGCTCTAAATCATCAGGTATGGGTTCCAATGAAATGCCCTTCTTTTGTTCATTTAATGGTAGTAATGAAGTGACATCTTCTTTTGCTGCCTGAACATTCGGTGATAGCCTGGAGCGGGGCAATTTATAGTCGACAGAAAGAGGGTCGTCCGGCCCCAAGTTGCAGACACAAAAATTGTAGCAGTGCATCAGTAGCCGAGGAAACTGTTTTGTAATGTAACGAGACAGTCCATCTGTGCTTGAGCCAATGCGACTTTTTAAGGATGATGGTAACTCATCATAATGATGGTGCTTATTCCTGATCATTCGCAAGATATCTCTGACAGAGCTAGGATCGTAGGTCCTTCTACTCAAAGACGCATCCATTAGTTCTGGATCAAGTTTCTTCTCCCATGAAGTACCGAACACCTCAAACGCACCCTTTTCAATTGCAAATATGTTCATGGAAAGGTTGTTGTCCCCGTTATCTTCCTGAGTAATGTCACAAAGTTCTATTCTATCGGAGAGGTCGCACAAGAATTTGAGACGTTGCGAAGGACTCCAGAAGAATGGATGGTTACATACTTCCTCAGCGGTTGGCCTAGCTTTGGCATCTCTATCGATCATAGACACAATTAAGTCAGAAGCATCAGGAGCAAACTCCAGATCGTCTTTGTTGGGCTTGTTCTTCATGATGTTAGCTTCACGTTCGTACCATTCCCCAAACGGATGAGATCCTGGGAGGATCGTGCAATAAAATATGCACCCAAGAGAGAAGATGTCCACTGACCTACTAGTTCGTCCGACTTCAAGAGGAGAAGCTTCGACGCAGGATTCTGATTCAGAATTGGTGGACGATGTCTCAGGAGACCAACGCATCGCCATTACCTCCGGTGCTTGCCACCCAACACTTCCCGCACCGGCTCCAGCGACAGAGGCACTGCCTGCAGGTCCGCCAACAGAACCAGTACCAAGTGTGCTGAGACCAAAACTGCTCTGACCAGCCAACTGCTTTCCCAATCCCATGTCAGATATTTTGGGAACATACTCCATACTTTTGAACCCTTCCAATATTGTGTTTTCATCCACATCTGTCTCCGAGTCAGAACATCCTTCGTCCTCATTCTCTGCCTTCCCTTTCAACTTCGATCGCTGCGCAAGTAAAATGTTTTGGGGTTTGAGGTCTCGGTGCACAATACGCAGTGAGTGAATGTGCCGCACTCCAGAAGCAATTTGATATAAGAGACTTCTTGTAGCAGACTCGAAGTCATCTGCCTTTGTAGAGTTTCGAAGTTTCCCCAAACAGACAATCAAATCATTTAGAGACATGTCACACAGTTCTAATGCTAGATAGACGAAGTCACCGCGAATTTCCTTGAGGAAATATCGCACGACGTTTGGGTGCCCGTCACTCTCGATAAGGAGGGATATCTCTCTATCAGCACTGGATGCATAAATCTTCAGCAATCTTTTCACAGCAACCTGACGTTTGTCGACTACTCCTTTGTAAACGATCGTTCCATGTCCTCCGTACCCCAAAACTTCGTCGGATAATTGAATAACACCTTGGCTCGTCTCTTTGCTCATATCCTTTGAGTCGTTCCCTGTCGTCGCACTGCCATCTCCAAGGTATTCATTGCTCGGGCTTTTAGCTATTGCCTTCAGACGTTCCCTCCTCCCGAATTCGAACGATAAAACAAAGATCAAAGCCACAGTTGGAGCGATCCATGACGACAAGATCTTAATGAATTGTTGAAAGAAAGAGTTCTTCTTGGCACTCTTGCCCTCCATCATATCAAGGTATAAGTCATAATCTAAATCAGCAGATGCAAAAACTGATGCCATGTCTAGATTTCCATTCACGTCTAGAAGATTCCCCATCATGAGACTCGCTCCGATGAGGCACCCAGGGTACAGCGGCGATTTTGGTGTGCAAGAACTCGTGAACCTAGGATCAACGTGAACGTGCTGTTTGTCTCCTGCATCCGAATCCCCGCTACTATCGTCAGTGTTGTGATCATGAAATCCAATGGCGTGATGTTGACTCAGAGGTTTGCTGTAAATTTTTTCGACCGAATCTTCTTTAGATTTTGGGTTTGGCTGCGGAAGACCAAGGGGTAGATGATGTAGGCGCGATGGTGAGCGTTCACCCAACGGCAAGGCATACAATTGGCCATCCTGCAACGCACCAACGACTGATCCTTGTTCGGCTAAAGCAATCGCGCGACACTCTTCATTATTGGCTGCATCACTGCAATCCTCACTATCTGCCTCGGAAGTAAGCAGTGAGGAATAGATTAGAGATGCTATCTGTTGTTCAAATATCTGTGGAATACTGTCTTGGCTTGGATCGGATGCAGATGAATCTGTCGTGGAACCATCTGGCAAAACGTGAACTCGAATCTTCTCTCCTGTTACACCCTCTATCGCATACACAACAGGATTATTCATCATCTCAAACGCAACCCAACCTAGGTCAGAAGAAATGGAATCGCGAAATGCAACATTCCCGCCTGGCGTAGATACCAAGAAAGATGAACCTCCTCCAGCAGCTGCCGTTGCGTAGGCAGTGTTGTCGAACTTTTTATCATTATTGTCGACAACAATGCCATCATCGGGTGCGGGTAACGTCAAAATACGATTCCCAGATCTCGGATGACGTAGCGCCTCTGCGATGTATTCTGTGAATAGACGTTGCGTGATGTCTTCGTCTTCATCGCCATTCTGGCTGGTATCACTAGCATCCTTGTCGGAAGGGGATGATGATGTATTATCCCGTATAAGCAATGATGAACGATCACTACGCCTGCCATGAATCATCTCATCGACACTTAGAATCTCAGCAACAGAGAATTCTACATCAACTGTATTCTTTTGCAAATCATGGACGGTGACGGAGTGTTCTAATCTACCTATCCAAACAACGTCCCTCCCTTCCAGAGATGGAGCAAGCTCTTCTTCATTGTAATCACTGTCGCCATCGTAATCATCAATGATGTTGTCATCATTATCTGTCGACTTCTGGTTCTTCTTTTCACTACTCTTCCATTTTGGAATCACTCTCAATATCTCCCCTGTGCGTTCATCAACTGCAGCTACCGTGGCTCTTCGTGAACCAACAAAGAATCGTCCATGAGCATCAACAAATGGTGCTCTATCGACCAAATCTCTAATATGAGTGCTTATTGATAGCTCATGGCTGGACGAAGAGGGCGATTCGTTCATAGAGTCTCCCCCACCAGTTAAGTAAACGACCCCATCAACAGACGGTACGGCGTGCCATTGAAGAGAGGAATGACCATTAGATTTGGTTGTGGTGGAAACTAATGGAGAAAGAAATTTGTTCACTGTTGCCAATGATGATGTATTGTTATCGTCGTCGTCATTAGCTGCAGTTGGTGATGTTGATACTGCATCATTTTGTGATCGTTTCCATAACACCTCTCCAGTTGATCTTGATACTCCTGCTAATGTCCCGTCGACGCTCACAAGTATCAGTACGGAATCTTCATCTTCTGCATTTGCAGTTTGCTCTTGTTGTTCTTGTATGTTTGTGTCATTCTGATCACTTTCGAAACCTGGCCCTTTTGATCCTTTCATTGTTGATGTGGCTTTAGTAGTTGCAGCTGATGAATACGGGAAAGTTGAAGCTAATAAAATCAGTCCCAAGTACATCATTATCAGCATTTTTATTCGAGAGGGTGAGCATTTGTTGCATAGGTGACGGCGATGACGAGATCGATTCTTTCTGCGTGTATTGTCACTTGCAGCTTCGCCTTCTTTTAAGTCTATTCTGTGTGGATGTGTGAAGAATTCTCTTGTGCTATCTGGTGTAGATGTAATCACATACGGTCGTTTGTTTGATACGCAAGAAAGTGATGCGTGTGAATCATTTGAGCATAAAGGTGACGAGTCGTCAATTCTGAAGGATTCAGAATCGTCTATTGAAGGTGATGCATGGCAACGGTACTTTGTGTTGCTGTCATTTCTCCTCCTTCGCTTCGGAGGAATTTTTGTAACCATTGCTTCACAATAATGCGGTGATAATTTAAGAGAGCCGAATCAACAACAGTGATGCATTAATGCATCAAGAAGGAGAGAAGAAGGTTGCCCAGTTACTTCGATAGGTAATGTATTTGTCGTGCACCTCTTGCAGTTGCATCAGCATGTTGATGAGCTGCAGCTTTGATTTTGATTGTTGGCAGGAGGAGGAAGAGAGAAAATGTCACGACGGCCAGACATCTAAATAAAGTTTTCTGTCATAACAGACAGTATCCATGCCATGTCACAGCAGACCAATCAACTTGAACTTTTAGCTGTCCACTGCCCACTGCCCAACGCCCAATCAACTTATAGGAGAAGAGATACCTGCTTACTTCGAAAGCAGAAGCAATGAATACTTAGAACGGAATCGTTGACGACATTAAAGAAGATGCATTACCATAGGTGTCAAAAGAAAGACAATCTTCCAAAACAATCAAGCAAAAAGAATTCAACCTACATTTTTGTGTTTGTGACATTTGGGATTTGATAATGGTGAACGACCCAAT
>Ga0209652_1002044_pt1 | contig 15971 bp, 10 predicted proteins | sample SaaInl74LU_5_DNA_FD_184641 | JGI IMG/M metagenome (GOLD analysis project Ga0209652, IMG submission 184641) | Marine microbial communities from expanding oxygen minimum zones in the Saanich Inlet - ESP_74LU_5_DNA (SPAdes) (version 2) | ecosystem: Environmental > Aquatic > Marine > Intertidal zone...
CTCCGCCTCAGCGACAACGGCGCGCACCGCAGCCTGCACTTCCGTCTCGCGCTTGCGCTCAGCCTTCTCCAGCTTGTTCTCCATGAGCGCCTTGAGCGCCTTGCGCTCGCCGAGCGCCTGCGCGACGGCAGCCTCGAGCTGGGACTCGGAGACGCGTTTCAGCTCGGCGAGCGCCTTCTCCATCGTCGACGCCGCGTTGGCGCGTTCCCACTCCACTTTGCTCGCCGTGGACTCGGCGTATTGCTTCTCGATCACCTCGCGCTTCTCCGCCGCCTCCTGGTCGATGCGCCGAGACTCGGCTTTCCACCACTCCGCGTGCTCGTTGCTCAGCGCCAGCGCCGCGCGGTACTTGCGCATCTCCGAGTCGTGCAGGCGCTTGGCGGCGTCGCGCTCGAACCGCGAGGCGGCGAGCTTCGCCGCCATCGCCGCGCGCTCCTCCGCCATCTCCCGCTCCACCGTCTCGATGGTCTTCTCCAGGCCCGCGATCTGCGCCTTCAGCGCCGTGATCTCCGCGTCGTACGTCTTCTTCAGCGTCGCGATCTCCGTCTCCGCGCGAAGCTTCAGCGCGTCGTACGAAGCCGCCTTGCCCGCGAACACCGACAGCTCGACGTTTTTGTTCTTCAGGATGGCAATCTCGCGCTGGAGCGTGCGCACGCGCGTCTCGTAAATCGCCTCCAACCGCGCCACCTCCTCGCTCTTCATCCTCTCCGCGTCCGCCAGGCGCGTCTCCTCCTCCATGAACTCCTCCAGCAGGATGTTCCGGATGGACTGCAGGCGCTTCAGCGCCTTCTCCGAGGGCTCACCCTTCGTGAGCGACGCCGGGTCGCGCGTGTACAAGCCGACGCCGCCCTTCTCCCCCTCCGGCGCGCGCGTCACGGAAATCTCCAGCCCGTTCTCGAGCTCCTTGGAGAAGTAGCTGGTGGTCGCCACCACCGCCGCGCCCGCGAGCACGGCCGCCGCCGTCGCCTTAGAGGTGCGCATCGCCTGCACCGCGACGAGCGCCAGGAAGGAAGCCGCCGCGGCGACGGCGGCGGCGGCGACGGCGGCGGCGCGCGACTTCTCCACGGACTCGGCGGCGGCGAGGAACGACGCGCGCATGTCGGCGAGGTACAGCGCGCCGGCGGTGACGAGCATGCCCGCGGCGCCCGCGGCGGCGACGGTGGAGGTGGCGATGATGGGCATGCCCAGCGCGCAGAACGCGGCGTCCGCGGCGAGCACGGCGAGGGTCTGGTACAGGCCGGTCAAATCCGGGAGTTGGAGTTCGTCGTCGTCGTCGTCGTTCGAGCGGCGCGGCGGCGGCGGCGCCGCCGCTCCGGGCTTCGCGGACGGCGCGTTAGGCGAAGCCACCGCCGCGCGCGCGATGACGGCGCCGCGGCGGGCGATCGACGCCGCGGAGGGCGCGGTCTGCGGTTTGCGGTACGCGACATTTAGAGAACGGGGGGAATCGCGGTGAGATGAGGCTCGCGTCGTCGGCGGCGGCGAACGAGGCGAGGCGTTGTTTTCACGCGCGGCGAAAGAATTTCGTCGCTCAAAAATCCCGGGTCGGACAAACGTGACAAACCGCGTTGTTACTGGGTGACGATCGCGCGCGTCGCCGCGACGGCCGCGAGGTCCCCGCGGGTCGGGAGGACGGAAGGGAAGGCGCGACGCACCTTCAGCGTCGCGCGGAATCTCGGCCCCGCGCGCGGCGCCAGCGCGACGACGCGCACGCCGCGCGCGGGGAGCGCCGTGAGTCGCGGCGTCGCCACGCCTGCGACGCTTGACATCGAGGCGGAAACGGAAGCCATCGCGGCGCTCGCCCTGAACCGCGGTCGATCCGTGCGTCTCGAGCGACGGCTCCGGGTACTCCAGCGATCGCCCAGGCGAGGCGCACTCGGCCCGGTTGGTCGGAAGGTACGCGAAGGCGCGGCGCGTTCTGCGCGTCGATGCGCCGATCTCGGACGAGTGCTTTCGTTTATTAGGACAACTCAGCCTGTGATTTTCGACACGCCATTCTCGTGCCCGGACGAAATATCAGACTGCTGCTCCGTGCACTCCCCGTTCGGCAAATTCGAGTGCGAGCGCAATCGCTCGCCTCGATCTCGTGGGTGATGTTTCGGAACTGAAAACTCGCCAAACTGTAAGAATGGGCCACTTCCACGCGCGCCTCGCGAGCTCCGTCCGCACCTCGCGCGAGCATGGTCGCGCTGATTAGCCGCCTCGGGGCGTGCGTCCCCGTGTACGACTTCCACACCGCGCGCAAGTACGCGGAGCTCCTGCTGAACGCGCAGATAATCCTCTGCGCCTGCGGCGCTCTGAGCTGGGCGTTCGGGGGGGTCGCGTCGCTGACGTTCGGGTTCGCGCTCCTCGCGCACGTCGGCCTGGAGGTGGCGAAGCCCAGATTGCTGAAGATGTACACCGTCAGCCAGTTCGCCCTCCTGCTGTGGGACGTCATCTGGCTCAGCCTGTGGGCGAGGCGAATCGATCGGGGAGCGGTACGTGCGCGAATCTTCCGAGACACCACCGCGGAATTGCCTCAGACGATGCGTTCAGCTCGGGCGCGCCGCGGCGTCTGCGTGGATCTCGCGAGGACAACCTCTTCCGTCGCCTCTCTGACCTTCTCGCGTGCCTCCTCCTCCTCCCTCGTCCTCTCGATACAGGATGGCATCTTCGCCAACGCGCACTACCACGGCACGCCCAGGTTCCTGCTGGGCATGCAGGTCCTGCTGTTCCTCTCGCGCCCGCTCGTCATCATGCTGTGGTGCAAAATGTGGGATTTGGGCTTCGGCGCCGCCGACGCGGCGAACCCGTACGGCCAGATGGAGGACGCGATGCCCGCCCCCCCCCCCGCGGCGCCCCCCGCGGGCGGCGGCGACGGGTACAAGCCCTACGGTGTGCCCGACGGGAACCCCTCGCTCGGGCAGGGCGGCGGCGCGTACGTGCCTCCCGCCGCGGCGCAGCAATGAGACGAACCGAGCCTTTCCGACGACGATTCGCGCGCAGAGAGCGAAACGGATGAAATCGCATCCGATCGACGCGCGAAGCGAAGACGCACGAGAGCTTCGTGTCCTGAAAAACGAAAGAAAATCCCGCGCGCGTGTCGTAGCGGCTTTTTCCTTGTACATAAAGAGAGACGAGACGATGTTGGAGACGACGCGCGACGCGTCGTCGACGGCGGGGCCCGGGCCCGGGCCCGTCGACGACGCGAGAAACTCCGCGCAAAAAAGTCGCGACGCAAATGTGTTACGGTTGCTAGTACCGCTTCTAAAAACGCGACGTCGCCCCGACGCGACGTCGCACGGGTCGCGGCGCGCGCCACGAATCAGGGACTCGCCCACAGGCTCGAGTCCCACAGCGTGCCGCGGACCGCGCGCGACCCTGCCACCCATTCACCCCCCCTCCTCGAAATCGACATTCGCGAGCGTCGCCGTCGTCGGCGCGACGCAAACGTCCTCCGCGCCGCGCCATCCGCGCGGCGCCTTCCGCTCCACGCGCACTGAACTCACTGCGCGTTCACCTTGTTGGCCGCGTCCGAAAGCGCGGGCTGGCCGTAGTTGAGCGTGCGCCTGCGCGTTCAAAGGGAGAAAAACTTACGGTGTCAGAGTCGCGTTTCGGTCGCCTTTTTTTTGCGCCACTAAGAAGCCTGGGCACCTAAACCCCTCCGTCGTCCCTCGCGACGGCGTGGGTGCGCCGTCGCCGCGCTCGCCGAGCGGCCGACGCGGCGGCGTCGCCGAGGTCTCCGCGCGCAACGCGAGTCGATCGACGCGATCGCCGCCGGGCGCGGCGGCGGGATCGGGCGCGAGCCGCGGGGCGTCGGTTTGAAAAAAGCGCGCGCGGAACCGCGCCGCGGGAGACGCACCTGTACAGCATGATGTGGGGCTCGGGCCTGTGGATGGCGTAGTGCACCCAACCGCGGGACTGCTGCACGCCGAGACCGCGCCACTCCGCCTGTGCGAGATAGAAGGGAAGGGAGAGGCGCGGGTCAGCCGTGCGCTCCGCGCGACGCGCGCGCGTGGAGACGAGGAGTCGCGCGAAACTCCCGCGCGAGCGCAAGGGGAACGGGTCGGGTCCCGAGCGGCAGCGATGCGGTCTCGACACCGAGCTTCGGTATCGCCGGCGTTCGGGCGTGGCGTCGGCGTCGAGCCGTATCGCGGTTCGGAAACGTACCTCGGAGAGCAGACGACCCTTGGGCAGGAGCTTGGCGATGTCGGGGGGAAGCACGACGTGCCTGTCGATGGCGGTAGAGGGGGAAGCGAGGTGAGCGGCGACCCGATTTCGAAGGGGTACGCGGCGGGCACGCTCCGCGATCCCGAGGCTCGCGCGCGCGGGAAACGCGCCGGCGAAGACGTCGCGACGCGTGCCGATCGACACGCACGCGCTCGAACGCGCGTATCGCGCGTATCGAGCACCGCGCGCGACTCCGATATCGCGCGGGGCATCGCCGTCGTGCCCGTCGCGGGTTCCTTCGAGGCGGGGGAACCCGCGACTTCGCGCGCGAACTCCGTTCGTCGCGTGCAGCAAATCAAACAGCGCATCGAGGCGCGCGGGAAAACGTCGCGGGCGGATGCGCGCGTACCTGTACTCGTAGACGTCGTCGTAGTACTTCTCGGAGTACTGAATCTGCGGCATGTTTTACTGTCCTCGAGGTGTCGGGTCGGTCGTGCCGAACGCAGTGGCCGCGAGCCCGGCGACGCCACGCTCTCGCTCAAACGATCCTTTCGCGCTCGCGCTTGAAAGTTTCGGCCCACGACCTCGAATGTGCTGTGAAACCTCGCTCCCGTCGTATGGGCAATTACCCTGACGCCGAAAAAAACGAGGGTCTCGAGGGGGAAAAACGCTCCGAGCGGTAACGGCCGCTTTCGTGACTCGAAACTGAAAGGCGAAGCGGGTTTGAAACTCCGCTCGACCGGCGAGCGCAGGGAGTCGGCCGGTCTCGGAACGAGCGCACGGGAACAACGAGATTCCGCTTCCGCGCGGCGGAACGCAGACACGACGCCGCGCGAGGTGCCGACGATCGCGTCGCCGAGTGTCGCGAGGACTCGTGCGTCGTCAGTCGCGACGCCCCCGAGCCCCGTCGGCGCGTCTCTCCAGTGCGTCGCGCGCGCGCGTCTCGTTCGGGACACGGCACCGATGGCCGCGACGCGCCTGCGCCGCGTGGGCGGTCGCGACGACGACCTGCTGCACCACGTGCCGCTGCACTTGGTTCGCCACGGCGTGCGGCGCCACGCGATCGTCGCCGGGGGCGCGCGGAACCCCGACCCGACCGCCGGCGACGTGGACGACGCGGTGGAGAACGCGGCGACGGTCGCCGCGCTGCTCGCGGCGGAGAAGGCGGACAAGGAGAAGAAGCTCGAGTCGTTCCGTCGGGATCTGCGGCGACGCGTCGCGGCGCGCGTCGCGGCGGAGCGCGGCGACAGCGCGCGGCACACCGCCAACATCGCCCTCGCGGTCGCTCGTGATACGCCCGCGGACGCGTGCGAACGACGAACGGGCAAATCGCGCGAGGCTTCCGAGGAGGCGCGCGAGCAGACACCCCTGGCGCGCCTGTTGCGCTCGGCGCGAGACGCGGCGCGCGAGAGCCACCGGAGCGTGCTCGCGACGTTCACGCCCGCGGTGTTCGGCGGCGACCGAGGTCTTTCTCTCGGCTCAGAAGCGGACGACATCGAGACTCTCGCGGACGAGACGACGCGGCTTCTTACGACCGCCGTGCCTCCCGACGTCGCGGAGAGCCGGCGCCAGCGCGTGAAGAACGCGCGGGACGCCGCGGCGGCGGCGCAGAGAGCGGCGGCGTCGCGGCGAACGCCTACGCGCGAACATCGCGCGGCGCGCTGGGACGTCGACGGCGTCGCGACCAAAGCTCTCGCGGGCGCCCCCGCTGTGACGATCGACGCGAATTACGAACGTGGCGAACGTGAGGAAAAGAAACCGACGACGGAGGCCGTATCGGCTTGGCTGAAACACCGAGGCCTCACGTTGGATGCCGTGCCGCGCGTCTGTGCGTGTCCGCACTCGCGCGCGTCGGCGCCGTTTAACGCCGCCGCCGCGTTTCGGTGCGCGGTGAACTGCCCGCTGTACGGAGACCCGGACTTAAGGGACGAGGCCACCAGAGCCGCGCTCAGGGCGCTTTAGCGAGTCGCGCACGGCGTGTTCCGTAACGTGTTTTTTGAGTTTTCCAAACGTGTTCCTTTATCATAAAAAACCGTGAAGGAAAAAAAAGCGCGCCGCGTTCACGCCGCCTCGAGCGCCTTCATGATGGCGTCGCGCGCGTCGTCCAGCGCGCCGTCCAGCTTGGAGGCGTCGCGGCCGCCCGCCTGCGCGAACCCGGGCTTGCCCCCGCCCCCACCGCCGCACGCCTTCGCGGCGGCGCCCAGCACGGCGCCCGCCTTGAGCCCGCCGGCCTTCTGCACGGCCTCGTCGAACACCGCCACCAGGCCCACCTTGCCGTCCGCGCTCCCCGAGCCCAGCACCACGGCGACGCCGTCGCCGCCGTCGGCGGCGAGCGACAAAGACAGGCTCTCCGCCGCCGCCTTGAGCGCCGCCGGGTCGACGCCGTCCAGGCGCGCGACGAGCACCTTCTGGCCGCCGGGCGCGGTCGCGGCGTCCGCGGCGAGCGCCACGGACTTGGCCGCCGCGAGCTCGCCGCGCAACGCCTCCGCCTCCTTCTGCGCCGCGCGCAGGTCCTCCATGAGCGACGACACGCGGCCCGCGATTTCCTCGGGGGGGACGCGCAGCGACCCCGCCAGCGCGCTCACCACCTCGTCGCGGTCGGCGAGCATGTCCACGACGCCCGGACCGGCGACCGCCTCGATGCGGCGCACGCCGGCGGCGATACCCGCCTCGGAGACGATCTTGAACCCGCCAATCTCCGCGGTGTTGCTCACGTGCGTGCCCCCGCACAGCTCCATGGACACGCCGGGAACGTCCACGACGCGCACCACGTCGCCGTACTTCTCGCCGAACATCGCCGTGGCGCCCTTTGCCTTGGCCTCGGCGATGGGCATCTCGCGCGCGTCCAGCACAACGGCGTCCCCGACCCAGCCGTTGACCAGGGCCTCAATTTGTCTCAGCTCGTCGCTCGTGGGCGCGCGCGGCGCGTTGAAGTCGAACCGTAGGCGGTCGAAGGTCACCAGCGAGCCGGCTTGCGACACGTCCTCGCCCACCACCAGCTTGAGCGCCGACTGCAGCAGGTGCGTCGCCGTGTGGTTCGCCTTGGCGCGGCGGCGGGACGCCGCGTTCACGGCGGCGGTCACGGCGTCGCCCTCGCGCACGGGCGCATCGCCCATCACCTCGCAGCTGTGCACGAAGAGGCGCCCGCCGGCAGCCTTGCGGCAGTCCTTCACGGCGAGAGTCGCGCCGCCAGCCACGATGATCTCGCCCTCGTCGCCGATCTGGCCGCCGCCCTCGGCGTAAAACGGCGTCGCGTCCAGGACGACGTCGATGACGTCCCCGGGCGAGGCCTCGTCCACGCGCGCGCCCTGCTTGACGATCGCGCGCACGCGCACGTCCGACTCGGCCAGCGAACCGTAGCCGGTGAAGCGGGTGGGCTCGCCCAGCTCGTCGGCGACGCCCGCCAGCAAGTCGCCGGCGGTGACGTCGACGGCGACGCGAGCGTCGCGCGACAGGTTCCTGGCGGTTTCCATCGCAGCCTCGAACCCGTCGACGTCCACGGCGACGCCCGCCTCGCTCGCGACGTCGGTGGTGATGTCCAGGGGGAAGCCGTAGGTGTCGTAGAGCGTGAACGCGTCGTCGCCGGACAGAACGGGCGCCTTCGCGTCGGCGGCGACGGCGGCTGCGAGCATGTCGGCCAGAATCTCCTCGCCTCGGCCGAGGGTCGTGGCGAACCTCAGCTCCTCGCGCTCGAGCTCGTCGAACACCTTCGCGGCGCGGTTCTTGATTTCGGGGTCGCAACCGTCGCCCATCTCGATCGCGACCGCGGCGATCGCGGGCGTGAACGCCTCTGTGCCCTCCGGCGCCGCGACGCCGAGGAGGCGCCCGCACCGCACGACGCGGCGAATCAGGCGGCGCACGACGTACCCCCTTCCGACGTTTGAGGGGTACACGCCGTCGGCGATGAGGTACGACACGGCGCGCACGTGGTCCCCGATCACCTTGAGTTTGAGTTTCTCCGCGTCGCTCGCGCCGTCGTACGTCATGCCGGCCATCGACGCGGCTTTGTCGATGATGGGGCGAATCAGATCCGTCTCGTAGTTGTTCGGCTTGTCCTGCAGAATCTGCGCCATGCGCTCGAGGCCCATGCCGGTGTCGATGTTCTTGCGCGCCAGCGGCGAGACGGTGCCGTCCGCCGAGCGGGAGAACTCCATGAACACCAGGTTGTAGAACTCGATGAACCGCGAGTCATCGTCCAGGTCGCACTCCGGGCCCGTGCCGCGTTCGGGGTGGAAGTCCCAGTACAGCTCGGAGCACGGGCCGCACGGCCCGGTGGGCCCGGCGGCCCAGTAGTTGTCCGCCTCGTCCATGCGCTTGATGCGTTCCTCGGGAACGCCCACGACGTCTTTCCAGATGTTGTACGCCTCGTCGTCTTCCCTGAACACGCTGACCCAGACCCTGGACGCGTCCAGGCCGTACTCCTTCGTGGCCAGCTCCCACGCCCACTGGATCGCCTCCTTCTTGAAGTAATCGCCGAAGGAGAAGTTCCCGAGCATCTCGAAGAAGGTGTGGTGCCTCGCGGTCACGCCCACGTTCTCGATGTCGTTCGTGCGGACGCACTTCTGCGTGGTGGTGGCGCAAGGCACCTTCCGCTCCTCCTGGCCCATGAACACGGGCTTGAACTGCAGCATGCCGGCGATCGTGAGCAGCACGGTGGGGTCCTCGGGCACGAGCGACGAGCTGGGCAGACGTGCGTGCCCTCTGGACTCGTAAAACTCGAGGAAACGACGCCGGATGCCGGCGCCGGAGATGTCCTTGCCGTCCGCATCCTTCAGAGCCGTCTCAGAGGTCTCCACATCGGTGGATGCGGCCGCGACGGTCACCGCGGGCCGCACCACGCGCGCGGAGAGCACGCCGTCCTTGCGGTTCGCGAGCACGCCGCTTCTTCGGTACCTGCGGGAAAGGATAAAGAAAAGGAGGCTGGTGAGCGAAACGAAATGGACGCGGCGGGTGAAGCGTGGAGACGCGCGCGGGGGTCGCGCACGCACCCGACGCCGCGGCACAGCGCCACGCTCGCCGAGCGCAACATCAGGCTGGGCGAAAGAAGGCTCTGCATCGTCGATCCGAGCGCGCGAAGGCTGCTCGGCTCGGAATGGCCCCTGCAGCGGCCTCGCCATAAAAAGACACGTCGCCGCGTTCTGAGAGTGGGCGCCACATTTCGACGCGGCGCGACTGCGGAAAGTTCCGCGATCAGATCGAGGCCGCGGTGGAAGGCTCGCGAAGGCGCACAGGCGGACGCGCAAGAGAGCTCGCATCGTCGCGCACAGGACCTCCTCGAGATCCCGAAACCGCTCGACATGGTTCGTCGACGCGCTGTCGCGCTTTTGTTCGCGGCGTTTCTCGCGTGCGCCTCCGTCGCGGCTGCCGAGCCCGACACCTCCAAGGTGACCTGCGGCAGCACGGTGAAGCTGACGCACGCGAACACCAAGGCGAAGCTGCACAGCCACGAGATCGCGTACGGCAGCGGGAGCGGCCAGCAGTCGGTCACGGGCTTCCGCGAGGTGAACGATGGGAACTCGTACTGGACCGTCAAGCCCGCGCTGGGCGGGACCTGCGTCGCCGGCGAGCCTCTGGCGAACGGCGCCACCATCCGACTGCAGCACGTGAACACCAGGAAGTGGTTGCACTCGCACCTGCATCAGAGCCCGCTCTCTGGGAATCAGGAGGTGAGCTGCTTCGGCGACGAAGATACGAGCAACATGGACGATAACTGGCGCGTGGAGACGCAGGGCGGCGACAACGAGTGGCTGCGCGACCGCAAGGTGCGTCTCGTGCACGTCAGCACCGGGGTGTCGCTGCACTCGCACCAGCAGAAGTACTCGCGGCCGATCACCGGGCAGTTTGAGGTGTGCGGCGCGCACTCTAAGGACTCGAACAATCTGTGGATCGCGCAGGAGGGCATGTACCTCCCGGTCAAGGGGTCGGACACCGAGGATAACGCCCACGGCGAGCTGTGAACGAAGACGAAACGTTCTTTCCATTCAACACACCCCGACCCGATGGGCATCGACTTCGTAGCTATCGTCGCCGTCGTTCGCGCCGCCGCGTAAGAAAGAAGACTCCTCGCCGACGAGGGACCCGTCGCGCGCCGCGCAGACGTCATCACCTAGACTTCCCCGGCGGCAGCTCTCCCTTGGCGTCCGGCTTGGCCCAGCCCTCCGTGTCGACGACCCCCTCGTCGTCCTGCGCCTCGCGCGCCCGCCTGGCGCCCTCCTCCGCGTCCTGCCTGGCGCGCTCGCCCGCGAACCCCGCCTGGCGGTACGCCGCGTCCGGGTCGCCCTTCACCGACATCACCACCGGCGTGGGCTCCGCCGGCCGCCGGTTGTTCCACCAGTTCTTGATCCCCTTGACGCCCTTCTTGGCGAGCGCCGCCGCCTCCTCCTTGGTCTGCACGCCCTTCGCGTCGTTCCACAGGTCGCTCAGCGTGGACTTGAGGTCGATCGGCCGGAGCACCGCGTGCGCGGCGCAGGGCGCGAGTCCGTAAAACACGAGCCGGTTCGCGAACGCGAGAAAAAACTCGAAAAAGCCCGAGACGTACGCGGCGAGCGCGAACGAGACGGCGGCGCCGATTCGCGTCGCCAGAGACACGCCCGCGCGGTCGAGCCCGGCGACGCGCGTCTTGTTCCAGGTGAGCTTGTTGTCCGTCGCGAGCTGCAGCTCGCCCAGGAGCGTGTCGCTGGCGGCTGCGGCGGCCGCCGCCGCGCACACGAGGCCGACCGCGCAGAGGAGGTCGTTAGAGAGCGCGGCGAAAAACGTGCACGCGCCCCACGCGACGAGCGCGTAGTTTTGGCGGTACACCACGACGTTATGCTTGAACCGTTCGAGCGCCTCGGCTTTATCTTTCGGCGCGTTCAGGCCGATGCCCTCCACCTCCTTCGCGGAGACGCTCTCGTTGTCGACGTCCACCTCCACCACAGCAGCGGCGACGCGCGTCGCCCAGAACTCCTTCCAAGGCTTGGGCGCGGCGTCCCACTTCGCCTTGCGCAGTTTCTTCAGGAGCTCGGCCCAGTCCTCGGGCCTCGAATCGTCGCCCGCGGAGGGGGGGGGGGCGGCGTACGCGCAGCAAGCGGTGTCTCGTCCACCTCGCGGTCCCGGAAACGAGTCGGTGGCGTGACGAGCCGACGCGAAGCGCGCGCGAAGCGCGTGGAGGGCGGGCACGGCGCGCGCGCGGGACGACGCGACGGGACCACGCGTTTCGCGGATGCGCGCGGCGCGCGAAGCCACGACCGCGGTCCTGACCCACGCGCGGCGCGGCGCGGACGTTCGGCTCGAGCCCGGCGTCGCATCGGCGAGGCGCGCCGTGGACGCGCACGACGTCGTCCACGACATGATGATCGCTCCGCGGAAGAAGGGCGACGTGCGTAGAGAGCAGTGTGGGTGGCTCGCCGCGTGATCGCAAGTCGCCTTGCCTTTCTTACTCGCGCAATCCAGACTCGAGAACTTGAAATCGCGAAAAGCGCGCGAAGTTGGTGGCTTTCCCGACCAGATCAACACGCACTGCAGACCGACATGTCTGAGGTCACCTCCGCTTCTCCCGCGGCTAAGCGCTCCCGTCTCGCCGAGTCCCGCGCGTCGAACGTGCTCGCGTTGCAGACGTACCGCATTAGGGTGACCCTGCCGCTCGCGATAGGCAAGTACGGCAAGCGCGTTTTCGATGTCCACCAAGAAGCTACGTTCGACGAGCTGCACGAGGTCATCTGCACGTCGTTCAACCGCGGCCTCGGCTACCACTTGTGCCAGTTCCGCTACCCGATCGACCCGTGGCTCGCCAGACCCACCGGCATGAAGAAGGCGGACCTGCTCGAGTGGTGCCTCGCGTTCGGCGTGCCCACCGAGGGCCTGAAAGTCCCCGAGATGAAGTCGAGGCTCTCCGCGATCGCGCAAAGGCTCGAGGACGAACAACGACAGCGCTACCGCGAGTGGGAGTTCAACGACGACGCGGCGCCGGGATCGAAAAAAATGAAATCGTTCGTCGTGGAGGACGAGACGCATGGTTTTGGCGTTTCTGAGTCGTTCGAGATCAAGCACGTCGGGTCTAAGAAGACGAAGCTCAGCGACGTGATGCTCGCGAATGGCGACCTCTTGGAGTACATCTGGGACCTCGGCGCCAACTGGTCCCACGTGATGGTTGTGGAGAGCTCGCGCGACGCGACGCCGGAAGAGGCGGAGAAGAAGGTCAAGCTCGTGGAGACCAACAACCTCAGCGAACCCGAGGAGTAGGCGGTCGACGCACGACAAGATCGGGATGCGCGTGAAGAGGCGTGCGCGCGTTCGTTTAACCAACCAATACTCCGAAGAATATTCGCGACAGCTGCGTTCTCACGTTTCGTCGGTCGCGATTTTTGCCGCCGGTCGCGACGCTTCGCGCGAGCGAAACGCCCGCGCGGTTTCGCGGCGAAACGCGTAGAGTCCCGCCACACGCGCCGACGCACTCAGCGCCGGACACCACACGACCCGCGACCATGCGCTCCGTCGTCTCACAATCGTGCCTGATTGACCTCGACGACGAGGAGGCGGAGGAACTCACCGCGCCGCAGCTGGCGATGCCGCCGAAGTCCACCGCTTGCGCGGTCGTCGAGTCCTTTGAGTCCGACCCTCCGCGGCCTCCGCTCCCCCCGTTCGACGCGGAGACGGCGCTGAAGAAGGTCAAGGCGGCGGAGGCGGCTTGGAATCGCAAGGACGTCGATGCCATCGCGATGGCGTACTCCGAGGACTCGGAGTGGCGCAACCGCGCCGAGTTCGTGCGCGGACGAGCGCAAATCAAAGATTTCCTGACGCGCAAGTGGGACCGCGAGCTGGACTACGTGCTGCGCAAGTACCTGTGGGCGTTTCACGACAACCGCATCGCGGTGTGCTTCGAGTACGAGTACCGCGACCCGGACGGGCAGTGGTTCCGCGCCTACGGCAACGAGAACTGGGAGTTCGACGCGAAGGGGTACATGCGCAAGCGTATCGCCAGCATCAACGAGGCGAAGATCGACGCGAGCGAGCGGCGCATCTCCGTCCCGGAGGGCGAGGAGGTGACGCACAACAGCTGGATCACCGAACAGGGACTGAGCGACGAGCTCGGCGCGGAGTTCCCCCTCGGCAACGGGAACGAGAAGGCGTACTGAGTACGACGCGAAGGAGACGTAGAACCTACTCACGTCGACGATATCTTTCGTCATCGAACGCGAACGCGGTGTAAGATATACATACACGGAGTCTACGCGCGTGGCGCGCGTCTCTGAGCGTCGAAATCGAAATCGCACTCGCCCGAAAGCCGCGATTCGTTTGTTCGTCGTCGCTACGCCTCAGTACATCGGCCTCGGGTTCTCCAGCGCGTGTCGTATGCGCTCGTCCAGGTCCTCCGCGGTGACCCAGTTCCTCGAGGCTTTCAGCAGCTCCTCCTCGCGCGCCGTCTTGCGCAGGTGCGCGACAAAGTCGCGTTGCGCGCGCACGACGGCTTTCCGCCGCAGCGCCGTTTCTTTAGCGCGCGCGCGGGCTTTTTCCTCCCGCGCCACCTCCTCGGCCCTCGCCGCGGACTTGAGCGCCTTCGCGGCTTTCCTCGCCGCCTTCTCCCCCTCGATGCGCTCGCGCTCCGACTGCACCTCCGCGGCCTTCGCGTCCGCGCGCGCCTCGAATTCCGCCGCCCACTCCTTTCGCCGCGCGTTGAGCTCCTTTTCCCACGCGCGGCGACGCTCGACGTACGTGTCCACCCTCGGCTCGAACTCGATCGAGGGCTCCCCGGAGGACGAGCCGGCGGACGCGCGCGCGGTCGCGGAGGACGCGAACGTGCGATCGGGGACGAGCGCGCGCGCGGAGCGCGAGGAGCACCACGCGGGATACCCCGCCGTCGTCAACTCGCGCACCGCGCGGCGAAGCATCGCGCTCGCCCGGGGGAGGACGGCTGCGGCGAGGCGATTGGGCGCGACCTCGAGCGGAGCCTCCGGCGACGCGTCTCACGAGCGCGGGACGGCGAAAGCGATCGCGCGCGACGCCGGTCGCTCCAAGGGGTTGCGGGGCGTGGCGTGGGTCTCGCCGCACCGGGGTCACGACCGAGGCGCGCGCGGCGGATCTGGAGGCGCCCCAGCGGAAGAAGCCTTTCTGAGCCCTCGGACTCTCAAAGCGCAAAAAAAAAAACGAGGACTCGACAAACATTCAGTCAGAAGTTTATGATGCAAAAGTCACTGTAGTGAGTAATTAGTCAAGAAAAAAATGTCAAGTGCCAGGATCGAACTGGCGACCTCCGGATAGCTCAACTCGTCATTAACGAGTTAAACCGCCTACGAGTGTAGGGGAGTGGTTTTTCGTATGTGTATTATGAGACCGACGCTCTAGCCAACTGAGCCAACCTGACATGGGATCCAAAGGATCGATGTGACAGGGTGGCGACTTTTCCGCAATAAGTAGAAAGTCGAAAAGTTGCGCTTTTTCGAGGGTTGTGTGTACCGGTACACTGTGGATGCATAGTTACAGACGTCGCGTAAAAAGCCCAAAAAGAAAAACTCTGCTCGTCGCGGCTTTTTCCCTCTCGCAAGTCATCCACCCCCCAGTGGCTCGAGGCGCGGTGGACGCCCGGCGGTGGTGGTCACGCGGGCACCATGGCGAGCGTCGACGCGTCAGACGCGGATGCTTTGGTTCCGGGCCACGCCGAGTACGCGGACGCGCACACGCTGGTGCGTTCGCCCCCCCTTTCCGTGCTCGCGCGCGCGTAGTCGTTGACGCCCCTTTCGTCTCGCCATCCTGATTTGGGACGCCTCCCTCTGACGCGTTCCCTCCCCCTCCCCTCGCAGATCGCGTCCACGGGCACGGCGCTTCGGTTGCGCGACACCTCGAGCGGTGCGGAGCGCGAGTTGCGCGGCGCCGCGCGCCGCATCGCGTGCTTCGCCGCGAGCGCCCATTCCGCCTCCCCGGTGGTGGCGTACGCCGAGTCGGGGGGCCTGGACCCGAAAATTCACGTGCACCAGGTGGACACCCTGGAGCGCGTCGCGACGTTGGAGGGATGCGCTTCGCTCGGGATCACCGCGCTGGCGTTCTCGCGCGACGGGCGGTACCTCGCGGTCGCCTCGGCCGCGCCCGACCCGACGCTCGCGCTGCGCGTCGCGGCGACCGGCGAGACGCTGGTGAAGATGGATCTGCGTTCAGAGGCGACGCGCGTCGCGTTCGACCCCTTCGACGCGCACAGACTCCTGGTCACGCACGCGCGCGGCGGCGTGCTGGCGGCGCACCCGGGCGTCACGCTGCACGTCGTGGACGAGACGTACCACCGCGTGACGGTCACGCCGCGACCGCTGCGGGTGGAGCAGGAGAGCGCGTTGACGTGCGCGGCGTGGAGCCCCGACGGACGCGTCGTGCTCGGAGACGAGCGAGGCGCGGTGTTCGTGGCGAACCCGGACGACGGTTCGTTGATCCCTCCCCCCGAATCGGTTCGGTCCGCGGTTCGAGCCGCGCTCGCGGCGGAGGTTCCCCAGCGCGCGGTTCCACCACCCGGGATGCGTCACGCGTGGGCGTACGCCGGCGCCGGGCCGATCTCGAGCGTCGCGTTTTCGGCGACGCGCGTCGCCGTGGCTCTCGCCGACTCGAACCGGCTCCTGTTCTTCTCGCCGTTCGTCGCACACGCGGACGGCGAGAAGAGCAAGAACCCGCGACTGGACATCGGCGCAGAACCGCCGGCGAGGCTGGTCAAGACCGTGGCGCTGGGCGCGGGGTCCGGCGGCGCGTCCGGGATCGCCGGAGTCGCCTTTGCGCCGTCGTTTGACGAACTCGTCGCGACGACGACGGAGGGCGCCGCCTTCGTCGCGACCGGGTTCCTGGACGGGAAAGGCATTTTGGCCCAGGAGGAC
>Ga0209652_1002045_pt1 | contig 15967 bp, 15 predicted proteins | sample SaaInl74LU_5_DNA_FD_184641 | JGI IMG/M metagenome (GOLD analysis project Ga0209652, IMG submission 184641) | Marine microbial communities from expanding oxygen minimum zones in the Saanich Inlet - ESP_74LU_5_DNA (SPAdes) (version 2) | ecosystem: Environmental > Aquatic > Marine > Intertidal zone...
AGGGAGCCCAAACGTCGGAAAATCAACATTGATGAACCGTTTGGTGGGCGAGAACCTGAGCATCATTACCTCAAAAGCGCAAACCACTCGGCACCGAATTATGGGCATGGTGAACGGAGACGACTTTCAAATCGTCTATTCCGATACCCCAGGCGTTCTCGACCCGAAGTACAAGCTTCAAGAAGGCATGATGAAATTCGTCTATAACGCCCTTCAAGATGCGGATGTACTCATTGTTGTTACCGACATTTTCGAAGACAACATGAACCACGAAACCCTGATTGAGAAAATTAGGGAAATGGACGTGCCGGTTTTTGTCTTGGTGAATAAAATCGACCTCGGAACACAAGAACAGTTTGAATCCCGACTAGAACACTGGAGCAAGATGCTTCCTAAAGCAAAAGTTGCCCCCATCTCCGCACTGCATTCCTTCAACACGGAACGCATTCTCGAAGCGATTATTGAAAAACTTCCTGAGAACCCACCTTACTTCCCTAAAGACGAACTCACCAATAAACCCATGCGCTTCTTCGTATCGGAAATCATTCGTGAGAAAATCTTGCTTCACTACAAACAAGAAATCCCTTACTCGTGTGAGGTGATTGTGGAAGAATACAAAGACACGGAAATGCTGGTGCGCATTCGCGCAGTGATTGTTGTTGCCCGCGATTCGCAAAAAGGAATCCTTATCGGTCACCAAGGGAAAATGATGAAACGCGTTGGTACAGACGCTCGAAAAGACATCCAATCGTTTGTGGGTAAAAAGGTGTTTATTGAACTCTTTGTGAAAGTGGACAAGAACTGGAGAGACGACGAGAAGAAGTTGAAACGTTACGGATATCTCGACTAAATCATGGTCTTTTTTGCCCCTGCGAAAATTAATTTAGGACTGAACATCCTCGCTAAACGAGACGATGGCTTCCACGAAATTCAATCGGTGTTCTACCCCATTCCTTGGGAAGATGCCATTGAAATGGTGGAAAACGGAGGAAGCAAAGACAGCTTCGAGTCCTTCAACATCCCTATTGACGGCAGTGATGAGGACAACCTCTGCATCAAAGCAGTAAAGCTGCTTCGTCAAGAGCACAAGCTCCCTTTTTTCGACATCCGACTAATCAAAAACATCCCGATAGGAGCAGGCTTGGGCGGAGGTTCGTCTGACGCTTCGAGCGTCTTGATGTATTTGAACAAGGCTTACGAACTCGGACTATCTCCAAACAAACTGGCTCAAAAAGCCGCTATCCTGGGTTCTGATTGTCCCTTTTTCATCTACCAACAAGCCTGCTTGGTGCAAGGACGTGGAGAACGGATTTCACCCATTGACTTTAGCCTAAAAGACAAGCACATTGCCGTGATTTACCCGAACTTGCACATCAGCACGAAAGCAGCTTATCAAGGTGTCATTCCAAATGCACAGGAACAAGATCTGTTTGATGATGCTGGAAACGGACTATTGCAGCAAGACATGGGCTCTTGGGCACAGCACCTCAAGAACGACTTTCAAGGCGGATTGTATGAGCGGCATGCAGTATTGAGAGAAGTACACGAGCAACTTGAAAAAGCCGGGGCGCGTTATGTGGCCATGAGTGGCTCTGGATCGAGTGTTTTTGGGATTTTTGATGATAACCCGAAAATCAACTCGCCTTACACCCTATTTCAAAGCAGATTATAAAGCTCTTTATTTCGGTGCACGGATGTAAATGTACACGCCCAAGAACAGGAAAATAATGTTGGGCACCCACACGGCTATAATTGCCGGTAGCCCAACGTTAGTGGCGGCCACGGTGGTTAGTTTTTGAGCAAAAACATAGGTCAAGCCCACAATTACAGCCAAAAACAAGTGCAAACCTGTCCCTCCCCTCACCTTTCGAGCAGCGATCGACACCCCAATCAAGGTGAGCACGTATATAGCAAAAGCATTTGAGGTGCGGGAGTATTTTTCAATTTCAAGGAAGGCCACATTTCCCGACCCTCTGTTGCGCTCTTCTTCAATGTAATTGGCCAACTCTTGCCTGTTCAAGGTGCCAATGATCTCTTTTCGCTGTCCGAAATCGGTAATACTCATCTTGAGCACCGTGTCCAACTCAGCAAACTCACGGAGTTCCTCTGTGCCGTCATCATGAATGGTTCTGATCTTTCCATCCGTTACCCTCCAAAAACCATCTTCTTCCATAAACTGCGCCTTGGAAGCCATGAGTTTTGATTGCAGACGTCCTTCCTTATCCCATTGCTCTAAAGCAAACTTATAACCTACCTTTCTTTCAGCGGTAATGCTTTTGAAATAAGCAATGATGCCCGGTTCAATTTCTCGGTACATGTGCTGATCGGCAATGAGATACGTAGGCTTGGTGTAGGTAAACTCAAATTCCACCTTGTTTTTATTGGCGATGGGTAGAATAACGTGGGCCAATAACAACGACAAAAGCACCAAGAAGGTAGAAGCGATAAAATACGGACGAAGAATTCTGAAGAAACTCACTCCTCCGCTCAAGATGGCTACAAACTCGGTGTTTTGAGCCAACCTACTGGTGAAGAGAATGATGGTTAGGAAAACAATGAATGAACTCAGCAAGTTCCCGAAGTGTAAGCAAAAGTTCAAGTAGTAATCAATAATGATGGCTGAAAATGGGGCGTCACTTTTGATGAAATCCTCGATATTTTCAGACACATCAAACACCACTGCAATGATGCAGAAGGCGCCAATCATGAAGAAGAAGGTGCCTAAAAACTTACGGATGATATACCAATCGAGTATTTTCATGAACAATTATCTGGCAATTTAGCCAATACCACACTTACAGTCGTCGTGTAAGCACATCAGCCATCTCGTTTTTCCAAGTCACAAAGCTGCCATCAATGATGCGCTTTCTAGCTTCCCCCACCAACCAAAGGTAAAAGGCCAAGTTGTGTAAAGAGGCAATCTGCAAGGCCAAAATCTCATTGGCCTTGAACAGGTGCTTCACATAGGCTTTGGAGTAAAACGAATCAACGTAAGATTCGCCCGTTTCGTCTAAAGGCGAGAAATCATTCTCCCACTTTTTATTCTTCAGGTTCATGGTGCCTTGCTTGGTGAAGAGCATACCGTTTCGTGCATTTCGCGTGGGCATCACACAATCAAACATATCTACCCCAAGAGCAATGCATTCCAATATATTCATTGGCGTTCCCACTCCCATCAAATAACGTGGCTTCTCTTTAGGTAAAATGGAGGTCACCATTTCGGTCATCTCATACATCTCTTCATGAGGTTCTCCAACACTCAAGCCCCCAATGGCATTCCCTTCGCAATCCTGCTCTGCTATAAACTCGGCACTTTGCTTTCTCAAATCTTTATAGGTACTCCCCTGAACAATAGGAAACAAGCTTTGGTGGTGGCCGTATAGCGACTCCGTTTCATCCATTCTGGTGATGCAGCGCTTCAGCCAACGATGGGTCATCTCCATCGATTCTCGTGCATAACCATACTCACAAGGATAGGGCGTGCACTCATCAAAAGCCATTACAATATCAGCACCAATTGAACGCTGAATGTCCATCGACTTCTCAGGAGAAAACAAATGGCGCGAACCGTCAATATGAGACCTGAACTGAACTCCTTCTTCAGAAATCTTTCTGCTGTCGCTCAAGCTATACACCTGAAAGCCGCCTGAATCGGTGAGAATGGGTTTGTCCCAATGCATGAATTGATGCAAACCTCCACCTTGTTCAAGAATCTCTGTGCCAGGTCTTAAGTAGAGGTGATAGGTATTTCCAAGGATAATCTGAGCCTTTACATCGCTCACCAAATCTTGTTGAGTTACTGCTTTAACAGAGGCCACCGTTCCAACGGGCATGAAGATGGGCGTTTCGATGACACCGTGGTCGGTAGTCACCTTTCCCGCTCTGGCGCTACTTAGCGCATCTGAATGTTCAATATCAAATTTCATCGCTGCAAAGATAGTCCGTATTTATTTGTCAAAAGAACTCCTTCCTTACTCAAGATCATCGCTAGAAAAGCACTTGACCTCCAAACAATTCGATATCAGGTTTCACAGATCGCGCTGCATCAAGTGCTCTTCGCGAGGGAAAAAGTAATTATCTTGGCGGCATGATCGGAACATTGATAAATGTAGCAACGGTAGCTTTGGGTGCGAGCATTGGCTTATCACTCAAAAACAAACTCCCCGAACGTTTTGTAGCTATCGTATTCCAAGCTCTTGGCCTTTTTACTTGTTTCATCGGACTAAAAATGGCTTGGAACACCCCTTCTCCTTTTCTCTTGGTCTTGGCTTTGTTGTTTGGAAGTATTCTGGGTGAAGCGCTGCGCTTAGACGATCGTGTTAATGCCCTGGGCGATGCGCTGAAAAAACGTGTGGGTGGTGGCGATCAATTTACCGAAGGACTGGTTGCGGCTTTCTTGCTCTTTTGTGTTGGGGCGATGACCATTTTGGGCTGCTTGGATGAAGGCATCAATCAAAACCGAGAAATCATCATTACAAAGGCGATTATGGACTTCTTTTCAAGTACCGCTTTGGCCGCTGCTTTAGGGCGAGGGGTTTTATTTTCGATCATCCCACTCTTTCTGTACCAGGGCGGATTAACCCTGGCAGCTGAACAACTTCAAGGCAAACTCGATGAAGAAACCATTGCCTCCATCATGGGAGTGGGCGGGGTGATGCTGCTCGCTCTCGGACTCCAGCTCCTCAAAATTAAAAACTTCAAACTCATCAATTTCCTCCCCGCTTTGCTTATCGTTGTGCTTCTGAAATACGCCGCTCAATTCATCCCTGTGTCATTTTGACACTCATCTCTTCAGGAAAATGCCATTTTGTCATTAAAAAATGGGTGTTTTACGTTGTTTTGGCATTAAAACGCCCTTGGTACATCCTTTGACTTAGCCCCATCAAACAAAAAAATTACAGCTATGTCATTGGTTAAATACAGAACAAACAACAGAACAAACGGATTTGTAAATCCCTTTTTTGATGATCTCTTTTTGAAAAGCATGATGGACATGCCGGTTCAAAAGAGAAACAGTGTACCTGCGAACATCAGCGAGGATGAAAAGGCCTTTTTCTTAGACCTTCAGATTCCAGGTTGGAAGAAAGAAGACGTGAGCATTGAGTTAAATGAGAACTTATTGAGCATTTCAGCCAACAAAGAGGAAAGCAAGGAAGAAAATGCAGCGCGTTTCACCAGAAAAGAGTTTTCGAGCAAATCCTTCAAACGCAGTTTCACCTTACCTGAAGACATTGATCAGGAAAACATTAAGGCCAGTTTTGAAGATGGAATTTTGAGCATTCACCTTCCTAAGCTCGCCAAGAAAGAAGCAAGCGCCGCCCGACGCATCAACATCGGGTAAGTTTCATGCAAGTGAGATAAGTAAGTTGGTTTTGGTTGCCCCCTTCAGAGAAATTTGGAGGGGGTTTTTTGTTCTACCTAAGAAGCCTCCTCCTCCTTCAAACGCTTCTCAAAATACTTCATGTATTCCAAACCACGCGTGACGTACATGGGGTTGTGGGTTTGTGAATTCCCAGAGCGGGGGAAGGTTCTGCCGGTATTGTGGTAATGGAAGGCATCCTTATAACGTTCTTTTTTTAGAAGATGGCCGTACTCTGCCTTCACCCATTTCGCCCCATAAAAAACCGCATCGTCGCCCCGAATATCTGCCACCTCCACGTCCATACCAATGCACTTATACCCCATCAACTGAAAGGGCCCCCAGCTTGTAGCGAGGTTTTCAATGGCGGCATCGCTTGCATTTTTGAGGTGACGGTGACGCACTTGTTCGTATTTTCGTTTCTCTCCAGACTTCACCTTTTGGAGTCGATCATACACCCCTTTTTCAAAGCGCTTGCCTGCCGGTTTTTTTCCCGAGCACTCCAAAACGGTTAAGGCCATGAGGTATTCATAGGGCAATTCTAGATCTTCCGAGGCTTCTAAAACTTCTTCATGATAGTTCTCAAAAGCCAATTCTAAGGCGTTGCGAGGAATCACTTTCCCTTCTTCCCGAGTGAAATGGATGGGGGTGTCTCGCCACCAGTAGATCGCCAATCCAGCAAGTAACATTAATAAAATACCTAGAATAACTCTCGATCGCTTCAACTACTCCTTATCTTTAGGCCTCTTTCAAGGATGGATTTCAGCCCGTAATTTACCAAATCATGCCGGCAAACAAATATGCACTGCTCAGATATCGAATAATTGACCGCTGTTTAAGCAACAAGTCGCGCCCCTACCCAAGTAAAGAAGACTTGCGTCAGGCTTGTGAAGACACCCTCTATGGCAGTGATGGTGAAAACATTAGCATCAGCACGATTGAAAAAGACATGTGGGCGATGCGCAACGAATCTGAACTCGGTTATTACGCTCCCATTAAATATCACCAAGGGGAAAGGGGCTATTATTACGAAGATGAAGATTATACCATTCAAGACATTAGCTTGAATGATGAAGACATGAGCGCCATTAATTTTGCTGCCATGACTTTGTATCAGTTCAAAGACATTCCGGTTTTTGATCAATTTGGTCATGCCATTGAAAAAATTCTCGACCGATTAAACTTTGCACCGGGTGGAGATCATAAGGCTGTTCAACAATATGTTCAGTTTGAAAACAATCCTCCAGCAAAGGGAAGCGATTACCTCGGGGCGTTGTTGGAGAGCATCAAACAAAGTCAGTGTATTGAATTGGAGTACCAAAAATTCACCGCCGAGAGTTCATCAAGCTACCTGCTTCACCCTTATTTATTAAAAGAATATCGCGGACGCTGGTACCTGATTGCCTTCGACCCGAAAAAGAAGGACTATAGAACCTTTGGCCTAGAGCGCATTGTTAAGATCAATCATTTGAATGAGCGCTTTGAGGTGAAGCCGGGTTTCAACCCAGATCGATTTTTCAAACACAGCATTGGCATTACTGAAGCCGACACCGCGCCGCAAGACATCATTCTTCGATGTCACGACCAGCTCAAGCACTACCTCATCTCCCAGCCCATTCACCACAGTCAGGTTCAATTGGAGAAAGACGGTGATTTTAAAATTCACGTACTCATCACCTACGAGCTCATCAACATCATTTTAGGTTTCGGACATCAATTGGAGGTGGTTTCGCCCAATTCGCTTCGGGAAATCATTACTTCCCGACTAAAATCGGCACTTTCCAACTACGAATAAGCACACCGTAAATTCATTACGAAGGTGGTTTTGACTTTTGATTCAACAAAAGCACAAGACCATGAAAAATCAAGTCCACCTCAGTCCGGTTATCGCTCAATTGCGCATCGACCACCTTTCCTATTTCACCAATTCAGAGCAGTTGTTGATGAACTGCACCACTTTCAGTGAAGGGCGTTTGCAGCAGCGCACCTTTCGCTTGTCTTTGGAAGTGTTTAATAACCTGCTTTGTTGCCATCCAAACAAAAGTTTAAGCTCGAAGCTTTTTGCTCAGTTGGGCGAAAACTTGATGGGCAAGGAAAACCGCTGGGAGCATGTGAACATCCGAGCGTGTATGGGCGAGCACTTGATTTATTCGGGCATCCAATTTCTTGAAGCCCTCCAGTGGAAGAAAAACGGTGAGCCCCGAAAAGAGATAACAGGAATTATTTCGAAAAAAAACGCCGCATAAAAGCACTCCGTAAATTCCTTACGAACCCCCACCCGAACTTTGAATCATCAAACAAAAACACTTGTATTATGAACTCACTTTCAGACGCAAAAATGCACATCGATTCTTTCTCAAGACCGAACGGATACAATCAATACTCTTGGAATATTGCAAAAAAAATGGCGCTAGAAGTATGGGATCATTACCTGAATAATAGGCCCTTTCGCAAGCCAATCAACTATTTTTGTAACGAGTTTTATAACATGATCAAAAACCCTAAGGGGGAATACATCGTACCAGAGAATTCTTTCAGAAAGTTTGCCTAAACAAATTTACCTTCTGATTTCCAAAAAGCGGAGTGCTTTGATATCCTATCAAACGCTCCGCTTTGCTTTTTAAACAAAGGCTGTTTAAAACCTTTCTTGAATTCATGTTCAGTTCTGTAGTACTCTATTATCTTTGAAAATGTCATAAGCGAATAAAATCAACTGAGCGAAAAAACAAGATCTCTTATCGAATAAAAACCCGCGTTAATCGAAAAAATACTACTTTTGTAAGCCTAAGACCACCACCCTTAACGAAAATACAATGGCCGCAATCTCCGGTAAATCATTACATACCCTTAGGGAGGCTTACCATAAGCTCTTGAGCGACACCTTATCAGATGGCACAGAAGCCTGGGTGTTGTTGTCTCATTATGGCGAGTTTTCTCAAAATAAAATCGATCATCTTGTTGGTATTGTTGAACAGCTTGTTCTTGAGGCCGGAAGTGCTCGTCGCGTTATGAAACGTGTGGGTAGTGTTATGATTGAAGCATTGCAGAATTCGCAAATTCACGGCGCACGCGATGCAAATGGTAGTTCTGGCTCTTATTTCATTTTGAAAACCTCAAAAGAAAATTTCCACTTACACATCTCCAATCTCATTTTAACTGAAGACGCGAACCTTATTGATTACAAGATCAACGAGCTCAACAAATTGGATAAGAGTGAATTGCGTAAGCTTTATATCGAAACCCTCTGCAACCAGAACTTCTCTTACAAAGGCGGTGCAGGGCTGGGCTTCTTAACCATCGCCAAAAAAGCTTCAGACAAAGTTATTTATGAAGTTGAAAAGGCTTCAGAAGAGTTTTCTTTCTTTTCAGTTGAAATCAAAGTAGCACGCTAAGAGATTCTCATTAGTAGTCCTTATCTTTCGCTCGAAGCCATCCGGTATGAAAAGCGCTAGCTACGATAAGATTCTACATATTGCCCGTAAACACTCCGAACAATTCTTATCCGAGAGTAGTAAGACGAACTTCTTGAGCTATCATAGCTTCTTTCACACCTCGTCTGTTGTTCAATGCGCCATTAAACTGGGTAAATTATCGCTATTGGACGAAGATGAATTGGCCCACATTCAACTCGCAGCTTGGTTTCACGACCATGGTTTTGCCATCGACCCAAAGGATCACGAATTCGTTTCTTGCGATTTCCTGAAGCAGTTTTTAGCTCAATACGACCCCAACAAGGTATTTGATTTGGAGATGATGAAAAGGCTCATTCTTGCAACCCGACTAGAAGCCGAACCCCAAACCCTTGGTGAACAAATCATCAAAGATGCCGACCTCCACTATATTGGCACAAGGGACTTCGAGCGTCAAGCCGCACTTTTAAAGAAGGAATGGGAGCTTGCACTCAATAAGACCTACGACACTCGGGCTTGGATTGAAAATAACATTCGCTTTTTGAGCAAACACACCTTTTATACCAGCGCAGCAAATGAGCTATTTCAGCAAACAAAAGAAGACAATCTTGAAGCACTACAAAAGCAACTTACTCAGCTCGATCTTTCTGCTTAGTCTCTTTCTTTTCTCGTGCACCAGTGAACCAAGTGCCGAATTGAAGTACTTCGAAAAAGAAGATGTTCAAGCCGCAATCAATGCTGTAGAACATAGATCTAGTGAAGCTCTATTACCCTTTCTAAAACATCCCGACCAAGATGTTCGCTGGGCAGCTGCGCATGGCGCCATCTCTCTGAACGACAGTAGCCTTATTGCTCCACTTGCCAATGCTCTGCTCGATTCAATTCCGAAAATCCGACGAGAGTGTTACCTCGCTTTGGGTGCAACAGGGAATGTGAGAGCGAGCGAAATCATCTTTGAGATACTCCCCAAAGAAAAAGACAAAGACTGCAGAAAAGCAGCTTGGTATGCCCTTGGGAAAACATGTAATGCTGCCGATTTTCAAAACGTATTCTTAGCAGCCCAAGAGGAAAATGCTCAAAACGATCCTGCGTGGTTTTTATATTGGACTGGAGTTCGTGGAATTGGGGGAGGTGAATCCATTAAACTGGCCTTGAAATGGCTGAAAGAAGCTCCTGTTGAAAATCGACTTGGTGCCGCTCACTTCCTTTCAAGAACACCTAATTTGTCGCTTGACCAGTACGACGAGGCGCTCATTAAAGCCTATAAAAAAGAGGAAGACATGGAGGTGAAAATTGCCCTAGCCCTAGCTTTTAGAAACGACAATATGCTCTCCAAGGAAACCGCCTTGAGTTTGATTGTTGACGCTAAAGACGAGCGACTTGTGCAGAACCTGTTTAGGGCCGCATGGACAAAAGGACTTTTTTCTGCAGCGGATGTTTTGCCTTGGTTGGGCGAACAGCATCATCCTTTAAGCCGAAAACTTGTGGCTCAATGGATGGTTGACCAGCCTTGGGACAGATCGCTTTTTGATCTGATGAGTGCACAATTAAAAACTTACGGTGAAGAAATGCAAAGCATCATCATCAAAGGAATACTAGCCAACTCTCAAAACAAGGCGCCTTGGTTAGATGATGTACGTCAGCGCTTCTCTCTGAACGGAACTCCTCCGCACATCAAAGCGAATTACCTTAGAGCGCTCATTCACGATGATCAAGCCATCCCTTTTTTAAGCACCCTTCTGGATGAGTCTCAAGACAAAGTTGTTTCCACAAGTGCCATTGAAACCTTGGTGGAAATGAAGGCCAGCAATCGTTGGGATCCTGCCATCGATTTTGAAAGCATCATCGACATGGTATTGGAGCTAAAAGATATTGCCCAGGTTTATACTATTGCCAATCATCTTAGCGACCCAAGCATGAATTACAAGCTCACTTATAAAGGCGTCGCTAAACTAGAATTACTTGCGCAAGAGCTTGAATTACCTCGAGCTATGGAGGCTTACATCGCCCTTCAGCAGGCCATCGCCTATTTGAACGGAAACGAGTATGAAACACCAAAACCGAGCTACAATCACCCCATTAATTTCCAGGTGCTTGAGGATTTTGATAAGCGTCAAGCGGTTTTAGTGAACACCTCAAGGGGATCGTTCAAAGTAAAGCTCAATCCAAAAGGAGCTCCCGGAAGTGTTGCAAACTTTTTGCTGGAGCTAGAGGCTGGCACCTACGATGGAAGAACATTTCATCGCGTTGTTCCCAATTTTGTGGTTCAAGGTGCTTGTCCGCGTGGCGACGGTTTCGGCGGCCCAAATTACTCCCTTCGCACAGAAGCCGGTGCCCAAACTTACCGCACAGGCACGATCGGACTAGCAAGCGCTGGTAAAGACACCGAAGGCATTCAGTGGTTCATCACCCATAGTCCGAGCCCCCACCTAGAAGGCAACTACAGCGCATTTGGAATGGTGAGTGAAGGAATGGACGTGGTTCGAAGCATTCAGGAAGGAGATCAAATCATTAGTGTTGAATTAGTGAATAGTGAAAATGAATAAGACCAACAACAAGCAGTTCTGGGACAGCGTTGTGCAAGCCCATCTCAGTTCAGATTTTTACGATGTGAAGGCCTTTCTCCAAGGACAAAGTTCACTCAACCCAATAGAATTAGCCCTTTTGGGAGATATTAGCGGCAAAGATGTGCTTCATCTTCAATGCCATTTCGGACTCGACAGCTTAAGTTTGGCTCGACAAGGTGCTAAGGTGAGTGCCTTGGATTTTAGCGGTGAGGCCATTGCAGCAGCCAAGCAACTGGCGAAAGACGCTCAGCTGGAAGCCCATTTTATTCAAGGCGATGTGCTCGAGTTTAGGCCAGAGCTTGAATCAAGTGCCGACATCGTTTTCGCTAGCTATGGGGTCATTGGGTGGTTTGGTGATTTAGATCAATATGCACACAACGTGATGCGCTATCTCAAGCCCGGAGGCAAGTTCGTGCTTGTGGAATTTCATCCGCTGGTTCACATGTTTGATGACGACTTCAAGCAGCTAGTTTATCCTTACGATTCTCAAGCCATGCTTTTTGAAGAGAACGGCTCGTATGCGGGTGGAGAAGGTAAATTCGAAGTGACCTGTTGGAACCACTCGATTTCTTCCTTATTCAATGCATTTATGAAGCAAGGAGCAAAGTTGAGTGCTTTTGAAGAGCACAATTATTCGCCATATCCCTGCTTTACTGGAATGATTGAAGACAAGAAAAACGAGCACGTTGTAGCGGCGTTTGGTAGGAAACTACCATACGTTTATGCGAGTGTTTGGGAAAAAGCCTAGGTTTTTTTCTCCTTCTTGCGCGCTGCTGGGAAAAGGATGTTGTTCAAGATTAAACGGTAGCCGGCACTGTTGGGGTGAAGGTTCAAATCGGTAGGCGGATCTCCAACCAAATGGCGGTAATCTTCAGGATCGTGCCCACCGTAGTAGGTCCACTGTCCTTGGCCGTATTCACCATGAATGTACTTCACCGTTTGCAAGCTCTTGGTTTCTCCCATAACCGTTACATCAGAGCGCAAATATTGTTTTCTGAATGAAGTGGTTTGTCCCATAAAACCGTGGATCACTCTTTCGTGACTTTGGGTAAGCATGGTAGGAATAACGTCCCACTTCGCGCTGAAATCAAAAAGGGTGAAAAAATCGTTGAGTTCTTTGATTTTACTATGGTCTGCTGTACCATCAATACTAGAGAACTCATATTCCAAAGGGTCTCTTTCGATTTGATAATCCTTAAAAGCTAATCCGTTAGCGTAATCCAATTTCGACTGTGCCGCAGGATCTGCCGGATCACCATCAAACATCGATTCTGCGATGTCTGTGTTGTGTGCCGCTAGGGCAATATCGTAGCTGTCTGTTCCGCTGCACATCGTAAAGAGAAAACCTCCACCAACAACAAAGTTTTTAATATCTGTAGCTACTTGGAGCTTCATTTGAGAAACTTTGGAAAAGCCCAGTTTGGCAGCTGTAGCTTCTTGAGACCTGACCTCTTCTTGGTACCATGCTGCGTTTCTAAAGCTTCGGTAGAATTTACCATATTGACCCGTGAAATCTTCGTGGTGAAGGTGAAGCCAGTCGTACTTTGGCAATTCACCGCGAGCTATTTCCTCATCGTAAACCACCGTGTAAGGGATTTCAGCGTAGGTTAACACCAAGGTTACCGCATCATCCCAAGGCAGTTTTCCTTTAGGGGAATATACGGCTACTTTTGGAGGTACATCCAGTTGAACGCGCTCCATATTCACTTCCGGGTTGCCTATTTCAGCATAGATTGAATTCGCTTGAACATCTGCAATCACTTGATGGCTCACTCCACGAATTTTGCACTCGTTGAGGATTTCAGGATAGTTATCGATTAAAAAACTTCCGCCTCGATAGTTCAACAACCACTCTACAGGTACTTGTTTTTCCAAAGTCCAAAACGCAATCCCATAGGCTTTCAAATGGTTGGCCTGATCTTCATCCATAGGAATGAGGATTTTAGACGCAAAACCAAGTTGAGCGATTAGAATGAACAAGAACAAGATGCAATGCCTCATGCTAAATAATTTCTCATAAAGGTACAACAATCATGCTGTAATGGAGGGTGAAAAGGTGTTAAGCGATCAGAAAGGAGGTGCGTCGAGTGCGCCGTCGAATTGATCATCATCGTCGTCCATGGTATTGATGCGCGAAGGCATGGTCATGGTTTGTGGCTGTGCAAACTCCGTATTGGGTTGCATTGCGGCTCCGCCAATTCCAGCATCTGCGCTGAAGGTATCGTAATTTGCAAATTTCGCAAGATGGCCAATGAACTTCATCTTGATGGTTTCCAAAGCACCATTTCTGTGTTTTGCGATGATGAGCTCACCCAATCCTTTGGTATCGATGTTGTCTGGATGTTCAATGATGCCGTAGTATTCTGCACGATAGATGAAGCAAACGATATCGGCATCTTGCTCAATCGCACCAGATTCACGAAGATCGGAGAGCATTGGTCGTTTATCACCACCCCTTGTTTCTACACTTCTCGAAAGTTGAGAAAGCGCGATGATTGGAACGTTCAATTCTTTCGCAATACTCTTAATCGAACGGGAGATGGAGGAGATTTCCTGCTCTCGATTTCCTTTGTTATCGCCACCACCGGTCATCAACTGAAGGTAATCAATGATCACCATGTCGATACCGTGTTGCGCTTTTAATCGTCGGCATTTTGCCCGAAGTTCAAAGATTGACAAGGCCGGAGTGTCATCGATGAAAAGTGGCGCTTTTGACAATTTACCAATACGTTGATGAAGTTGCTGATACTCGTGATCTTCGAGTGTTCCTTTTCTAAGTTTCTCTGATGACAATTCTGTTTCAGAGGCAATCAAACGATTCACCAATTGCACGCCAGCCATCTCCAAAGAGAACACTGCAACTGGTACATTGTGGTCAACTGCCATGTTTCTCGCCATAGAAAGTACGAAAGCCGTTTTTCCCATACCAGGACGAGCCGCTAGTACCACCATGTCTGAGCGCTGCCATCCGCCAGTAATTCGGTCGAGATCTGTAAAGCCCGAAGGCACACCAGAAACTCCATCCACATTTTTTCGAGCGCTATCGATGTTTTCAATGGCTTGACGCATGAGGTTTTCCATCACGTCATACGACTTACGGATATTCCCCTCCGCTACTTGAAACAAGTTGTTCTCTGCACGATCGAGCAAGTCAAAAACATCTGTTGTTTCTTCGTAAGCATCCTTCATGATTTCATTACTGATGCGAATGAGCTCACGTTGGATGTATTTTTGAGCGATGATACGTGCGTGAAATTCTACGTTTGCTGTGCTGGCAATTCTCGTTGTTAATTGAGAAATGAAGTAGGCTCCTCCTGCCAACTCTAACTGCCCCGCTTTCTTTAAGGCTTGTGTTACGGAGAGAATATCAATGGGTTCACTCTCTTGAAAGAGTTTAACAATGCACTCGAAAATGTTTTGGTGAGCAGGCTTATAAAAACTCTCAGGTTTAAGAATATCAATGGCTGAATTCACTGCATCTTGGTTCAACATCATCGCTCCAAGCACCGCCTCTTCAAGGTCTAATGCTTGTGGTTGAAGTCGACCAGATTCAATTCCGCTTTGCTGCAAGAGCTGGCGTGAGGTCTGCATTCTACCAACTCGATTTGATGTTCTATCCTGTTCATTCATGGGAGAACAAAAGTAATACAGCGATAAAGATATTACAGCACATTTAGGGCAAAGGATATCAACGTCCTATTAAACAGCTTTTCCACAATTGGTTCTAGCCCTTGTTTTCAGTAACTTTCAGCATGAATCGTTCGCTCATTTTTCTTTTATTCACATTGATTTTCCTTTCGGCCTGTAAAAAAGAACGCGACGAGGTACTGCCTGCAATTTCCTACATCATTCCTTCTGGAAACGGCAATCAATATGAATTTGACGACGATATTAACGTTCGTTTGAGTGTTGCCGACGACCAAGCACTGAAATTAGTCACCGTGCGCATCGAACACAACAGTTCAAACGCCATTCTCGGTGTGAAGAGTGAAGCGCTCAGCGGCACTGGCTCTGAAGTATTATTGATTTTTCCATTCGACAACATTCACCTTCCTGGTGGAACTTACACCATCTCTGCTACGGTAGAAGATGAAGCTGGAAATACCAAGAGTGCTTTTCGCGAAATCGTGATTTTTGAGGTGCCTTTAGAGAGAGAAAGCATCGGCATCATTCAACAAAATGGAAACTCACTCAGCATCGACACCTTGAGTCAGAACGGAAACTTCATCAATGCATGGCAAGGCAACGGCACTTACAACAGTTCATTGATGGGCAACTACTATCAAGAACTGCTCATTGGCGAAGGCGATTTGGCGCGAGTAAAATTCATCAACACCCAAACTTGGCAAGAAGAAAGCAGCTTTCAAATTGGTTCAGCATTGGCCAGCGATCAAATTCGCGACATTGCTTTTAGCGAAACGCGGCGCTTGTATTATGTGGCTTTTTTTGATGGTGTTATCCGACTTTTTGGTGAAAACGGCAATCAAAGTGGCAGTGTTGATTTGCCTTTGAATTATCGTCCCATCCAAATGAGTTTGAACGGACAAACGCTTTTGGTTCACGCAGAACAAATAGGGAGTGAAAACGAGTTGCTTGTGCAGTTCAATGCCGTAACGGGGATCATTACTCAA
>Ga0209652_1002046_pt1 | contig 15963 bp, 12 predicted proteins | sample SaaInl74LU_5_DNA_FD_184641 | JGI IMG/M metagenome (GOLD analysis project Ga0209652, IMG submission 184641) | Marine microbial communities from expanding oxygen minimum zones in the Saanich Inlet - ESP_74LU_5_DNA (SPAdes) (version 2) | ecosystem: Environmental > Aquatic > Marine > Intertidal zone...
CAGCATTTGTTAGAATCACTGAGATCGCTTCGTGTAAAAGAGCTTAAGAGTGAGTTAGAAACAAGAGGAATATCGACAAGAGATGCCTTTGAGAAGGAAGAACTGGTGCAGCGGTTATACACGGCTAAAATATGTGCATCTAACTCATCTAAGAAGAAGAAGAAGAAGCGAAGACAATATGATGACGATGGTGACATCATGAGTGAGACAATACACAACGAAATAATCAATGATGACATCGAGGATGGTGATACTACAATCTTCTCTCAATCAACTCCGGACAACATCATCGTTCCATTCCAGTATTTCTCATTAGAAGCATCAAAGTCAGTAGCAGCAATAAATTCACAAGATATATACATCCGTCCATCTGAGGGGAAATATGCAGCAATCAAAGTTACGTTTCAAAAGACACAATCATCCACCGTCAGTTTAAATTTGTTGGTAGACACTGCTTGTTCTGGACTAGTGATTAGTCCCAATTCAGTCGATCGAGTGAACAGAGAGTGCCCTGGTATCTTTCAAATGCAAACAATGGGAGCCACAATGACCACCGCGGGAGGGAACCAGGGAGCCGGTGTAGCAAAGTGGGATAAATCTACAAACATGATCGTTGGGGATTTTGTGGTTAGCCCCGCTAATGGGAGCATGTCTAATCTTGCTGCAGTCCAACACATAGGTGCTCTCCCCAGTGGTTTGGACGGCATAATTGGTTTATCATTTCTTAATCAATTTGCGACTGTGGATTTTGACTTTACCAATGGACTGCTTTGCCTATACAAAAAGGATGTTGACCCTCCACTACCGAGTCACATTGGCCAGCTATCTATAGTTGCACAAGGCAGGCTTTCACTAACTCGGCTTGGAATTTATACCACCCAAACCAATCTTGGAGGACGTGGACCAGTCAGTATGTTGGTGGATACTGGGGCTGCAAGCACATTCCTCAACTGGAATGGTGTGTCACAGTTAAATCTGAGCCGTGAGTCTCCACTGGTCAATCCTATCGCAGCTTCCATCGGCGCAATGGGTGCGGATAACATGGCTTTGCAGCTGACTCATAGGTTTGTGTTGAAGAGATGGAATTTGAGTGCAGAGAATGCATACAGTCCCGCTGGCCTGCCGTGCCCTGACGGCATCAATATTGACATAGGGGATTTGCCTGTGTTGGAACAGCTCAAGGGAGATGGTGTAGGAGGCATTTTAGGTGCTGATTTATTGATGATGTGTGACTTGGTTCGATTTAGTGGGATGAATGCAGGGTCGCCAACTATGACGTTAAGGAAGAGCGAAGAAAGATAGCGGTGATGTAGAGAATAGATGCTGACTCAAATAGAGTCTACTACGAGGAAAGACAATCACATAAACCTAACACATTACTCCTACAAAGTAGAGAGCGAGACGCACTCTCTGCACCGAGCTTCGTTACCATACCTGCGGCGCTGGGTGTTAGAAAAGGATTCTACAGACTTGATTTCACCACACGAGTAGCAAACCTGCTCGTTCATGCTAACTTGACTTTCCGTCTCTGACGAATCCCTCCTCATGATATTCTCTTCATGTACGCCTAATTGTTCGAGCAGTAATTCTACGACCGAAAGTTCCCGCCTGTCCAAAAGCTTTTCAACCAGACTCATTTCAGGGTTGAGCGGGTTAAAGCTTCCACAGATTGCCACATGTTCCCGTATCCAAAGTGTGTACACATTTGACGACACGTCGTGTTGCGTTGCAATGCTGCGGACACAATCAGCCCACGATTCATTCGCTGTGACTCGAATTACACGAATTACAATATCACTAGGGTTAGCTTTCGCAATCATCTCACCCATTTCAGCAACAAGTTTCATGTGATCGCTCATGAAAGCAGTACTACCGGATACTCGATTCTTGATGAGTAAAGAGTCGGTGTCTCCGTGCATTCGCCACACATTGCTCTTGAACGCATCGTTACCCTGGATGATATTTAATGGGTAATGCGACTCGAAAGACCAGGAAATACCACTCATACACTCCTCATGTTGCCAAAGAGGAATGACAGTGAAGAGAGCACTGAAGAGTATATCACTTGTGAACTCATGGGTACTCCTACTTTGGAAGCCTCCGTTTCCATCCGACTTGAGGTCAACCACATGCTGCCTAAGATCTGGGTTTGCCATGACTGCACAGGTAAACTCTTTGAGAGACTTGAATAAGAAAGTATCTCTGATAAGTTGAGGGAGACCACTTTCCTTGAGCATCGTCATGATTGGCGAAGCTTCACTGCACAGAAGCTGTACGGCAGATGATGTATCTCTTCCTTCAATCAAGGACAGGAATTCGTCAACTCGACTATGCATCGAATCTCCAGTAGATGTAGATGTAGCTCCCATGTTGTAGAGCGCCTCACGGATACTCTTCTTGGCCTTCTCTGTCTTCTCCTCGGCAGTTGGGGGCACGATTGTAGGAAAGCTCCAGTCCACGAAGTCATCAAAGTGCGAGAAGGCCAGCTTGGAGAGATTGGCTAGCATGGGAGCGTACTGGCACAGGCTCTTGTGCGATTTCTTCCAGTGCGGACTTTGGCAATTTCTTCCACAATAGAAGACGTGCTTGCAGCGAATGCACTTCAAGAGCTTGTGGTCATCTGACTCCAACTTGCCACAGTAGAAACATGCCTTTGCACTCTTCGTCACCGAGATATGACCTTCAAATTCATCCATGAGACATTCTAGTGGACAAGGGAAGACCATAACAGTTCGAGCATTCTCTTGGCGAACACCCTGGTTCATGTCCATGAACGTACGGTTCACTGCGTAGAAGATCGCAAGCGTGCGTTTAGGCTTTAGATCCTCCCAGTTGAAAAATGTTGGGCTTGGAGTGTCCAGATGAAAGTTGACGAGGACCGTTTCTCCATATTGCGTCTTGATGGTAACTCGCGGTCTTATGAAAAAGCTAACCTCCATTATCTCTCCTACCAGCACCCAGTGGCGAGTAGGAGAGTACATTCCTCCATCCAGTGCGTAATATGACTCGTCTACATCATTCTCTTCGGGCTGATAAAGATAGGAGAGCGATTAGTGACACATGATGAGCAACAAGCCAAAAAATACGGCCCGTATCATTCAGCAGCAGCAAGACCTACCAAGTATGCAAATGGTGGGAAATTGCGGTGATCACGCAGCCCAATCTGAGTGCATGATTCGGTGCTAGCATCTCCACAGTTACACTCTATTGGAAGCTCAGGGCGGGCGAAGAGCCCAAACATTGATTCATAAGGGAACATGGTTGAGTTGTGGAGTAGTTATTACTTTGTTGTCGCCAATCGACCGACCGTGAGAAAATTTCGCACATGCTGTCAAATTTTCACAGCTACCATACAAAGATAACAGGCGAAGCGGGCAACGGTGTAACCATTCTCTTTACTATCTGTAGTACTAATTTACTGTTTAATGTATTCTCTTTAAAGGGATTCCACCAAAATCATCATCATCATATCCACTCCTGCGGATCATCACTCGATTGCAAACACCTGAACTCAAGGACTCGTTCAAACTTACTCTTACTAGCCATGATTGCCATGATCTGCTTGGAGTTGCACTGAGACACATCGTCCCCATCAATTTTCATGAGTTGATCTCCAACCTGCACTTTCCCTGCTAGAACGCTTTCGGATCGTACTGCAGAAACATGGGTGGGTGTAGATGATACTCCCCCAACTTTGTTGTTCAATAGAAGAATGCCCAACTTGCCTGGAGGTGCAACGACAGATATCGGATTTAATCGTGGTACCGGTTCAGCACCAATGCATCCATTATTGTTGCTAATGTCATTAGATGAATTGTTTTTGTCAAGGGCATTGTCATCGAAAAATATTACTTCTTTGCGAGAAGACGCCGGTTCATCACCCTGCAGCTCCTGCTGTCTTGCCACCTCGGCAAGTTGAGCCTCGAGACGGAATAGATCATTTGCCACACTCTTCGATTCCGGAGACATGCTATTTGCGCCCCTTAGTGACGATCGATTGGATTCGTATGTGCGGAAGGAATATCGACTATTGCGGCTCGTTCGACTGTCAATGCTTTGAGCATCAGAGGCCTGGCGGCTACGTCGGCGAGGACTAACCCTCAGTGATTCAATATCGGGAGCACTGCCACGGGGGCCAATTGTGGCCTCAATGTTGGCCATTAGGAATTGGTCTGCTACATCGTCGACACGTGCTGTTTTATTGACATTGCGGCTTGGACGGGGAGGAGCTGCAGGGCCGTTGTCATCAGGCCAATCTACTACTCCGTTGTTGTTTCGATTTGTTGACAAAGGTGGCGATGATTGAGACGATGACGTAGGTCCCAACGAAGAGGATTGAACACTTGCCATGGTATCATCTACCGGAGAACTCTTCTGATTGTGCATTGTGGACAACGCCGCCACAGCAGGAGCAGCAGCAACGGCAGCAGCCATATCTGAAGATGGGACACTCGATAACGAATCCATGGAGGGAATGCTGCGATGATTAGATGAAGACACCGTGGAGCTTGTTGCCGATGAATTCTTTCCATTATGCTTCGCCAATCGTTTTTGACGATAATGTTCCAATATTTGATCGACGGCTGATGAGTTGGACCCGACGGATCCTCCACTCTTGCCCCTGCGACGTGATCCTTGAGAGCCATTCGAGTTAATGCGTCGATGACTCTTTGATGTTACCGGTGGACGATTATTCCTTTCGGAGGACACATTGCGTTCCCCGTTAGGACGTGACGAGAAGCTTGAGTTCGAGGGAGATTGAATAATCTCATGATTATAATCTTCGAAGGAGACCACCACCTCATTCTTTGTTTTACCGTGAGGCTGCTGTTGTTGTTTTAATGGATGACTAAACGTTGGTTCCGTTGTAGGCGTAATTGGATCAGGGAGTGTCACGTTGGTAAAAACGACTGATCCTGTGTCCTCATCCTTCTTCGCTTCAAAAGGATTAACACCACCTTTCATTTGTCCCCACGGATCATTTGCCTCATCACCTACCGCTCCACCAACGTTATCACTAGTTGAGCTTTTTGGAGACGTCCAGTCAGACTGCTCAAAGAAACCATCGTTGTCATCAAATCCACTTCCAAAAAAGTTGGATCCAAAGACATCCTGTAGATCATCACTTTCATGATGTGTTGTCGTTGTTGGTCTCTTTGTTTTTGAAGATTCTGCACTGTCCATTGCTGTTGTTGTAAATCCCCATGCACTTAAATCATCATCGAGAGTGGCAACAGTAGCAGTAGCAGCATCGTTGGATGTGAGAGCAACATCAGTAGTAGCAGCCAAAGTATTCCTATCAGGCGAGACCAATCTTGCACTCTTCTCTTTTGGCATCCCACCATAATCACCATTCTCCATCTTTTCATGATGATAATTGTCCACATCATCCCTTTGCATCGCCCCCATATTTTTGGAAACATTCCTCGGATGTTGATTATTCCTATTCTCAAAACTCGGATCACTAAACATAGTCCACTCATTACTCATATCCTCCAACACTGCCAATTCATGATCCGTCTCCCAAGTTCTCGTCCCACCAATGTCTGCCGATGGTGTGGGGAATATGTCTGCACGATCGAGTACATCGTCGCTGAAGGTGGGAGGGCATCGATCGAATGCCGTCATGAATACGCCGTCCGAGCCTTCGGAGGCGTTGCTGCTGTAGGCCATGGAGTCGGCATCGCTGCTGTTACTGATTTGTCTTCCGACTCGTTTATTTGGTGATGGTGGAGTGAAGCCGCTGGACATGCTGTACATGTTGGGGCGTTGTTTTGAACCGAGGAATTTACGTCGTTCGGGTGAGACAATTGCTGCTGGGGATTGTTTTGATTTCGATGATATTGACGGCGAAGATTTTAATGTAGACTTTGAAGACATGGAATTTGTTCTTTTGCCGCTACCACCACCGACGGAAGAGCCCCGTCGAGACGATGGTGATATTATCTCATTGTCGTCCTGACGCTGTCGTGAGGTGCTTCGACTTCTTAATTTCCGAAGGATGAATGACGGCATATTATTGATTTACCCGGGCCGAGAGGTATGTAGGATAGGATAGGATGTTTGTGCTATCTATTTTTGCACGTCTTATGACCGACTATTTTCAATTTAAACTCCTTTGAAAATCGACATCTATCATTCTCAACTGCGCCACTCGATACTCTTTCTATTGTGGTGCACAGAGTTGTCCTGGGGCCGTTTAATAAAGTCTACTTACATCGATGGGTGCTCGATGTTTCATGGTTGTTTGCCGTTCAAATTTATTGCCACTTCTTTGAGGCGTGAATCTTGCGAGCGGGCTTTCGCACGCGGGCAGCACATTTCAACCCTTTTCTCTTGTTTGGTATGTATCGTACATGAAAGCTTTTCATGTACACCCAGCTGCACCAATAGGTTGGCACTTCAGTACAATACACATCTAAAAGTAGAGGAGCAGTCTATTATCAGGAAGAGATGCCCTTCATTTCTTCGAGAATCAGAGGCGAAGAAAAGCTCCCCATCTTTATCTGAACTTGAGGCTGTAGCTCAATTGAGGTGCTTGAGCTTGATTTAGCTGTAAGTGGCTTCTCCGTCACATCAGAGCTACTTTTTACACAGAGCCAATGAGGAGCCAGAGTTAGACTTCGTTAAAAACTTAGATTGAAAAGATCTTACGCATCTCTATTTCTTACAAGCAAAGTAAATGGACCCAAGTGCAGTCATGAAGTAAAAGCAACATGCAGCTATTGCAGATGACGCTCCACGACCTCTGTCACAACTCGTTACAATACTGTAGCTCGGGTCTTCAATAGGAAACACAGAATCACCGCAATTATCACGGTGAGCCACGAATACAAGACCTTGAAACAGCGTGCTCAAAAGAAGCATGAAACAAATGACAATCCATGCACTTCTTCCAATCCTATAACATGTCGAGATGCAGAGTAATAGAAGCGAAACAAATGCAAAAATCATCTGGCAAGCCACAAAAATTTGTGCTTTCGACAACCAATCGTTTTGGCTGAGTTGTGATTCGCTGTAGGGGATACAGTATGGAGAGTCTGTATACTTGTCGAATTCGGTGCAATTTTGATCGAGTTTGTCGCAATCTAAAAGTCCTTTGCTGAACAATCCAACAGAAGTGATCTTGAACGATGAGTGATCTCCGACATCGCTCTGATACACCGATACAGAGCGCGTGAAAAATTTGCATGTTGTGACTGAAAGAATGGAGCAAAGTACGGCAATAGATGCACCCAGCGTGAGTAGAATTGGAAATCGGCCGTATGGGTTTGAGCACCACATAAAGAATCGCGAACTTTCTGCATCCTCCTCTTCCTCTTCCTCCTCCTCTTGTATCGCTATCGAGTTGTTACATACAAATGACACCATGGAATTCTCTTTCCCCCCGCAGAGTTGAGCATTCTGCAAGAATCCGACAAGCTTGAAGCACCTATGATCCGATATCATTGTTTTCGATATGGCTACGTGATCAAATTCGTGTTTTGAAGCATAATACGGAATATGCGGTCTTGAATCCCCAGGATCAAGAAGGTGCACGATTTTCCCAGGCAAGTAGAGCTTTTCATAATCAGCCTCAGCTCTCTCCGATCTGAATTTCTGCAGTTGTTGATAAAAGGCGGTGTCTGTTGGAATGTCAGTTTGATGCCTCAAAATTTTCGAGTTTCGCTGTTTGACAGAAGCACCTGTACAAGGAGTGCGAGTGCCATGAAATGCTTGAATCTTGGGCACCTTTATCCTCGCCAATATATCGAAGAAGTTGTCTCGTAGCGCATCAAAATTCTGATGCGATAAGCGGGGTACAATATCGTCCTGCCTTACAGTTGATACGATGAAGTCCTCGCACTTTGCAGCCAAATCCTCGTCAATCAATCCACCCGGTGGCTCATAGGCAAAGCACCTGATGGACGGGAATGAAGGCCGTAGCATGACGGCCAATAGACTCGCACACCCACCACCAAGTGAGTGTCCACAGACGACTAAACCATAATCCTTAAATGGGCTTTCGTCGGAATACAGAGTTTTGATTACTTTTTCGGATCGTAACGAGTTGTAAAGCCATTTTGAACGAGCAAGCATTCCCTTGTGACAGCAATGACCCTTGAGATCAGTTCCACATATTACACCAACTTTTTCCAACCCAGCTGGTTTGTACTGCATGTCAACAACCATGTCTTCTATAGAAATAGTTCCTCTGATGGTAATGACGACCTTTTCTTTGGCGGTGTCAACCAAAATAGCATATGGTGTTGAAACTATTCCATTAAGGAAACATGCATAGGAAAGCATTGCGTGCTCACAGTCTAAACTTGAGAGCCTATACCTGGACTCGAACAATGTATCCAATCCTCTCGTAAAGTGTGTTGCATTGTCTTCCAACCCAAATTCCTCTACAGTCAAAGGTTGCACTCTTTTGTAAATAATTTGTGCATATCTTGAGTAATATGCCAAGTCTTGCATAAGTAATCGATCCTCTTCATTTGATTGCAGCAATAGATGACGTTCACACACCTGATATGTGCTACTCTCTTGATGTTGCAGGATGTATATCGATCCCCTCTTTTGCAGTTTTTGGCGATGTGGGTGACTTGCATTTGGATCTTCTCCCTCTGTCTTAGAATTGTTTTCTACTTGTAGCTGGGGTCTCACTAGATTTCGTATGATATTGTTTTCCTTCACAGCTAATTGAATAGCCGCCTCACGCTGTTCTAGTTGATCTCTCCCAAGCATGACCAGACCAATGTAGACATCAGATAAAACAAAGTCAACATTCGTTTCAAAATTCGCGAGCTCCATCTATATAATGAAGGTAAAGCAGACGAGTGCTGTCAGAACGAGAAATGTTGCAATGGTGAAAACACACTATGAAGAATAACTTACAAATTGAACTGCGAAGTCTTTCAGCTCGCCTTTGTTTTTGAAATCTTTCCCTCCAGCCTTGCCACAACTCAGGCATTGCAAACATCTGAACATGAAACCAAACATGTATTGAATTCTATGTTCCTTCTCCTCTTTCCCTCGCAGGAACATTTCTTGTTTCTTAACAAAGCGCACGATATTACCAACAAATGATGCTGGCCAAAACAATATCTCGAGTGCGTAGGTGACCATCAAAACAGAATAGAAGTTATAGAAGACTTGTTCCTCTAGAGTTCTACCTCGTACAGTCACACCTTGACCACATCGAAAATTATCTGTTCGAACGTAATGAATGAACTTTATCCCCCTGACCAAGAGCATAATTGGAAAAATAAGACCTGCAATCAGCTGGAATATGATCAAAGGCCGTAAATATTTGTCCCTTCGTTCGGGCTGTGTAGGTGTTCCGAGAGAAGTTGCCGACCACAACATGCAGAGCCAACATACGTTGATTCCCAAAAAAACGATTGCAACTACCATTCCATATATATTCGGCCCATCACCCGATTCGAATGAAGAAACCCTAACTATAGCTGAGTCCTCGTAGATTGCCCCGATAGATTTTGAAAAAACAATGTCTTCGGTTACATTATCTTTCAGTGCCTGATATTGAGGGCACCAATAGGGTATATCATTGATCCAAATATTTTTGCCCTTCAGTTTGTCAATAAAATAATACAGCATCCATGGTACTAGACATCTGGTGCGAAAAAGAATGGATAATGTATAATGTAACAGCATTAGCACGATATCGTTGCATCAAAGCTCAAAGCTGAAACGAACAAGCGGAAAGCAGAACACAGGTTTACTCACAGAAATTGTATCAAACGAAGCGACCCCACAAGGATGCAGACAAGATGCAAATCGTCACCAGCAAATGGCCTCGTTGAGAATCCGAAAAATCGGGTTTGGAAGACTTGCAGCGCCGGCATGGTATTTAGTAATAAGTACTGAGGGGTACACACCTTTCTCTTCTTCGTCCTTCCATCTTCCTACTCACAATACTTCCTCGTTCTTCATCGTCGTCGCTGGTCGCTGTGTTGTTGCCTGCGGCTGCTGGCTGTGTGACATTTTATAACAGTTAACAGTATGACACATGACATCCTCTATCTTGAAGTTGAAGTAAAGCGGTAGGAGTATCTGTAAGTACCTTGATTGGGAGTGATTGACGTGGACGAACTTGTTGACACCTTTCCTACCGCTTTGATTGACACAAAAGTTCTGATGCCAATGCTACGTTGCAACGGCCTGAAGGTCATCACCTTGAGCCATTACTAATGGATGATAAGTATCATAGTAGATGAGAGATGATGATCATACAGAAGTTGACAAGCCGCAGCAGCAGCAGCACTTGGGCTGCTCAAGTAGTAATGAGCGGTCATAAAAATAGCAAGCAAACATCAATAATGACAATGATGTTTCTAATCATCGTGGCCTTATCATCATACCCAGTCGTTCCTGCATTTTCACATTCTTCCACTCTCATTTTTCAACCACCACGCTCCCATAATCTTCTGAGCAGCTGTAACCCTTACATCGTCGACAGTTTCTCAGAAGAGTCTTCAAAGTCAGGATTATCCGATTTGCTCAGTGGGAAATGGCCACACCGTGAGTCCAAAGACAACAACAGCGATTGCATACAATTCGTATCGCCATTGTTGGAAGATTCTTATCCACCGGCTGTCTTGGAATATGAGGCTCAGCATCACAGGTTCAAACCATTGTTGCTATACATACCAGGATTTGACGGAACAATACTAGCGCCCTTCCTCCAATTCCCCTCACTTGGAGAGGAATTTGATGTTAGGGCCATGGAAATTGACAATGCCGATAGATCGACGTTTGTAAAGTTGAAGGAAAGGATTGTTGAGTATCTCTTGAAGGAATGCAAAGGCAGAAGTGGTGGTAGCAACTGCGATAAAGTGTATCTTATGGGCGAGTCATTTGGTGGAATCCTCTCCATTGAGGTAGCAATAGAATTGAACAAACCAAAGTACAAAGAACTTATTGACCTGAAAGGGCTCGTACTTGTCAATCCTGCAACTTCATATCTACGCTCGATCGTATATGAACTTGCTCCTCCCATAGCTGCCGCAAAATCATCGATACCTGCATTGGAGGGAGCAGAATACGCCTTTAGATTGTTGACAGAGGTAGTTCCACTCTTTCTCGGTGAACGTGAGCATCGATTTGTGCAACAATTGATTAGAATCATACTTTTCAAGGGACTGCCACCCGTTGTGAACAATGCACAGCGAGAAGCCTACATGGGCCGTGTCGCATTTGCCATACCTCTCAGATTAAAGTTTATGCCCAAGGATACATTTCGATGGAGGCTCAAAGAATGGATGGAAGTTGGGTCAAGCAGGTTTGAAGATCGTTTGAAAGCGCTTCGAGTTGCACGACATGTCAAAGATACTGTAGATGTTGATGCGGACACCCAAGCCACGTTGAAAGTGTCTGAAGAGTTACGCACCACGATTGTTGTAGGCGAGTTAGACGCAATGCCCAGTGTAGAAGAGGCAGAGCGTTTATCGTCCGAGATGTTTCAAAATGCGCATGTGCATGTGGTAAAGGGCTCTGGACATATCTCTTCCTGTGGTGGATCACTTCATCTCATAGAATTGCTCCGAGAAGTATTTCCTGAAGTCAATGTGAGTGGATGCAGTGGTTATGAGAGTTGTAACATTTCTGAGGAGCTACATGGGTTAGAACCGAGGTATGATAATTCACCGATTGGAATGATGCCTTGGCAATATTGGTCAAAAGATAATTACAGACAAGTGGACAGACATTGATAGATAGATTAATAACTAAAAGAGGAGATTGCAGATACTTTATTGTCTTAGATAGATTTGGACAAGGTCGTATGGATCGACATGCAATCTTGACTTTTTTCAAGCCCTTATGCGATACACTTGACCATTACTGCAGCGCTACAGCATTTCATCATCCCGAAAGTTGAAGTACTGCACGGTATCAATACTCACTGAAGACGCCAGGTCAAACCTTTCTGCTAGATTTTCAATGTTGCTTATAAGTTCTGGCACGAATGCCTGAGTGTTGTCCAGTCTCACAAGCAAAGGGATCAGACTCTTAGCACGAGGTTTGAAACAGGAAGTAACTAACAACATTGTCACGGTTTCAAAAGTTGAACGTTGTCGTTCGTCAACATCTTCTGCCTGAAGGCCTTCCACAACCAAGATAGCATTTTCAATTGCTTGTTGAAGATATGTCCACACGATTTGTGCCTTGTCGGGATTTTCGTAGCAGTACCTTTCAAGAAAAGGCCTCGCCTCAGTTGCATTGAGCACTTTACATAAATCGACATCATTGATGGTATGTTGATAGAGGTTTTCCACCATGTATTCGCCCATTGCCGAGGTAATGTTTTCTGGTAGCGGCAGCCCAAATATGCGATTCAAAATACTGTTACAAAGTTGACGCCCAACGTCATGATCTTCATCCAATATTCTTTTCCCTTGCAGACAAGGTCGACTTGGTTCAAAATTCTTCTGTGTGAGCGTGTTGAATATGTTCCAATATCTTCCCACACCAAGAACTGAAATGCAAGTTTTAGCACAAGATCGGGTGGTCCATCCCCTGACCCAGTGACATCGTTCTCAATATTGCATAAGCGAGTGATGCTACACTGCCTCACTCGGCGTCAAAAGTCTATCACATCATGGTATTAGGAGTATTGTTATTTCATGGCGCGCGCGGGCGGGCGGCAGCTGTTACACTCTTTGAGACTCGGTGGCGTGTGGCACAAAACACAAACACTATTGGCAATCACAAGCAATCAGCAGATCAGAATCAAGAATCAGCTCCAACATGATACTTATGTAATGAACATGTTGACGACACAGAGCCAAGCTAAAGAGGTGGTGGCACCAAACGATAACGAAGACGATGATATTGGCGTCTTGATCTACAGAGAGTTTCAGCTGAGAAAGGCGGAGGCGGCGGCCGCTGCTGAGCGCAAGACAAAGTCAACTGCTTCAACTAGACGAACTTCAAGTCGGAAGAGATTGCCTATTAACTATGATGAGAGTGAAAAATCAATAATACCTAGTCCACAACGCAACATTGTTACAAAGGCAAGAAGTAAACGAAAGTCATCATTGGATGAAGATGGGGCCAGAAAAAATATGGCCAAAAAGAAAAGAACGTGCTCTGCTGCTGATGGATGCACCAATAATGTTGTGCGTGGAGGAGTGTGCGTTCGACATGGGGCGAAGATTCCACGATGCAGCAGTGCAGGGTGTCCAAATCAAGTCATCCAAGGAGGAGTGTGCACTAGGCATGGGGCAAAGGTCAAGCGATGCAGCAGCAAGAGGTGCACAAATAAAGCCGTCAAAGGTGGAGTGTGTGTGAAGCATGGGGCAAAGGTCAAACGCTGCAACAAAGAAGGATGCACAAATCAAGCCATCCAAGGAGGAGTGTGCGTTAGGCACGGAGCAAAGGTGAAACGATGAAACAGCAGAGAGAAGGTTGCACAAAGAAAAAGCTGCCAGTGAAGGATTGGGGCAAAGATGAAGCTATGCTGTATATACTTACTGAGGGCAAAGATGAAACTATTCTGCATTTCTGAGGGATTTAATAAGCAATCCCTCCATCACGGAGTATGCTACCAGTATGGATCCAGTAAACTATGAATAATGAAGGATGATGACAAACCAAGTTGTCAAAAGCCGTGGCAGCGAAGAAAAAGATGCAAACAGCATCAGTTAAAGATGCACAAAACATTATACGTGACAAATCGCAACACACACAAGAATCTGCTGCATTTTGAGCAGAACACGAGAAGATGAAGAATACATCAACTCCTATCCAACCCAATCAGCGTGCGGGAGCTGCTATATGCATTGTTTCCCTACCCAAAACGATCCTCTGTCAAAAAAGTTACATATCAACACAGGGAAGATGAAGAATCCGATTCGGACCTCAATTCATTTGGCACTATAATGTCTCAGCACCAGAGTAAATGAAAGGTTTAGATCAATACATCTATTTTCTACAATACTAATGCACAAGCCTTGCACATTGCACGAGCAACCTGTTGTTCTGATTTCCTTACTCCATTTTCCTTCCTTCTCTATGCCGAACGAATAAAGTACCCAAGCAGAATGAAGTAAATAATTATTTTTATGTAGATTATCAATTACTACTACGATCCAATTTGAATGATTATTGTACTCCCTTCAACAACCCCAATAATCCACCCCTCGACACTTTCTAGATGCTTCCAAAATCCAAACGAAACCTCCATGCCAATCTCTATCAATATCACCTCATAGATCCTACACTACAACTCTAACACTACACATTTACAATGGGAGACTCCGCCTACTCCTTCTCCCTAACAACCTTCTCCCGCACGGGCAAACTCCTCCAAATCGAATATGCACTAAACGCCGTAGCCAACGGCAGAACCGCATTGGGCATTGCCGCCACGGATGGCGTGGTGATTGCCACGGATAAGAAATTTGCATCGAGTTTGGTGGAGGGGGAGGGGGTGCAGAAGGTGGAGCGGATTACGAAGGGGAGTGGGTTTGTTTATTCGGGTGTTGGGCCGGATTATCGTGTGTTGGGTGAGTGTGAATGATGGTTTGATTTTCTGTGCTGTTTTCTGTCTTGAATCAACTCACATGGTATTATTACAATCATTCATAATATATATTATAGTACGCAAAGGACGAAAATCAGCCCAAGCATACTACCGCGAATACAACGAAACCAAACCAGTCGGCCAACTAGTCAAATCCACCGCCTCCGTAATGCAAGAATACACCCAATCGGGCGGAGTGCGCCCCTTCGGCGTCTCCCTCCTAGTCGCCGGAATCGACTCCGACGGCTCACCCCGTCTCTTCCAGGTAGACCCCTCCGGCGCCTACTTTGGCTGGAAGGCGACTGCCATTGGGAAGAATTATGTCAATGCCAAGAACTTTTTGGAAAAGAGGTATCAGGAGGATATGGAGTTGGAGGATGCGATTCATACGGCGTTGTTGACGTTGAGGGAGGGGTTTGAGGGGGAGATGAATGGGACCAATATTGAGGTGGGGGTGGTGAGTAAGAGTGATGGGGTGTTTCGGTTGTTGACGCCGGAGCAGATTCAGGATTATTTGGATGAGGCGAATTAAATGAATAATGTAATGGAAATGAAAAAAAAACACACAAATGAAAGAGGGAAGGAAAGGAACAATAAACAATCAACACACTGAAAAACAATCACTGGCGCATGGTCGACTATGGATTAAGTGTGTGCAAATGATGTTTCTAGACAACATATTATATAGAAGAGTGTTGTCTTTTTCATAAAATAACTATTGAACTACTGGTAATTGAAGAATACAGCAGTCAGAGACCAAAGAGTGAAAGTATATAGCTCTTTCTTTACATTTTCTTTCAACTAACTAACCACCAAACAAGAAGTTATCTACATTGCAACACGTCAACAAAAAAGAAAGGTATCTATGGCCATCCTCACAGCACTTTTTCACCATTTTACATTCAAGGACTGTCCAATACTTTCACTGAGCCACACATGAGCACAGATTTCCAACCGCCAGGAGAAGAAAACACCGCGTCTTCATCATATGGAGCATTGATGGAAATGGACCTAGAAGAAAAACGTTGTGTAAAATGTTGTGCACGTTTCAAGACTGGTTTGGGTAAGTTAGGCCTTGTTGGAGAATTGGAACGACGTCTCAAGACTGGCTTGGCCAAGTTTGGATTTGGATCACCTTTCCAAGATACGTTTTTCTTGGAAGCAGTATCTTCTGATGGTAAGGGTTGTGTAGGCTCGGGCGAACGACAGAGTTGATTGGTGTCATTTACCATGAGTAGATGATCAACAAAGTCCTTGAACCCTTTTGAATACTTCGACTTGGGAGGTTGATCAGGATCATTCTGTTGCTCTTTTGCCTTATCATGTCGTTCTTTGCGACTACGTGCCATTGCCTTGACCTGATCGATGTGTCTGTCTTTTTTCGTCTTGGCTGTTTCAGATGCATCGTCTCTTGCTGTGCCGGCATTGTTCAT
>Ga0209652_1002050_pt1 | contig 15931 bp, 12 predicted proteins | sample SaaInl74LU_5_DNA_FD_184641 | JGI IMG/M metagenome (GOLD analysis project Ga0209652, IMG submission 184641) | Marine microbial communities from expanding oxygen minimum zones in the Saanich Inlet - ESP_74LU_5_DNA (SPAdes) (version 2) | ecosystem: Environmental > Aquatic > Marine > Intertidal zone...
ATGGACAGGATGGACAGAAGAAGAACAAAAGAACGAAAACAGACCATCGTAAAGGAATTCATTATCGAGCCTACTTATCGTTAGAGGGCATAACGAGACATAAACGAGCCACTTTCTTGAAAAGGTTTCTCATTGATGAGACTTCATCCCAATACGAGTACTTTGTTTGATAACAAGCGTCTTTTACATAACGAAACCATCGTTGAGAAGACCGCTTGATAACTTTAGCTAAGTCTAAGTACCTCTCTCTCCTCTCTAGAGAGACTCTAGAGATACCTCGGAGACCTCGCCTCAGTGGTGGTGGCAGATAAAACCCGTTCAGGGGGCAAAGAGGGGATTTTAACATGGTCCGTTTAAGGGTACACATAGATGATCAACACCCGTATTCGGGTCGTCTACTTCGCGGTGGTGTAGTGTGCCACTCCGCTCCATCCGACACATAATTTTTGGCGCATAGAACAGCACGCACCACCATGAAGGCACATCCACTCCACAAAAATTGCCACCGAGGCAAATCTACCATACACCGTTGACCTGCACACAACACGCACTCATGAGATACAGCAGCCACGCGGCAATCACCGCAACACAACACTCCCTCACTTTTGTCGGCTTGGTTTCCTCCTCATATGATCAGTTTAGCAGGATCAATTCAGCAGCATCGTCGTCCACATCATTGTAATTGCTACTGCAGTCTCACCAAACAATTCAATGCCTAAACCTTTCTCTCACCAAATTGGAAACATGCCTTTCGAGAAGGCACATGCAGTAATTGCTTCACCTCGGATGCCTGCTACCACAATGTGGCAAGTCGACAAAACATGTGCAAGTGGTAAGCTCAAGCCCAAACGACCGTATACACCCTACAACCTCTTCTATTTACTGGAACGTGAGTTGGTTGTGCAAAAGATCAATGGACCGCCGAAAAGTAACGGTATTAAAAGAAAGCATGTAGGTGTAGCACCCAGAGAAGAAGACCAGATCAAGCCTTCTTCACGATATGATGGTATCGTTATGGCCCCCTTTTGGTATGACCCAGACATGAAGGAAAAGAGAAAACATCGTAAGACACATGGAATGGTAAGTCATTAGTTTTCTATCACTCAATTTGTTCTCTCCAATCCAACAAATATACACATAAAACTGACCCCACTTTTTCTGCAAATGATAGATTTCATTCAAGGAGCTAACTGGAATCATCTCAGCAAATTGGGCAACAGTGGATAAAGAGACTAAAGACTATGTCACAATCATATCAGAATTGGGCAGGAAACGCTACAAAGATAAAATGAACCTCTTCAATGCTTCCCAGAAAATCATTCAGCTCAAGAAGGAGCACGCTGAAGCTGACACTGGTAAGAAAATGAGCGGGAACCTGAAGAAGCAGCCTACCGCCTCGAAATTAGTTCATATGGGAAGTCCTGTGCGACGTAATGTGGCTTCAATGAAAGGAAAACCTATTCCTGTCACGCCAGATCGAACAATGTCGAATTTACCGCAGATTGCACACAAGCCGTCGCCATCAGTTGCCAATCCTCACGGATACCACCACCACCATCACCCCAACCTTCCAATCATGTATCCTCACAGATATGGAATCACTCAGCTACCACCACCGTTACCACCACCTATGCCAACAACCATGTCGCCTCCTCCCAATATGCCGTCACCATACCAGCACAGACCTAGACAATTTGAGTGCAACCGTCCTGTCAAGATACCTAAGAAGGACTCAAGGAAGGACTCAAACTTGAAGGTTGAGAAGGATGACACCATTAGCTCAAGTCGTGAGGCAAAAATGCCGCATGATGAAGCTCTGCATATAAACTCATTAATGGATCATGAGTTCATGGATTTCGAACCAGACCACATTACTGAGGATGTATTCGATCACGATAATATCGATGATGTTTTCGCAAGCACGGCTACTAAGAATGTTGAAGACGAGGATATCTTGGATATGATCAAAGGAGACGTGTGGAACATGGACATGGACAATTTCAATTATGACGACGAACCTTTTAAGTTCCTTGCTGATTAAGCTATATAATTTATATAAATGATTAATTCATATTGACTTTTTACTCAGCCAAACTATCCAATGGAGGCCTTTTCGATCGATTCTTCGCACCGCAGGGCGAACAAATGAATGATCCTGTCTCTGTCAGTGAAGACCCAATAAACTTTAAACTCGAGCGTGCGGCAACTGCGTCGAACGAAGTCGAAAGAGTTTCAATACTGTATATTGTTCTATCGTCGTCAACAGTATTGTCGCAACATTGTGACTCAAGTTCAGAATGATTGTCCTCGTCAACAGAGATGCTACCGTAGCCATTGACCAAAGCTATTTTTGAATCGGCGTAAGTAGCTAGTTCTGTCAGCATTTGCTCCTGATCTGCGGGAAGAGTTTTTGCCAGCACGGCTAATTGTATAGCTGTGATGGTCCAAAAGACGATGATGAGTACGTTGAAACCAGATTGTCGATCAATTCCCCACATGGTCATCATTGACGTCAAGAAGAATGCCTGTAATAAGATAGGGACAAAACAGGTGAGAATGACCAATCAGCAATATATATTAATGGTTCAGACTGAATAAAAAGAACTCACCCCAGTTCCACGCGCTGCATTGATGACCAGATTTGCAGCTGTCAAAGCTGCTCCTCTAATTTCTGGCGGATTGCAATTAATGATGCAAGGCCGAACATTCACACTGGGCATACTTGCAAGACATCCACCAGCAAAGGCGTACAAGCAAGGTTTCCAACTAGCTTGAGTATATGTTGGGTCGTTTAACAAAGCCAAGAACGGCAAAATACCAAGATATGTGGTCAACGACATGAATAGAGGCAAATAACTTCGATTGGCCCGGTTTGCCAGTCCACCGAGGTACCCTCCAAAGATACCCCCAGCAGCACATCCAAAGCCAAACACTGCAACAACAAAGGTTGCATCTGAAACAGTTAAGCCCTTCTCTTGACTTAAGAAATCATTGAGAAAGACAAACATCATGCCCCAAGGTATATTGCAAAAGAAGCCCTGGATCATCAACAAGAAATTGGAAGAGTTCCGTGTCATGCTCGAAGCAAATTGTGACCAGGTAAGCTTTTTATCATACCTTGTACCAGACGCAATCATCTTTTGAAGAACCTTCTCCTTCCCACCCCTTATAGGCTCACGAAGACATATCATTGTCACAACTGCCAACAGTATTGTTATTGTCCCCGAGGCCAGAAACGAATATCGCCATCCTGCAGTGGGGCCAGTCCAACCAGCAAATACTTGACCAAGAATAATTCCAGCTCCCATCATCGCGGTAAAGCCCGAGCTGGCAGCATTCCTCTCCTCATCATCGAACCAGTCACTCAATAGTGAAAACACCACTGGGACCGACCCCGACATTGCCGAACCGCCAATGAACCTACTGAGTATCAACTGAGGATAGGTTGGTGCCATCGATGTCCAAATGGCTGCAAGTCCGCCGACCAATGTCGTCACTGATATCAGAATCCTACGACTAGATACGACATCGGATGCGATCCCAATCCCTGCCGAGACTGGCAGACTAAGGACAGAAGAGGCCAGGGCCAGATATGACCCAAGGTATAAATCACGTGCATTGTCGTTTTCATAGCCAAAGTCAAGAGCCGCCTGGGTGAGGTTGGGGGCCAAGAGATTTTGTGGTGTCCAAATGAAGAAGAATGCTACACTCAGCAAGAACGCTTGAGAATAATAACTGCTTTCACCTGCCGATGATGATGGTGATAATAATTTTGATTTTGATTCCTCTATGTCTGTCGTGTAATTTTTGATATTGGGAAGTAGACGAACAGTTGAACCATGCTGTCCATTCCCATTTAGTGTATACTTCGGTATGGAATTGTTGTTGTTTTGATAACTATCTCTTTTGTAATAATCTGGAATTCGAGCTGGAGTAATCGGTGAAATGGCTATTGGAGATAATTTCCTCTGATAGCCAACTGCTCGTGGAGGAGTGGTGATGCCTTCATGAGAAGAAGAAGACGTTAAGTGTCTTGTTGGCGAGGCATTACAATTGTTGTCGGAAGCAGCCAATGCCGACATCATATTACTGCTTGTCGTCCCAATGACCAAAGGAGTAGGTCTGACAATATTGTTATTCTCCATGACCCAAGTTGACGGTGTAGGTATGTTTTCTTCCATTTTTAAAGTAGACAGCGGCGACACAAGTCCATAATTCTGCTGTTGTTGCGTACTGCTGTCATTCCTCGCTTCATGCTGCCTAACGTTATACTTTTTGCGCTCCTTTCGTCCAAAGATGCTTCTCTTACTCTCTCTTTCTTGCAGCTCATCATCAACACCGCCGTCGCCTAGTATAAGTGGTGGCGACTGCTGCAATTCCCGAGATGATGGGCTTTGCACATTTGATACAACGGCAGTGTTTTCAGAGGCAGAGAGGTAGGATGCGCCTCTAAATAATTCATGCAGTGGAAAATTAGTGGAGGATGATCTTGTGGCTGTGACGTCCTCTTGCAGCTGCTTTAGGAGTTCCGTGGTGATGGCTGTTCCTCCATGGCCGTCTTCACTTGAAGAGAATGATAAGCACTGCTCGTCACTCCTCTCGGCGGCGGCTAGGAGGTTAGTTGCCACCATTACTTCGTCTTGGGGAGGCATTGTCGACATGGATTTTCACGCACTCTATGCCGCCTGCCCCTGTTGTTCTCAAGTTGCACTTGGCTGTGCTATTTTATGGTGTGCCAACGGATTTCGTCATTGTGGTCAGAGAAGGCACGAAGTGTTCATGAACATGAAACTCCGACAAATAAACGTCACTCTTTCTCCATTGAGTGCCGAGTAAAACAAAGGGGCTGTTGAGAATGTTCATGAGCATGAAGAGCTGCAGATGAAGAGTGCAAAATGAAGGCAGCCATGGATTGGATGGATGGTTGTACCATAAAAAGTATGGGTGTACAATGCAATGGCTCACTTTGAGGTTCTCTATTCTTGTTTTACATTTATTCAAAATTATGCATGCGTTATCTAAAAGAGATTTGTTACTCTGTCTTCAAACGTTTCGTATCATCATCATTCTCCCCACTTTCTAAGTTTCGCTTCTCTGAAGCAAGAGCGTTGGATAGCTGCAGTTCAACGTCTGCGGGGATGTAGGAGAAGAACACTTGATTGGCAGAGGAAGAAATCTGCAATCTATAGACAGCTTCTTCTGCGACGTCGATACTGAGGGAGCGCAATTGGTTCAAGTCCTTCAGTTTCAATTGGGAGCAATGATACAGAATATCAATGACGTCCTCTTCTACAACTTTGGCCATCGCATCACCACAACTCTGGACAAGCGATGGAATGGCAACAATGTTGAACACATTTTTGTCAGTGATGCCACGAATTGTAGACTCGAATTCTTTCAAATCTGTCTTAGATTTGATGAAATCAACAATAGCAGCCTTGCAGCTGGTGTATCCACTAACTGCGATAGCATCCTTTGCTTGGTAAAGCATCGTGACGAGGAGCATGTATAGACGAATCGAAAGATAAATGTTTTCTGTGCCAAATAGAATCTGAATGTCGTCCTGCATTAATTGTGAGTCATCGGCTCCTGTAACATCAGCCGCTGAGCTACTCGATGGGAGTAGATGAGCGATTGCATCAGGATGAACATATCCAACACCAAACGAAAACTTGACTTTGTACCGCTGAGGGTCAGCGGCTATTGATATTATTTGCCCATCACCAACGGTAGTCCTAACTTTTTGTCCAGGTGAAAACTTCATAGCAGTGGTGGTGCTACTAACTACAATTGAATCGTATGTTAATGGCAATCCAAACCATGGTGCAATAAAGCCCGACCACAACTTTGTAAATTTGCTACGGTCTCCGCCGAATTGTGCTGCTAATAAGTTATACGCGTCCATGTGTGGCATCATTCTCGAAACTAGAACAGACAAATGCGGCTGATAGAGAGCTAGTTTTTGATCTGGATTCGACAAGTGGAAGTCAGGTAGAATCATATTTGTCGCGGGATGGCGTTGGATTTTGGAAGGATCCTTTGCAAATGACTTTGCCTCTTGGCAATCCTGTGGAAATGAAGAAATAAATTGAAGGTGAGACAAAACTAGAAGGAATCAATCAAAAAAGACACACAAAGCTGTTGCATCGATGTACGCACCTCAATGAGACGTTCTGTCGCAAAGCTTTTCTCGATTTCACGTTTGTATAGCAGACATTTGACATCTGTGCTTCCCTTAGCGTTTTCACTCAGCGCAAGTTTCCACTCCTTAGCTAGCTCTGTCTTTACCTTTCTCCATTCTGCATCCTTCTCTTGCAGTCTTTTGCACACGATAGGCACCACCACCAATGGATTTCGCAGCAAATGTTGAATCACTTCATCCCCAGAGTCGCCATAGATGCGCGCAATAGAACCAATGTGGATTGTATTCAAACTGCGCAAATTCAATTTGTACTGCAAGCGCCCGATGGGTTGACCGTCCTTCTCCTCTAGCTCACGAAGGCGTGTGGCCTCTTCAGCAATGGGTTCCAATTTACGCAGTGCCGATTCGTTGCGCTCAATAGCCATTTCCACCTCGTACATTTCATCTTCCACGCGACAGAGAACCTCCTCGTAGATGTTGCGTCTGACCTTCACGCCATCATAACTTTCGGGAGACTTCAACTTATTCTTGCCCTTCTCTGGCCAATCCTTCGCCATAGAAAAGCATTTTGAGTTGAGCAGTTTTACAACACTGTTGTCTGAGTCCACACCTGGCACATCAATCGGATAATCAGAGGGATAACTCCAGTAGCTGGGAGTAATATTCTTACTCAATTCAGTAAGATCGTATTCCCTAAGAGGACAGTTTCCATACTTGGCTCTAAATTTCTTTGTTTTCTCCTGCGTTGTAAATGGACCACGACCGATCAACACCTTCTCCAATTCGGAAAGTAGCACATTGGATGCTTGAATAATCATTGAATTTCCCGTAATATTTGTGGCATTGGCACCACTTTTGGGAGCATTGCCTTGAATGAACAGTCCACGTAGCAATTGGATAAGTTCATCTTTGTTCAGCATACCAGCCCCAAATAAATGAATGCATTTGATGAATTCTTCGTAGGGAGTGTGGCGCCGTTTGATGGTAGGGTTGTACAAGTCAGGGAAGAGATCTTTTCGATTGAAGTGTGCCTTGACATGTTTGAAGAAAGCAATTTCGGTAGTCATAGGCTGAAGTGGCTCAGCTGGGACGACCTTGGGACGACCAAACGTTTGCGATGCCTGAGCTGTGTTGAGCTCGTTTCTGTTCCACAATCACGAAAAAGAGTGTTAGAACAAGATAAAGACCCAAAATTTCTTCAAAGATCAAGAAGCATTAACCTTGCTTCTTCGCACTACAATAGACCAACTTACCTTCTTGGTGGTCTCACCGGATCAAAGCTCACTTTACCATGCTGAGCCGTCGCAGCAATTTCATTCTCCCTATCCTCACTGCGCGCCTTGGTTGCACCGAATGGAGTTCGAGGAATATTACTCGGAACACTCGGCATTCGTTTCTGTGCACTACCAGCATTTGCTACTGGTGGAGGAGGGAGGATCATCCCTCCAGCTGGACTGGGTGCAAAGTTGGCCGGTGGCGGTGGCGCTGCACCTGGCGGAGATGCCAACATAGGGGCAGCAGGACCAGGCGCGCCCTTGCCGATTGCCTTGGCCTGTGCCACACGTTGCTTTGCTCTTTCCTCCGCCTTTGCCGCTGCAATATCCAATTGTGCCTTTGCTTGACTTTGTACCGCATCGGGTAAGAAATAGGTAAATTCCTTGAGCAAATCGGCATGATCGGCAAATAACACAGATACTTCATCTAGCACCTCCTTAATCCCCCGCTGCTCCTTCTGATACGTGTGTAATATCTCAAGGAATTTGCGATAAATCTCTGGATGTGCATGAAACCGCTTTTTGATGGTGGTAACGTAGTTAATTGCATGATCAAACTCCACAGGTGCTGGTGCCTCATTATTCTGCCCCGTGGGAGATGAGGAAGGTTTTTTGGCAGCAGCAGCAGCAGCAAGTTTGGAAGCTCCAGAGGATGGAGCTGCAGCTGGAGGAAACTGGGAGGGACCTCCTCCAAAACGCTGTGGTCCCGAAGGAGGGGGCATACCAGCAGCCCCCGGTGGACCACCTGGTCGAGGAGCAGCAGCAGCCGCTGCAGGAGGGACAGCAGATCCGGGGGGAGGAAATGCCGATGACACTGGCGGTGGAGGAGCTCTGAGCATACCCCCCGGTGCACTACTAGCGGGTGGCATCCCAGGTCGGGGAGGTTGTTGACCAGCAGTAGGTGGTCCTCCTCCTCCCGAAGGAGGCATCGCAGCCGGCTTCATATCCCCCATTCGTCCACCACCACCTCCAGCCGATGGAAAATTAGGATTACCCGGCAATGGAATTTGAATCACCCCCGCCCTCCCTGGCTCCCTATACACCGGGAACGGACTCCCATCCAACGGCAACTCAATTCGAAACCCCTCTGGCAGAAAGGTATTAAAGCCAAGCACCAATCGTTTGTTCCCATGGAACAATGCGGCAACACGTCGAATTACGCCCGGAGTGTCAATCTCTTGTGATTTGAATGTTTTCATAATATCGAGGAATTCATTGTAGATTTGGGGACGGTCGCCGAATTCCATTTTGACCTGGTCGAGGTACATTAGTGCATCTTCGACGCGTAGTTCTCTCATGGTGGCGGTTGATGGTGGTAGAATATGTGTGTTGGTTGGTTGAAGTGTTTTGTTCACCCAAAATAGATGGGCTTTATTGAAGTAGTGACGGATAACTTATGAAATTCACCAAACGCCACAGGCTGCTCCTAGCACAACGAAGGGATGATACAATAGACGGTGGATTATTTTTGCTGGAAGGGTGGCACAACTACTCTCTGCTATGTATGTCATCAACGCCAACAAAAGTGTCTGCGATGGCCGAACCGCCCGCAATCTTCAAAAATCAAAGCGCCATTTTTGAGGATGCGATGCGACAGTAAAAATTGGCGGAGGTGAAGGAGGGCTTTTCTTTTTTCGGCCCTCCTTCCACCTCCCACCTCTCGGTGCATGCTGTCATCATGTTGCGTTCATTGATGTTTATGTGGAAGTGAAAGGTTGGCGTATACCTACATCTCAGCTGAAGTAGACGATGAACTTGATACGCCACCATACCTTTCCTCTGCTGCTGCTGTTGGCTGCTGTCTCAGTGACAGCAGCAAATGCCTTTATACCGAGAAGACAACGCAGATACTTGACAGAAGCGTCACGACCATCAATAGGCTCAAGTAGCCAGTCTTTACATAAAAGAGATGCTACTCTTCCATTCGGGTTACAACTACGGGGTGGAGATGCAGATGGTGACGTCGCCGAATCAGAGGTAGAGAATGGCGAAGAGACAGTTGAGGAGGCTGCAGAGTCAGATGTGACTGCTAAGAAAGTATGGGAAGAGGAAATCAAAAGAACACAATCATTTTACCAAGAGCAGAGCGCAAGTGATGCAAGCGAGTCTGTTGATGATGGTGCTAATAATGTTGAATATGCGAATTCTGAAGCATCTGTAGCGCAAAGCAATTCGAATGTAGAAATTACTGAAGAAGGAGGTAACAGCGAGACGGCACAAGCAAACGAAGATATTGTTGATGCCGTGGAAGGAGAAGCGGATGCTGAAGACAATGATACTGATGAAGTTGATGCAGTAGACGATGTGAGTGATGAAGCATTACAAGAGGCTACTGATGCAGAAGATGTCGCTGAAAAAGAAGTACAAGATGAAGTCTCAGAAGAAGAAGAAGAAGTTGCTGAAGCCGTACAGGTGGAAGTTGTGACTGAAGAACAAACTTCTGATAGCGGAGAAGTCGACAATGTTGATGCTGAAGAAGTTATTACTTCGGAAGATGCTGACATTACTGATATCGTTGAAGAATCAGTTGCCAAAGAAGAAGGTGAAGACGTAGAAGGTGTAGTTGCTGAAGAAGAAGTCTCAGCAGGAGATACTGTCGGTGAAGAACAATCTACTGCTGCCGAAGAAACCGCTGGTAGTGATGGAGTTGCCGACTCATCTGTCACTCCACTTGATGATGCAAGTGTTGATGGAGTTGCGGAGGCAGATGCAGATGCAGCTGCTACTGATGAATCAAGTGAATCCACGCCAGAACTAGATGCATCCTCCATTGCAGTGACTGATGAACCAACCTCATTAGTAAGAAAAGTCAACGCTGTAGTACAAGTCATGTTACTTCGTGGGCGGATAGCAGTATCTAAGAACAAGGGAGTACAATACCTAGCGCAGAACAAGCCCAAGATTAAGGTCATTGCGCTCGCCTCCTTGGGAGGAGTGTTGTCGCTACTTGTTGGTGGACATGTCTTTCTTGCCATGCAAGAGACAGATGCTTTAGAGCTACCCAATGATGATTGGATAGAAGAGGAGAGCTATGTTGATGAAGCAGACGAAGATGATAATGAATACTAAGAAGTAGTGCATTGTTTCTCCGACTAAGTATTGAGTTGTAACATCATGTTACATGGACATGTGTTTCTCTTTTCTCTGCGTTCACTTTTTTGATTTTTGCATCTTCAAGCATGCATTCGCTGAAGCTCTGCCGGTCTTTGCAATGCAACCTAAAACCACACAATCCACAATATTTTTGGAGGTCGTTGGATAAATAACACTACACAACAATCACCATGCCTCCACAACGGGCCAAGTCGGCCTTCATGTATTACCAGAGCGATCACCTCGCCGAGATCAAAAGGTCAATGGGTGGCTCAATGGGAGAGGCCATGACAGCTCTATCGGCACAGTGGAAGTCTCTCACCGCCGCGCAGAAACGACCCTATTTAGAACGTGAGCAGGAGGATCGCGAGCGTTATAATCGCGAGTGTGCCGAGGCAGATGCGGCAGCTTACAAGGCGCAGCAGGAACGACTGGCAATGAATTCCATGCCCAATGAGGGTGAAGATATCAGGGCATCGAGCCGCGGTGCTCGGGGGAGGGTTGACGCGGAACGAGCCGAGAGGGAGGCCTACGAACGACAACGCAAGAAGGAATTACGGGATGCGTTAACGCCCGAGGAAAGGGAGGAGCGGCGGGCGGCCAAGGCTGCAAAGAAGGCTGAGGTGATGGAACGACAAAGGAAGCGGGATGAGGAGGAAGCGGCTGTGGAGGCTAGGCACAAGAAGTTGGATAAGGAGGCCACCAAAAAGACGGATGAGAGATTGAAATACTTGCTGGGGCAGTCGGAAATATTTGCAAGGCTAAAGGCGGGGAAGAAACGATTGGAAGGTGATGCTGAGGAGGAAAAGAAAGAGGGTGAATACAAATCCAAGCACAGTCCATCGAGGAAAAAGAAGAGAGGAAGGAAGGCAGCTGTAGCCGATGACCCGGAAGGGGAGGGTGTTGACGAAGACGATGAGGAAGAGGGGAGTGAGGAAGAACACGTCTTTTTAACAAAGCAACCAGATTGTATTAAATTTGGCCAGCTAAAGCCATATCAGCTGGAAGGATTGAACTGGATGATTCACTTGGCAGAGAAGGGGTTGAATGGGATTTTGGCTGATGAGGTGAGTGGTGTTTATTGCTGGTAGCAGTAGATGCAGTAGTATGATCGTTTGTTTTTGACATTATATTAACGCACTCTTGTTCTTCGTCAACAGATGGGTCTTGGAAAGACATTGCAGTCAATATCTATTTTGGCATATCACTGGGAGTTTTTGAAGTCTCAAGGTCCTCACCTTGTTTGTGTTCCAAAGTCGACACTATCCAATTGGATGAATGAGCTCAATCGATGGTGTCCCTCGCTGAGAGCTATTCGATTCCATGGGGCAAAAGAGGAACGTGAGGCTCTAGCCGAGGAGTACTTTACCAATGAGGCAGCCGCACACGATGGAAAGCGTCCAACCAAACAGATACTGAATGAAAAGACGGGAGAGATGGAAGACGACAACTCGGACAATCCTCGTGCGTGGGATGTCTGCGTGACCACGTATGAAGTGGCAAATTCAGAAAAGAAAGTTCTCTCCAGATTTGCATGGAAGTATTTGGTCATTGATGAAGCTCATCGTTTGAAGAACGAATCCTCCATGTTCAGTACTACCGTCAGAAGTTTCAATACTGCGTACCGTCTCTTGCTCACAGGAACGCCATTGCAGAATAATTTGCATGAATTATGGGCCCTATTGAACTTTTTACTCCCTGATGTGTTTTCCTCGGCGGAGCAATTCGATGAGTGGTTCAATTTGGAGGTTGATGACGAGGATGCAAAGAAGACAATGATTACACACCTTCACAGTATTCTTCGACCATTCATGTTGCGTCGATTGAAATCCGAAGTCGCCAAGGGTCTTCCTCCCAAGACGGAGACACTGCTGATGGTTGGAATGAGTAAGATGCAAAAGCAGCTGTACAAACGGCTTCTTCTTCGCGATATTGAGGCCATCACTGGAAAGAACACCAATTCAGGAAAGACTGCGATCCTCAACATTGTCATGCAATTGCGTAAGTGTTGCAATCACCCATATCTCTTTGAGGGCGTGGAAGACCGAACTTTAGACCCACTCGGAGATCACTTGATAGAGAACTGTGGTAAGCTCAGCATGGTGGATAAGCTGCTCAAGAAGCTGAAGGAGCAGGGTTCACGTGTTCTCATTTTCACACAAATGACGCGTATTTTGGATATCTTGGAGGACTTCATGTTCAAGTGTGGTTACAAGTACTGTCGTATCGACGGTAACACCGATTATGACACGCGAGAGCGATCCATCGATGAATTCAATGCTCCGAATAGCGAAAAGTTTTGTTTTATTTTGAGTACCCGTGCAGGTGGTTTGGGTATCAACTTGCAGGTGAGTAGTTTATATGAATTGTCTTGATCCTTTATCTTGTCTCTTTCAGAACCTCCTGACATTCAATCACCCTTGCCTCTCTACAAATCAGACTGCGGATGTTTGTATCTTGTATGACTCAGATTGGAATCCACAAGCAGATTTACAAGCTCAGGATCGATGCCATCGTCTTGGGCAAAAGAAACCAGTAAGTGTGTTCCGCCTCGTGACAGAAAATACGGTAGAGGAAAAGATTGTCGAGAGAGCACAACAAAAGCTCAAACTTGATGCTATGGTTGTCCAGCAGGGTCGTCTCAAAGAGAAAGACAAGCTGTCAAAGGATGACGTGATGGCTGCAGTCAGGTTTGGTGCAGATGCTGTGTTCCGATCAGAAGAATCCACAATTACTGATATGGACATTGATGCAATTCTCGAGCGTGGCAAGGCGAAGACCAAGGAACTTACGGATAAGATCCAAAAGGCTGAAAAGGGTGATATGTTTGACTTCCGTCTGGATGGTGGAGTTTCTGCACAAACATTCGAAGGAATTGATTACAGTGACATAGAGCTCAGAAAGCAGCTTCGTCTCCTAGCTGCCGATTCAATGGGGAAGCGAGAGAGGAAGCCACCGACGTCGACCTACAACGTTATCATGCAACCAACAAAAAGTATGGTGATCAAAAATCGCAAGATCAAGTTGCCAAAAGTTCTTCGCCTTCCTACGATGGAAGATCACCAGTTCTTCAACAGAGAAAGGCTCATGGAGCTCTCGAAGCTTGAGTTCGAAATGTATGGAAATTTGAAAGAAACGGACCAGGTCCCTCCTGCTGAATATCTCGAGCAAAAACGAACAATTTTACCTGATGAACTCGGGCAGGAGAAAATTGAGCTTTTAGAGGAAGGATTTGGTGACTGGACGAGGAGTCAGTTCTTTCATTTTATCAAGTCTGCAACGAAATTTGGGAGAGATGACCTCGACAACATTGCTGCTGATATGGGAATGCCCGTTGACGCCATAAAATCTTACTCTGAATCATTCTGGCAATATGGGCCCACCGAGCTCAAGCTTGATGAATGGGAGAAGGTCAAGGCTCAAATTGAAAAGGGTGAACAAAAACTTGCCAAGAAGCGCTTGCAAGAAGAGCTTCTCAACAAATTTGTCCGAACGTTCGACGACCCCGAGAAGGATATGACATTTGCAAACAAAGGAAATACCCACTTTTGTCTTGAGCAAGACAGAGCAATCCTTTGTGCCGTGGCAAAGCACGGATATGGTAATTGGGATGCAGTTCGTGAAGAACTTCGTAACGACACCACCTTATTATTTCAACACACAGTGCAAGGAATGAATATTGATGCGATCTCAAAACGATGCGACTATAGAATGCGGCAAATGGAGAAGGAACTCGAGGCGCGAGAGAAAAAGTTGAGTTCTATGAAGCCACCTGCTGTCAAAGAAGCTGAGCTTGCTCTAGAGGCGGTCAAGAATATGGACATGTGGGAAAGTGAGGCAAAGATGATGGAACTTCAAGGTGAGAATGCCCCGCCCATGGAGTCCTACGTGAAGCAAGGTATGAATGATTTCAGAGAATATTTAAATGAGCGGCAGCTGTGCATTGACAAGCTGAGAGAGGTAGAAACACAAATACGCGGATGTCAGATGATGGCTGATGAAGTAAAGGAAGTAATCTTACGAGGCGATCAATATGTGAACTATTCTCACATTTGTCTGAAGGCGGGTGGACCTAGGGCAGGCCTTAATAAAAGAGGAACTGAAACTGGATACGGTGTTGATCTCGAAGCAAGAATCAATACGGCCGTTCTTGCGGTTCCTGAATGCGGTGAATGCAAGGTAAGAATAGTTATAGTTCTGTGCACAGTATCGCGAAGGCCTCATCATTTCGTCAACTAACTTTGCTACATTGTTTTTACTCCTTACAGTTCTGCACTGACCCGAAAGGACGAAAGCTTTGTGTCAAAAGACGGAGCGTTCGCAGAGAATTGATTGAAGAAGAAATGATACGAGTCCCAATTCAAAATGCCGAAGAAATCAAGGAACAAGACAGCAAAAAAGGTAACAGCAACGATCCAAACAAGGAGCGAAAGAAGCCAGGCCGCAAGAAGGGCTGGAACAAAGCTGCAGCAGAATCATCTCCCAATAATGGTAAGAAAGGACCTGGCAAGGCTCCAGGCCGAGGTCCTGGTAAAGGAAGTGTTCCAATGACAATCCCAGATAGTTTGCTGCCGGAGTACTGTCGTAGAATCACGGCTGAAGGCACTGATGCGAGGATGGACGTGATCAATGGCTTCGCTCAAGATCACCCTCAAGTGAGTATCCGGCAATCGACAATCAAGTTTGTTGACTTGACAACAAAAGATAGACCGTCTTGTTTGGGTGAGATAAAGAAAGAAGATCGGAAGGGCATGGGCAAAGGACGTAAGGTCAAGTTTTACCTTCGACCAAAGTTCTATCACATGCTTGATGAAGACGCCCGCCCTGAAGGCTGGGAAGAAGCCGCCAAGCAAGACGAACTGCTTTGGCAAGACGAGTTGGAGGCCAAAGCCAAGGCTAAAGCAAAAAACGAACAGAAGCTTAGGGCATTGATGGAAGATAAGAGCAACGCTTCAGATGATGACATGACGAACGCGTCGGCTTCTGTTTCGGAAATGAATACGTCCATCATGTCAGAAAGCTATGAAGGAGATGAACCACCCGGAAAGAAGCAGAAGATGGCATTTTGAGGAACTAAGGAATAAACTGAGGAAGTGTTCCATGAGCAGAAAGAGCAACACGTTGCACTCACATAGACACACAAAAAGTAAACCAAACCTATTAAAAACTACAACAAACGAGTTCTTACTCATCTAATGAATAATCGATCATCATTTGTTTAATCCAACATGTATGGACCATTATGAAACCTGTTGGTTGCTTCATTCAGAGCGTGAGATACGATATTGTGCTAGAGTGGTTCTCACAGCAATGCCAAATTGGACCTCATCAGGTCACCTACGACATTGTAGCGACGCTGATACGCCCAACTAATGTTTGAGCCGTGTAAAGGATACTTCTATACTATCATGGCCAACTATCA
>Ga0209652_1002053_pt1 | contig 15921 bp, 13 predicted proteins | sample SaaInl74LU_5_DNA_FD_184641 | JGI IMG/M metagenome (GOLD analysis project Ga0209652, IMG submission 184641) | Marine microbial communities from expanding oxygen minimum zones in the Saanich Inlet - ESP_74LU_5_DNA (SPAdes) (version 2) | ecosystem: Environmental > Aquatic > Marine > Intertidal zone...
TGCCAAGAGAGAGGATATCAAGGCTGTCAACTCCAAGATGCGTGCGAAGCAAGCTGGAGCCAACTAAATTATAGTAAACTCCTCAGTATAGTAAAAAAAGAAATGGTTATAAGTTGCACTGTCTAAATGTTTGTAAGCTGAGTAGCAATATGAAATGTTGTCGAAAGTTAAGATCTGAGTTGTGTCTTGTTTCAGTTGACTGAATGCACTTCTCATTAATGATTGAGAGAGTGAACTGAACACGAAAATATTAGCTCTTATTATTTAGCAACCAGATGTAGCAATCAGCACTGGTTAGTTGCATTCTGTTCAAGCATCAGCTGCAGCCACAAGATCAATGAGTGTATCAACAACACTCGGATCAGCCAATGTGCTCACGTCTCCAAGTTCATCGGCTTCTCCAGCCGAAATCTTACGCAAGACTCGACGCATGATCTTACCGCTTCTTGTCATGGGTAGAGCAGGAGTGAGTGCAATGATATCTGGGGCTGCGAATGGCCCGATCTCTCCACGAATGAGCATTCTGAGCTCTTTCACAAGCTCGTCTTCCTCTTCCGCGTTAGATTCAGTGAGAGTGGCAAATGCGATGATTGCCTCTCCTTTGATAGGATGAGGTCTACCAACGACTGCAGCTTGTGCAACCGATGGATGTTTTACAAGTGCCGACTCAACTTCTGCGGTCCCAATTCGATGGCCAGAAACATTGAGAACATCATCTACCCTTCCAGTGATGAAATAGAACCCATCTTTGTCTCTGTAGACTGCATCACCAGTGAAATAGTATCCTGCATACGGTTTGAAGTACGTGGCCAAGTATCTCTCGTGATCGCCAAGGCACGTCCTCGCCATTCCCGGCCAGGGACTTCTAATTGCAAGCACGCCACTAACATCATTGCCTTCGACAATCTCACCAGTCATAGGATCTAGAACGACAGTGTCAATGCCATAGAGAGGAAGAGTACAAGATCCTGGTTTCATTGGTGTCACTCCAGGGATATTCGTGACGATGTGACCTCCTGTCTCGGTCTGAAACAATGAAACAATGAGTATTTGTGAGCAAGAAATGGTGACTGACTGACAGCATATTCTTTCAAAATTGAACTCACCTGCCAATAGGTATCCACGATGGTGCATTTCTTCTGTCCAATTTCATTATAATACCAGCTGGAGCGAAGAGATTGTGAGTATTTGAGCTCAGTGATAAGATGAACAACGCAATGAGTGACTTACTTCCACGCAGCTGGATTTATAGGCTCGCCGACAGTACCCAAAATTCTCAATGATGAAAGATCATACTTCTTTGGCACGTCATCTCCAAAGCGGATCAAAGACCTTATAGCTGTAGGTGCAGTATAGAAGACTGTGATCTTGTGCCTTTCAACCATATCCCAGTACCGTCCAGGATCGGGATAAAGAGGAGTGCTTTCAAAGATGACAGTAGTACCACCAGAGAGCAATGGTCCATACACAGCATATGTGTGGCCAGTGATCCAGCCACCTGGAGCGAGGAATGTTGTGAGTATTTGAGCGAAGTGATATAAGGAGAACAATACAATGAGTGACTTACAATCCGCCACACAGGCAAAAATATCATCAGGTTGATAATCAAATGAGGTTTGGTACGTGCTTGCTGCATAGAGGGCGTAGCCAGCGGTAGAGTGAACCAATCCCTTAGGCATTCCAGTTGAGCCACTGGTGTACAAGATGAAAGAAGGATCCTCGGCATGCATAGATTCAGGTGGGCAGTATGGTCGCTGCTTTGGTAACAGATCGTTCATGTTGACATCTCTGCCAGATACCCAGTTCATGTCACTGCTGCCACTGGATTCCTCCTCGGTGTCGGCAGAATCAGGTGCAATTGAGCGTTCACGTTCAAATACCAAAACTTTTGAAACGATGTCTTCGCAGTTATTCTTTTCGATGGCCTCGTCCACAATTTTCTTCAATTTAATTTCCTTCGTTCCTCTCATACCCACATCTGCTGTGATCACAACTTTTGAGTTGGAAGCTGCAATCCTAGAAGACAAAGCCTCGCTTGAAAACCCAGCAAATACTACCGAGTGAATTGCTCCAATTCTAGCGCAAGCAAGCATTGTCATGGGTAATTGAGGAATCATTGGCATGTAAATTGTTACTACATCTCCTTTCTTCACTCCCTGACTCTTCATAGCGTTGGCGATCTATTGCAAAAAACGCAAGGTTAGACAATATCTAACAACATCATTTGATTGTGAGATACCAGCGCTGTCTCCAGCATCTCAAACTTACCTCAGAGATCTTTCTCTGTAGATCTGCGTAAGTATACTCAATGGATTGTCCAGGTTCATCTCCTTCCCAAATCATAGCCACTTTCTTTGCTTTAGTTGGGTCCTGAGCGTGACGATCAACAGCATTATAACAGATGTTCATCCTTGCACCGGCGAACCAAGTTACATCACCATGTTCAAATCCACCTGTCATGATGCCATCGCAATTGTTACTGTCAAACGGGTAGTGTTCCCAAGTTAAGAGATCGGTAGCACGTTGATTCCAGTATTGAGCATTATGTGATAGCGAGTTTGCATGATCTAGCTTGTAACGATCAAATTGATGCGTGATCTTGGCATCGTAGGTGGATGCAACCTCCTCCATCACTGGCATGTGGTCAGGGGCATCTTCGTTATCGGCAGCCAAAAAGAGTGGAGAGTTGATTCCTTGATAAGAGGCGGTGGGTTGGATGATGGCTCTATTGCGAGTGCTGAGGGTGCTGGGGACGAAGGCGCCGACACCATTCCCTGATAGATGAACAAGCAACGCCAACGCGTGCGTAGTAATAGCGGCAATCATCTTCCTATTGTCACCGTTGGTTTGTGATTTTGTGATGATGTCCGCTTGAAGTCAAAGTGGCGAGGTAGGTGTGTCATCGGGAAAGCACGAGCTGAGGCTGAGGAGAAAGAGAAAAGAGAGGGCAACTGAAGTGAGATGAGAGATAGAGGATGCATACATAGTGGAGGTCAGCCTGGGACTGTGGTTTATCTAGTGGAAAGGAAATGATAATTCTGATTTTGTACTATATATTAAAGGGAAACAGCTGTGTGGTATGTTATACCATCGTCACAGTATCCAAGCTTGGCTGGTGGTATCTTTAATCTTTAAGAAAAAGTAATTGTTTATGCCATCCATCCAGGGTTGCGGAAGTTCATACCAGGGTACTTGGCAGCGGCTCCAAGCTCCTCCTCAATACGAAGAAGTTGGTTGTACTTCGCAGTACGTTCTCCACGGCATGGAGCACCAGTCTTGATTTGTCCTGTGCAAAGACCAACAGCGAGGTCGGCAATGTAAAAGTCCTCAGTCTCTCCACTTCTGTGACTGCACATAACTCCCCATCCGTTTTGCTTAGAAAGCTTGACAGCGTCGATGGATTCAGAGATTGATCCGATTTGGTTAACCTTAAGAAGAAGACAGTTGGCAGATCCAAGCTCGATAGCCTCTTGGATCTTAACGGGGTTGGTAACAGTAAGATCGTCTCCAACAATTTGCACATCCTTTCCGACCTCTTTGCAGAACTTAGTCCAGTTGTCCCAGTCATCTTGGTCAAAGGGATCCTCAATGGTAACAATGGGATACTTAGCGACCATATCCTTGTAGAAGGCAATGAGCTCGTCACCACTGAGCAAAAGAGAAGAATCCTTATCAGCTCCATCTGTCTTGAAATCAAGATCGTACTGGTTCTTTCCATCAACCTTGAACTCAGATGATGCAACATCAAGACCAACACTCACTTTATCGAGGTATCCAGCAGCCTCAGTAGCCTCCATAATCATCTGCAAACCAGACTCAACATCACAGGGAGGAGCAAATCCACCCTCATCTCCAATAAGAGTAGCATCACCTCCGAATTTTGACTTGATAACCTTCTTCAAGTTGTGGAATACCTCACATCCAATCTGCATAGACTCACTGAAAGTTTCCGCACCAGTTGGGATGACGAAGAATTCTTGGAATGCAAGCTTGTTTCCAGCGTGCTCTCCACCATTGATAACATTGAAGCATGGAACAGGGAGAACATCAGGGGTGGGGTTTCCAGCAATGTCGGCGTAGTGCTTCCAGAGAGGAACTCCCTTGGCAGCGGCTCCGGCCTTACTGGCAGCAAGAGAAACTGTGATAATGAAAGATCAAGAGAAGCAAAACATACGTTAGCACAAATTGTAAAAACCAATAAAAATACCAAAACAAATCTTTTGCATCTTCTACCCATCTATGTGTTGTATCGAGCATCTTTCATGTATTTCTTTCTCTGCAGAAATAAACTTACCTCCAAGAATGGCGTTAGCTCCAAGGTTTCCCTTGTTGGGGGTTCCATCGGCGGCCAACATGGCATCATCAACAGCACGCTGATCAGCAACATCGATTCCCTTGACAACATCAGCAAGGATAGTGTTGACATTGTTGACGGCTCCGGTGACACCCTTTCCCAAGTATCTGGATCCACCGTCACGAAGCTCCACAGCCTCGTAAGCACCAGTGGAAGCACCAGAGGGGACAGAAGCAGTGAAAGTTCCCTGAGCAGTTGTGATATCAACTTCTACGGTAGGGTTACCACGAGAGTCAATGATTTCGCGTCCACGGACACCAGTGATGGCAGACATGGACCTCTTGGAGACCATAGAGGGAGCCCTACGGAGGGCAGCGGCGGCAGTAGAGCTGATCATTGTTGCAGGTGTTCTTAAACTAAGTGCGTAATGCCTTCAGAAAGTGTGAAGATTCAATCCAAGCAAGACAGGGTGCAGTATCAAAACAGCAAGGGGCCGGCAGCAAAAATGCAGTTGCGATCTGATTTGCGGCTCAAGCGAAGGGGGAAGGAAAAGCACGTACGCAGTACAGACCAGCAGCTGTCTCAAATCAAAAAACTCCCGAAGCGACTGTGCTGCTCCGGTATGGCAACCTTGCTCTCTCTACAAGTATAGACGACAGGTCAATAAAGTTATTAGGTGAGAGTCTTACAAAGTTTAGAGTTTACAAAGCACTTTATCGTTAAATGTTAGCAAATATGTTATTGTATACCCTTAGATGTATTCAATCTTCATTGTGTTGGTAGCACCAGACTTGGCAACAGTTCCGTGTACAATAACAATAGAGTCTCCTGCATTGGCCTTTCCAGAAGCTTTCAGTTCCTCCATAACTTCATTTACCATAGCATCTTCCATATCCATGTTTTCAACGGTGTGAGCAGAGCATCCCTTAAGAGTACCGTAACATTGGTTGGCAACTTGTTCAGAAGTGCAAATAACCTTGACAGGCATACCAGGACGGAATTTGGCAACTTGACGAGCGGTGTTACCTGATTCAGACATGACAATGATAGCTTTGGCGTTGATATCAATAGCAGTCTTGACAGCTGATGATGCAATAGATTCTGATGTTGAAAGTGTTCCGTACTTCTTCAAAGTGGAGTTACGGACAGCTTGGTAGAGAGAATCGAAGTTGACAGCAGACTCGGCCTCGACACAAGTTCTGGCCATGATGGAGACAGCGGCAACGGGGTGTTCTCCGTTGGCAGTCTCTCCAGAAAGCATAACGCAGTCAGTTCCGTCAAGTACGGCGTTGGCAACATCAGAGCACTCAGCACGAGTAGGACGGGGGTTGGTAATCATGGATTCAAGCATCTGTGTAGCGGTAATGACAGGCTTTCCGGCAATGTTGGCCTCACGAATCATCATCTTCTGGGCAAGGAAAACCTTCTCAGGAGGAATCTCCATACCCAAATCACCACGAGCAACCATGATACCATCAGTGGCGGCAAGAATATCTGAGTAGTTCTCCATACCTTCCTGGTTCTCAATTTTGCAGTAAATCTTAATCTTACCATCCATGTCTCCGAGGATTTCACGAATCTGGTGGACATCCGAGGCCTTACGGACGAATGAAGCAGCAATGTAATCAACTTCATTCTTGATACCCCAGTTGACAATATCATCAATGTCCTTCTCAGTCAAAGTAGGCAATTCAACAATGACTCCAGGAAGATTCATGTTTTTACGCTCACCAATACCGCAGTCATTTTCGATACGGCAGATAACTTCACCTTCAGCAGGGTGGCAACTCAAAACGGTAAGAACAAGACTTCCATCGGCACAAAGGATAGGTTGTCCAGGCTTGACAGAGGTGGCAAGTTGGGGGTAAGAGCAAGCCAACTTCTTGCTATCACCCTTGAAGTTGTAGTCGGCGGTAAGAGTGATGTTGGCACCCTTGGCGAGACTGATCTTCTTTGCGTCGTTAGCGAAGAAACCAGAACGGATCTCGGGTCCCTTTGTGTCAAGAAGAACACCTATATTATTTCGAAAGAGATATGTTATGAGCAAGTGGATGCATTTGTAGATGCAATAATAGTAAACAAAACTTTAAACTCACCGACGTGTTTGTTCTTGTTCTTTGAAGCCTGTCTCAAACGATCAAGGCATGCCTTGTGTCCTTCATGGTCACCGTGACTGAAGTTGAAACGAGCAACGTTCATTCCAGCCTCGATCAATTGTTCCAACTGAGAAACTTCCCAGCATGCAGGTCCAAGAGTACAGATAATTTTGGTTTTGCGGGTGGTCACATCAGTGGCAGACTTGACACGGTCAAGGGTGATGTTAGATCCACGCAATTCGGGTCCGGAGGCGCTTTGAGACTGCATATTGACTGGTGGAATAGGTAAGAATGATAATAAGAATGAAATTATGAGCCGAGGAATCTTTTGCCAGAGCGAGCGAACCCAGCATAGTTGGATTTGGATGGTGCTGCTGCCTCGCGATTTTTGGCCACGGCACCCCATTTTTGACATAAGTGACGCACGAAGTTGTAGTGGACCCAATTGGTAGATGTCTTTCATGAAAAATTGGCTCAAGAGAGCCAGCTATTACACACCAGTTTGGTTTGACCCCACTTCGCACGTGGTGCCGGAGCACCACGCATTGTGACTCATCGGCCAGCAGCCAGCAGCAAGCACCACCATCCACGCAAATGCAGCGCAATGACAACTAAAGTACCAGAACCGAATCTTTCATAAAATTTGAGAGTAGAACAGTAGATATTTTGACATCATTTACAACGACTGCAAAGTAATACATAGCCGACATACAACAACAATGATCTCCAACACATCTGATATCCCCTTGCTTGCGGGCGGCTACATTTCAGTCGATACTGTTAAGATGCCGACCATGGTACAAAATCGTCGTACAAAGATCTTTTGCACACTCGGACCTGCATGCTGGGAAGTACCTCAGTTGGAACAATTGATCGAAGCTGGTATGAACGTTGCTCGTTTCAACTTCAGTCACGGTGACCATGAAGGACACAAGGCATGCCTTGATCGTTTGAGACAGGCTGCCAAGAACATGAATCAAAATGTCGCTGTGTTGCTTGACACAAAGGGACCTGAGATTCGTACTGGTTTCTTTGCCGATGGGGCAAAATCTATCAACCTCGTCAAGGGAGAAGAACTTATTCTTACTTCCGATTACAGCTTCAAGGGTGATAGCAAAAAACTTGCATGCTCTTACAGCAAACTTGCTTCATCTGTGGGCCCAGGACAGTCTATTCTTGTTGCAGATGGATCTCTCGTCCTTACAGTCATTTCGTGTGATGAAGCTACTGGAGAGGTTGTGACACGAATTGATAACAATGCTAAGATTGGAGAACGCAAGAATATGAACCTCCCTGGTGTTGTCGTTGATCTTCCTACCTTGACAGAAAAAGATATCGATGATATTATCAACTGGGGTATCAAGAATGAAGTTGATTTTATCGCTGCTTCATTCGTCCGTAAGGCCTCGGATGTGCAATTCATTCGTAAAATTCTTGGTGATAACAATGGAAGTGGCATCAAAATCATTTCTAAGATTGAGAACCAAGAAGGTATGGAGAATTACATTGATATCCTTCAGGTTACTGATGGCATCATGGTTGCTCGTGGTGATTTGGGTATGGAGATTCCTCCCGAAAAGGTTTTCCTTGCGCAAAAGTACATGATCCGTGAAGCCAACATTGCTGGAAAGCCAGTTGTAACCGCTACTCAGATGCTGGAATCTATGATTACCAATCCTCGTCCCACTCGTGCTGAGTGCTCTGATGTTGCCAACGCCTGCTATGACGGCACAGATGCTGTAATGCTTTCAGGAGAGACTGCCAATGGCTGCTATTTCCGTCAGGCTGTTGATATTATGGTACGCACTTGCAGTGAAGCTGAGTCGTCTGTGAATTTTGATGAAATGCATCAGTCTGTTCGTAACTCGGTGAAGGCGAGGTTTCAGCTTTCTTCGTCTGAGTCATTAGCTTCCTCTGCTGTCAAGACTGCTGTTGATGTTGGTGCCAAAGCTATCATTGTATACTCAGAATCCGGTACCACCGCCCGTCATGTCGCTAAATTCCGTCCTGGTATGCCAATTGCTGTGCTCACTCCGAGTCAACAGGTCGCACGTCAATGCTTTGGTACTTTGAAGGGCTGCTACGCATATGTTGTAAATTCCTTAGAAGAACCTGAAAAGTTAAATGCCGAGGTAATGAGAGAATGCCGTATTGCAGGTGTGGCAGCACCGGGAGAGCCAGTCGTCATTGTCTGCGGTACGCAGATCGGATCCGGCTCAACAAACCAGATCAAGGTAGAGTATGTACAATCCCCTGTTGATGCTTCTGAGAAACCTCACTTGGATGACAACGCTGCTGAATTTAATGGCTGTATCATCTCGTAAATGCTGCACAATATAGCAGTAGACAGTAACAATGGCATAGTAAAGTGTACAATATTCGTCTCTCTGATTGCATTCTGTTTATTTCCGAGAGATTTCGGTCTGCTCTCGCTCTTTCCCCGCTGGATGGCCCCCTTTTCAGCGATTCCTCCTCCGACCGCACAAAAGCAGAAACCATCACTTCGAATGCAATCCATCACTTCTTCTTGTTGGCAATAGACTCACCGACCAGCTTACTCTAGATTGGGAGGATTGCATAGCAGTAGCAGTAGCAGACTTCTTTGGCTCCTTGCTATTATGACTAAACAAAGTGTCAATACACACATAATACTTCACGCCATCATGATAGTGCCGACCCTATCATTTGCCGCGAGACGTTTGCAACTCCAAGCAACATTACGTGCTCAGAGAGGTTGTTTAGCTTTTGGGACTACATTTACACGAGTTCAAAATGGCCGTGATGCTACAAGTGCTATTTTTCAGAGCTCTTGGAGCGATAATGATGGGGGCGATGATTGGGCATCTTCTTCGCTACCTTACTCAACAACTGCGTCGGTTCCAGCACCAGCAAGCAAAACAAAAAGTGCTTCGGCCAAATCTTCTTTGCCATTTCAGGCACCTCGCTCATCATTTGATGATTCTATGCCAGCGACACTGACTGCTGATGGGGGCATGTTAGATGGTGCGTTGGAGTGGTCGAAACTGGGCTTGCTAGAGGATCTCGTCAGTGGAGTAACTCTGGATTTGTCAGCTGGAGGTCTGGGATTGATAGAAGGACCAACACCTGTGCAAAAGATGGCAATTCCGGAAATCTTATCAGGATGTAAAGATCGCATGGCGTCGATTGAGAATATCAAGAATAAGGCGACAAAGAGTTCTTCGTCGTCGTCATCATCTTTTGATGTTGATGTTTCTTCTCCGGACAAATCTTCTACAAAGCAACAATTTTCATCCATTCCTCCTGTGCGTAGCGTTGCCTTTGCAGCTGCAACGGGCTCCGGAAAAACATTGTCATATTTGCTCCCAGTTATCCAATCTTTACGTGCGCAAGAAATGATGGCTCTGACTGCATCTAGTACTTCGAATTCAACATCAGTCAACAAGGCATTATCCATGGAAGCTTTATCGCAACTCCGTCGCCCACGCCGTCCTAGGGCTGTCATACTTGCTCCAACACGTGAGCTTGCAAGGCAAATTCTTTCAGTGCTCAAAGCAGTAGGTCACACTTGCAAAATTTCTAGTGAATTGCTTGTTGGTGGAGACGATTACGGTACGCAGCGCAAGCGACTGAACAACCGCCCAGTTGATATTTTGGTTGCAACTCCCGGACGATTAGTGAAGCATCGAGATGCCAGTGATTTATTCCTCGGAAGTTGCAGACATGTCATCATTGATGAGATGGATACAATGCTAGAACAGGGCTTTCAAAATGATATTGGTAAACTGCTGCATCCAATGTTGTATAGGAAGAAGACAGTCGATAAGGAGGAATACAAAGGAGGAAAACTCAAGTTGGTGGAAGGCGCTCCGCAGGTAATTTTGACTACTGCAACCATGACTCCAGCGGTGCGTCGTCTATTGGATAAACCAGACTTGCCATTTACGCCCAAGAAGGTGTACGGAAAGCAGGCAGATGAGGATGGTTCTCCCAATTCAATTAAAATCGCTTTGCCCAGAGACATCCGCGTATTGACTGCTCCTGGGTTGCATCGTGTTGTTCCACGACTTAAACAAGTCTTCGTTAATGTTGGAAGTGCAGATAAACTCAGTTTGTTAGTGGATATCGTAGCTGGAGGCGAACGACAGAAACGGGAACAGCATCACCGTGGTGACCATCTTCCCCTCACGCTTGTGTTTTGCAACACTGTCTCAAGCTGCCGCGCTGCAGAGCATGCATTGTCAGAATCGGGTGTGACTTCTCTTTCATATCATGGAGATTTGAATTCGGACGATAGGGAGGCAAATCTTCAACAATATCGCAAAGCTGGAGAAGGTGAAGGTAATGCATCAGTTTTAGTGTGTACAGATATTGCCAGTCGAGGCCTTGATGTTCCGCAAGTGGATCACGTTGTCATGTTTGATTTTCCTTTGAATCCGATCGACTACTTACATCGAGCAGGACGTACCGCTCGTGGTTTGAGTAGTTCAGGAGTTAATGCAAACAATAGTGCAATCAAAAGAGGAGAAGGCAAGGTTACTGCTCTCGTAACGAAGCGGGATCGTGTATTGGCCTCTGCGATTGAAGGTGCTGTGCAGAGAGGAGAATCTCTCGAAGGATTAAGCTCGAGGAAATCAGACTATGCGCAGGGTGCTAAACTAGGAGACCGCGGCCGTAGTAACACTCCGCCTGCAAGGCGAGGAGGAGGCAGGGGTGGACGTGGACGAGGCAGGGGTGGCCGTGGCCGTGGCAACTCTAGGAGAAGTTAAAAATAGATCATTCGCGTGTTTTACATATAAGGTTTAGACCATGCGATCAAGCATAGCTTGCCTCTCCTCATCATCATGTTGACTAGTCATCTCCACTTCACTAACCCTACCATGCTGATTGAATTCGTACGCATTACGACATGGAGATAACTTCTGCAGTACATTCGTGATGATTCCTTGATCGAAAGGGTTCTGAAATCTTCGATTGTTATCCCAAAAGTAGCGATATTTGCGAGCGTTGATTTGTTCGTTTGTTGTCATGTTCTTGCACAATAATTGTGTATGATAAATCACCATCATCAGTACAGGAAATAAGTATAGTGCCAAATACCCTCCAACAAATGCGATTGTCTTCGGAAAGGTTTTTGATCTGTGGATGAATATTATCCATGATGTAATCAACCCGCTATCCATCAAACAAAAGAAAACGAGGAAGAGATAAAAATAGATGTAATTGTAGAGTCCAATAGTGGTACCGACAAAGGGACAGTGATGGTCAAAGTTGAGAACGCATCGTCTTGAAACGCGGCAGTGCTTTGATCTCATTGGCTTCACAATGCGACAAGTGTGGCACAGCGGCACCCTCTCTTCAGAGGATGGAACACTTTTACCAAATGATTCGATCACTTCATCATATTTTCTGCGATATTCGTTTGTCACTGATGTCATCTCTGTGCTGATCTTGTCCTTTGCATAACCTCCACTGCAGCAAAATACTTTGCAAGTTGCGGAAGACGATGAATCGACACCCCCTTGTGCATCCAAAACGCCCGGGTTTGTTGTGTATACTTTGTAAAGGCACGTCCAAGTTGCAATAAATGATATAATGAAGAAGACATGAATATTGAATTTGTCCAACAGCATTGCATCACTTCTAAATTGCCCCTTCGCTCCAATGCCAATGAATTGTGTGAAGTAAAAGATCCCTCCAAAGAGAATATTCATCGTCATCCAATAAAACGGGAAGGTTGGGTTCTGGTTGTGAGGGAGCTCGCCGCCAGACATCCCCATCCACGCCTTCCATGTACGGATTGAGATCAAATCTTTACAGGTTCCACCTACTTGCGAGAAGAAGGAACGTTTGGGTCGTATGTAGCGCTCCTCGTATTCATGCAACAGCATTTCAGTGCCAAGCTTCTTCTTTTTGATTGCAAGGCCGAGCGGTGTTTTGCCATCTTTATCTTCCATCCGCAACAACGATGCTGTATATTTGGAGTATGTATTGCTGGATGAAGCAATTTTTGACCCCACCCTCCCTGCTGCTGACAAAATACTACGATCTCCGGTGGCAGCAGCGTCCTTTCCCACGCTCTCCGCCTCTTCTAACAAATATCTTAGCGTTTCGACATTTCCTCTCAAGCTTGCCAAGTGCACAGGACTTTGTCCAAACGCATCTTGTGAGTCCAAGTGACCCTCTACTCCCAGCATGTGCAACAACATCCCGCAAACTTCTACACTTCCTTTGTACGCAGCCCAGTGAAGTGCAGTATCGCGACTTGAGTCAACTGCCTTTGGATCAGCACCGCGGCAAATGAGAAAAGCTGCCAAGTCAGGATGTCCGTATTGAGCTGCAATGAGAAGCGGTGTGCAGTTGGAAGCATCTCTTACGTCAATTCCAAAAGTTGTGTTTTCGTCTTCTTGCATTAGTGAGGATGAAGACGCTTCAAGAATAGGTGGAGATGGCCGTTCTTGGAGATGTTGTAGCAACATGGATACCAGAGGTATAGCTCCCTCAGTTACAGCCCAGTGAAGAGGGTACATCCCAACCTTATCTTTCGAAGGAATGTGAAGATCAATGAGAAGTTGCGATCCATTTGGAAGGTAGGATTGCCCAATCAGAAACGCAAGGAATCGTGGCTCATCACCTCTTTTACAACACCAATGACTCAGAGTATGCCCATCATTCCCATACCCTTCCAACAGTTGAGCCAATGCTGCTGGATCCGCTTCTTTCACTTTCGCCTCATATGCCTCTACGCCGTCAAGTTCTACCGGACTATCAATATCATCGGGTGACACTAGTACTGTGATCAAGCTCAGGAACAATTCATATGGGCCTCCTCTTATAACGTTGGCCAGTACATTCATGCGGTAGAGTTGGTCATTTTTGAACCGCTGCACTTGTTCCTTTGACGGCAACAAAGCGGATGCATTAATCTTTTTCGGGGGGGCCGCATGGGAGTCACAGCATCCTCCTCCTCCATTATGTGCATGACCGCGGTGGTGACCATGACCGCGGTTGTGGCTGTGACCGTGGTTGTGTGAGTGAGAACCATTGCCATTACTTTGTTGCGTCATCGTTTGATCATTGATTTTTGGAGTTCTGTCTTGCGGCGATGCTACGTTATCGCTCAACGTCGAAGCACCTGTCAAGGTCAACTCCATCTCTGCTTCCTGCTTCTGCTACTGATGCTTAAGGCTTCGGTGACTTCGGTCTTTGTTTGTTTGTTTAGTAGATTACCTATTGTGCTGGCGACATTCACATGCCTGTTATGTTGCAAATGTTGCGTGTTGAGGTTTGAGGAAAGAATCAGTTATGTACTGCGACTTGCGAGTGTTCGGCTGGGAGAAGAAGGGAGAGGAGAAACAAAGTTTGTTTGCATCATTCACAGACACTATTAAATTGAGACAGATGAATCAGCAAAGCAATCAGAAGAGATGGCAGAGTAGATTGATATGGTCGTGAAATGGCTGTATTATACTAAAGATTTCATCCGCCAGTGGCACTTCGAAAGAGTTGATTGGCACACTTTGATACTTGCGTTATTTTGCGTGCCAAAAATCGGATGCAGTCCATTATTCTTCCAAACCAATTATGAATAACCATTTTTTATTCTCTCGCGTGGGAGACAAAGGATAGGTTGAAGTTAAATATTCCTCACATATACCTGAGTGCCCTCCCCTGGTAAGCTGGAAGAAAGTCACTCGAAATGAAAAACTTATGAGCTCTCTTTGGCTGCTGCAGCAGCATCGGCCTCTTCCTGCTTTTTGCAAACACTCGCTGCATATTGATCGGATACTTTGCATTGAACTCCAACATAGTTTGTAATGTTTCCACCAGCATCTCGCAGCGCTGCTATGAAAAACTGGTTCCAAAATGTTGTGCCGTCCACACGGTAGTTTAGTAAGCAGACGCTCATATCTGAACCCTCCTCAATGGCATTTCGAATCTTTTCTACTGCCTTAGGATCGGTTTCGGGGCCCTGAAGGAAACGGCAGTTTCTTCCAAGCACTTGGTCTAAAGTATACCCTGTGAGATTAAGGAATCCTTGAGTTGCATACACAATGGGATTATCAGGAAGACTAGGATCAGTCACAACAAAGTTTTGCTGAGCTGTCTGCAAAGCCTTAATAAATGAGAAGTCTGGATCGTCAAGAACTTTATTGGCGTCGCCAGCGCTAGTTGCGATCAGACCTCCCCCAGTACTGGCTGCATCAGCTAATGCCTGTTTACTGAGGAGAGCATCAGCTTCCTTGTCCCCTAGATGAGTTCGAATGGCACCCTTAAGTTTCTCATTTTCATCCTTGAGCAAAGAAACGCTCTGCTGCAGTGACTCGAGAAGAAACTTCTTTCTAATACGAGATCGTTTTGCGTGTTCACGGTTGCGTTCCCTGAGACGAATAGAAACGATTGAGATGGGTTAATAAACATAAGAGATTAATAACATAAGAGATGATGCTAACAGCTCAACATAAAAAAGGGAAGTGTAACTCACTTGACAAGTTTGCTTCTATCAGCTTTGCTCTGTGTGTCAGGCGCCTTAGCAACAGCAGCGCCTCCTCTCCCTCGCTTAGCGGCACTGCTAGCTGCGGGCGGAGCCGCAGGGGCGCCTCCAGCTTGCACATACGCATATTGCAAATGATGAGGACGTTGGGGGGCTTGCGCAAATGGCACCTGACTAGGTGCTGCGCCCCCAATATTATTTCCCATTACAGTAGCGGCGGTTTTCGGTTTGTGCAGGCCTGTGGTGACAATCCCACCTGCTTGGGGTACATTCACAAAACCAGTTTGGGTCGGCCGAGATGCGATTTGTGCAGGGGCAGATTCACCACTGGCCAATATTGAGCCTTGCGCCAACTGCTGCTGATTTAACTGTTGCTGAGCCTGCTGCTGCTGCTGAGCCTGCTGAGCCTGCTGCACCTGCTGCATCTGAGGATTCTCACTTAAGAAGACAGCTTCTCCTTCAGGGGTAAAAAAACAATCCCCAAAGATGTCATCAAGGTTTAAAGTTGATGGAGTGCCACGAGATTGGACCGCTGCAGCGGCTGATGCTGACAATCCAGGCAAACCCGCCGCGATGAATTGCGGCGGGCGAATATTCTGAGATTGATCCTGGTTTCCGGACATGGTACCATACCAACTTGGTAGCAGGGCGGCGACCTTTGTTGATGGCAAAGTTGGATTGATGAGATTTACAGAAAGATGTAGGGAGCACCGAAACCGATATTGTGGAGAATGTGTGAAAGAATTGGTCGCACCAGTCATATGGAATAATTTATAAAAAGGTCATCAAATCAACCCCTTTGAGGAGTAACACCAAGTTGAGGTTTTGTCGGAAGATACAAGGAACGGAAAAAAATTTTAGAAGCGGGACTGGGGGGACCGTCATAAGAAAATTTTCAGACCCCACGTAGCGAGGTCACGAGGGTCGGAGAGCCAAAAAAAGATTTTTGCCTTGGGTAGAAAATTTTCTTTTCGGGTATAACACCTGTGTAGTTGGTCATTTGGAGGAACTGGGTAGACACTACGGTACTGTGATGGATCTTATTAAGAACTAGCAGC
>Ga0209652_1002057_pt1 | contig 15902 bp, 16 predicted proteins | sample SaaInl74LU_5_DNA_FD_184641 | JGI IMG/M metagenome (GOLD analysis project Ga0209652, IMG submission 184641) | Marine microbial communities from expanding oxygen minimum zones in the Saanich Inlet - ESP_74LU_5_DNA (SPAdes) (version 2) | ecosystem: Environmental > Aquatic > Marine > Intertidal zone...
ACAACAAGGGCAAGCAATACAAAGCTAGCTTCCTACTATCCCCATCATTGGCCTCATTAAACTAACAAACATAAACAGCAACCATGGCATCCGATCAAATACGACAGATGGTGAACTTCATCCTTCAGGAGGCTCACGAAAAGGCCAATGAAATTCGTGTCAAGGTAGGTGGAATTTTTTTCATATCTTGTGTGCGAAAATGACATGGCGGTGGCGTTGGGGCGTTATACAGGGGGTGGCCGTTTATTAATGCGGGGCGCTGCCTTGATATAATGTTGGAAGGCATGGCAATAAACATGTACCTCCATGATTTGTTTGGGAGCATGATTTCCATGTGCCTGGAGAATTAAATTGGGCAGTCATAATTCGCATTGTTTTTTTATAATAAATGTTGCCGGTGTGTGCTCTCTGTCGCATTTTTGCCCTTGTAATTACAAACACCACCCTAATTATCATATCATCATCTCTCTCTACACCTCAGACCGAGCACGACTTCAACCTCGAAAAGCAAACCCTCGTCCACGAGGCCAAGCTCAACGTCCAAGATGAATTCACCAAAAAGGAGAAGGACCGTGAAGTCCAAGAACGTATTGCTCGTTCCGCCGAAATCGGTGCCAGCCGTCAAAAGAAAATGCAGCTTCGTGATGAACTCCTCAACTCGTTGATGAAGGAGGCCGGATCCAAGTGTAAGATGGTCGTCAGTGGACAGAATTACCCTGCGTTGCTTCAAAAGTTGATTGTGCAGGGATTGATCAAGATTGAGGAGATGGAGGTTGTCGTTTATTGCCGTGGGGAGGATGTTGCCACCGTTACCAAAATTCTGCCCAAGGCGATTGAGGAGTATGTGGCCATTATTGAGAAGGAGAGTGGAGTCAAGTTGGAGCCAAAGGTTACTCTTAATGGCGATAGGGCGAAGGACTTGCCCGATAGTTCCAATGGGGGAGTTCACTTGACTGCCTTGAATGGAAAGATTGTTCTTGATAACACCATGACTTCCAGATTGGAGCTTGTGTATTCAGAGCTTATGCCTAGTATCAGGGCTATTCTTTTCCCTGAGGCGGAGTAAAGATTGAGATTCAATGATGAGTTAAGAAATGAAGGAGGTGGAAATTTTGTGGGGTGATTTGATGTACATGTTGGGAGGATAAATGAAGGGGTAGGGGAATACAGAGCTGTTTTGAGTGATGAGTCTATGACTGTTCACAGCTTTTAAACTATTTAAGAGAGTAAATTAGGACAGATTCTACTCTAGCACTTCTACTCTTTTGGATGTGAATGTGACTCTTTTGCAGCATACGAAGATGCCCACCAGGTAGGCAACATATGGTAATGAAACATAATCGAAGTTTTCCATTGCAATTCATTGAATGAAGAATAATTACCACATGCAGCTTCTCCTTTTTCATGACGATAGGAAAGGAAGAGATCGATGTAAACGAGGTACTCCTATTCCTAGGACCGATATAGCGTATGTAAGTCAAGGGCTTCCTGATCTGGTTTGGTAGAGCCTCCCTTTCGCTGGTCGAGCACCGAAAGCCTACGATGGGAACCATGATGGTATGCAATCGATCTTCTTAGCATTGTCACGACTTCAGTTCCACTGAAAGCCGTTGTATCAAAGCAAGGCATAACTTACAACAAACCTGGAGATGATTATAGTAGAAACCTGGAGATGATTCATTTCAAAGGGGAAGGCATTGACTTCGACATTATCGTGATACCCAATCACAATCACAGTGTCGATATTGCAATCTAATCTTGCGCTATCAAGGAACTGTCACTTACACGATGGGTGTGTTCGATACTTGCGCTGACCTGTGACCCGCAGCCACTCTATCGAATCCTTCCACTTCGTCCTTCCCGCTGCTAGATTCCCTATGCAACATAATTTCATCCCAATCGAGGAGCCAAGTTGTTACTGATGTAATACTCAATGCCAAAGAAAACTTATATATTACAATATGGATCATTTATTTACTACACAACACATCAAAGACTAGGATACCAGAAACGTGAGAAATACGAACATGCTCACGGATCCGGCTTCTTCACTCCTACGACATCTGAGTACAGGACACCTACTGGCTCCATCCAATATTTAGTTGGCATCTGGTTGTTAATAGTTGAACGAAGATTGCGAATTTCTTCATCATCATCAGAGGCATCCTCCACAACGACATCCTCTCGAGACTCTTCTTCCTCCAGAAATTCCAGTGCATCGTAGAAGACGTCTTCTGAAATATCATCAACGATGAATTGGTTTTCACTTTTACCAATTTGGTCCAGAGCGTTGACCATCTCTTTGTTCATACTCTCACTCACTGTTAGATCTGATACGACGTCCTCGTCGTCCTTCGCGCTCACGCTTCGACGAGAAGCAGCCGCACTCACTTGAGGACGGGACTGAGACTGACCACCCTTCTTCTTCTGACCGAGCTCACGTTTTGCCCACGCTCTAGCGCGAGCCTTGGCATCCAATCTCGCCGCTTTTGTTGGGGTCTGCTTACCTTGCACGGATCTCGCCACATGAGCAACTTCTTTCGCTGAGCAGAGCTTCTGCCTCGGTACAGTTTTGCCCGCTTTGACGACGGACTTGACGTAAGGCGATTGTTTGCTCATCGCTGCACGTTTCTTCGCAGAGGCTTTTGTAGTTGTCATTTCGTCAAGAGTGAGTAACAATTTGTTTGGGGTCAATAGTAACTGGTCAGGTGTTAACATTGTCTTGTGAGACCGAAGTGAAGTCGTTGTGAGGCGTTGCGTTGGCTGGGAGTAGATACGATATCTTACTTACCTATCTTAGCGTAGGTATACTCCCATCATTTCCCGCCTTCAACAAGGGAATACAAGAGTATGGTACTCTAAATAAGCCTTCAACACTTCTACTTGGTGTCCACGCGAAGAAGTTTGAGACTGTGTCAGTAGGAGTAATCCCTAATGTCACCAGAACAATGGACGATGGAAGAAGATTGACTGCTATTGTACAATATCGAGCCTGAGTCATGAGTTTGTGTGGCAACTTGCGAGACATGATGTGTTTTGTTAACGTTGCAACACTTTTTGTAATTTGATGATTATCGTGAGCAGAGAGTGGGCTCGTCGCAAGCAATGCACTCATAAGTATCTCTTGCAGAGAGCGATTTCATCATATCCAGCAAGTGTCAAGTTGAGTGTACTCCCAATTACTCCAACATCCAACTTGATCCACATCCACTCCAAAAAGTACACAGCTCCACCATGAGCTGTTTGGTATCGAGGCGGCTAGTGGCCTCACGTTTGCGCACTATCAGTAATAGCTGCTGCTTCAGTACATTAATAGATTTACGGCTGTATAGTCGGAGGCAAAATGATGGTACCTATGGCAACGAGAAATCTACCAAAGACTGGCGGTGTGCAGCGGTGTCACCTCCATCACAATTATCTCTTTCCTCATCTTTTCGAACCTTCCACTCAAATACGCCAATCTTACTAGCTCAAAGAGAACAACGACATAGAAACTATCAAAATACACACCGTGGCCAAGGTGAAAATTACAATCGAAATAATTTCTCGCAAATCCAAGAACACCTACACAACTTTCCATCCCAACGTTCAACAACTAAAAATTCAACGGCACTGGCAGCATGGCATCGTACAGCTATGGAGCTTGTAATGGACGTATCCAAACTATGGGGTCGACACCGTCAATCTAATCCGACTTCGCCTCAGCAATTCTATAGAGCGGTGCTGTTAGCTAATGATTTAGTTTCAAAAGTTTTGAGTATTAGAGAGAGTGAGCTTGATGAAGAAGTAGACGGTACTGAGTTACGAAGTATTCAACACGACAATAACGAACCGAGGTTCACTACTTCTCGTAAGCTGACTACTGAACTGTTAGCTCAGACAGTAGCATTGGGATTCTCTCGTTGCGATCCCAAAATTTCTTCGGATGCAGCATACAAAGCACAAGAGCTCTTGGATAGACTGGAGGAAATAAATATCAAGCATCACAGATTGAAGAATAAGCGAAATCTCAGTTTCAAAAAAGGAGATGTCTTCCCCACAGCTAGAATATACAATCATGTTCTTAACTGTTGGTCTCGTTCAATGATTAGTGATGCAGAAAAGCATGCCACAGCGCTCCTGAGTAGAATGGCATCACCCCACACAGAAGGCGTTGCCTTTCCTAGACCTGATATTTTCTCCTACAACAATATGCTTAATCTCTATGCATCAAGGGGGGATGTTTCTGCTGCAGAAGCACTGCTAAAGAAGTTAGAAGAATCGGAAAATGGAGTTACTGCTGATGTGTACTCGTACACAATCGTGATGAATGCAATGCAGAGACGGTTTTTGTCAGGAAAGGGCGATCGCTATATGAAAGACCCACAGCGTGCCGAGGAACTTCTTGCACGCTTGGTAAGAAAATATGAAGAATCTGGATTTACAGAAGGGAAGCTTTGTCCAACCAGTGTTACATTTGGTACGGTTCTATCAATGTATGCCGCAGCCGACCGATTACGGAAAGAGAACATGTCCATGAATCAAAGTCGAAGTTGGCTTATTAGGAACGTGGAATCATCCACTCAACGAATTGTTTCTGATGTTGAATACCTAGGGTGGGGTGCGGAAAATGCAGAACGAGTTTTGGAGTGGATTATAGGTCTGAGCGAGCGAGAGCGACGAAGCAGAGGCATAGATTCTGCGGATGGAAGTCATCATCATGCAAGTGGTCATGATATGTTTATTCGACCGTGCGTTCAACACTTTGTCACTACTTCTCATGCGTGGGCGAATTCAGGCAAAGGCATAGAAGGAGCCAAACGATGTGAGAGCCTAAAGAACCGTAATATCTCATTGTATGAAAGTACTGGATATGCGGAGCTTCGACCGAATGTACTCCTTTTTGGAAGTTTGATAGATGCTTATGCGAAGGCAAACGAAGAAGAAGAAAGCGCCGAACACGCTGAAAGACTGCTGGACGAAGCCGAAAACCTTTTTCTCCACTCGCATTCTTCTAACCCAAATGAACGGCTAAGCAATATTGTTTACAATCAGGTCATAGATGCCTGGTCGCGTAGATCATTACCGATGAAGGAAGCTGGTGCCATAGCTGGAACTCGCGCGGAAAATGTTCTTCGTCGAATGATGTACAACTTTCGCATTACTGGTAATGAGCATATGAGACCTGATGTGATAAGTTACACGGGTGTCATGAAAGCATACATAAACAGCCCCGCTGGAGGTGGAAAGGCGCTCGAGTTATTGGATGAAATGAACGATGAATACATGAATGGCAATAGGGGGGCCAAACCTGACACAAAAGCGATATCAGTTGCTATAGATGCGTGTATTAAAAATGGACTCTCAACCGAAGCAGAGAGGCTTTTTTCAGGCATCGACGATTCCGAGAAAAGCATTGTTATGTTCAACACAATATTGACGGGATACAAAAATGAAGGTCGATGCTACGAAGCCGAAAGCGTTCTGAGGAGAATGATTACTTTATCAGACGAAGGTTATGCTAACTGCTCTCCGAATACGTTGTCGTACTATCTATGTATAGTTGCGTTGAGCAAAGGTAAAGACGAGGAACGCGCGACTCGGGGTCGGATATTGTTCAACGAAAGTATTCAACGCTACCGTGGCGGTGACAGCTCTTGTGAGCCATCCACAGATCTCTTCAATGCGCTTGCGCAAGTATTTTCTCACAGTGATATGTCTTGCAGAGAAAACGAAGTGCTTACTTTGCTTGAAGAAATGGAATCAAATGGATGCACTCCAACTCTGGAATCATTCAACATTTTAATCCATACATGTTCCAGAGCTGAAGCGAATAACACGAGAAATGCATTACAGATAGCTGCATCTGCGTACAATGCTCTTGACGCTGCAGGCTTGACAGCTGATAGCGTTACTTACATGAGCATGATCCGAGCAATTCTTAACCTGATGAATGACTCGGAAGGTAAAGTAGAAGCACTGACAGCTCTCTTCAAGAAGTGCTGCGAGGGAGGCTTTTTGAATCAACACATGATTAATATCTTAGCTCAGGATACTCCCGCAGATGAATTTCAATCAATTACCGGCATGTCGTGGTCAGGAAGATCTGATGCGCTGCAAATAGAAAGCCTTCCATTTGAGTGGAGCCAACATTCAACATCTCAGCGAAAAAATTGAGCACCTCAAGGAGAATCTTATAAATCTTGTTGAATGGCACTACCAAGCAGCTCCGGTTCTGGCCACAACTTTTCTCTTCCACAAGATAAATCTGTCATATCCTGACCAGCTTTCTTAGGGTGTAAAATAAGCTTCCAAACCATTGAATACCTTGGTCTCCTGCCTGCCTCTTTTCTTGGTGCAACAACCGTGTGGCTAATGTCTTGGTCCATGATCACACACCTCCCAGGTTGCGGAATAATTTCATAACATTCTTGCGTTGGTGGATCCAAAAACTTAGTAGGCGCGCCCCATTCTTCTGCCCAATCATCATTCAAGTACAGCAAGACAGATACAAATCGTGGTTTCTCTTTTGAACGATTTGGATACCTGCCAAAAACATCAGCCCACGGTGAAGGCGGCACTTGCATAGGATCAGCATCAATGTGGAAATCAAAGCTATCTCCATGACAGGGTGCATTAGCCGTGATTGGAGAAACGCAATCACCTAGAACTGCCTCAGGCAAAGTTGTTACGATAAAATCTTCGAACAATTGCCCTAATTTTGCTTCAAATTCGTTGATAGAAGGGTGATCGTTGAAGCATATGTCCATTACTGCGTCATCAGTCAGACCCCAGCATGGACCATCTTCTTCCTCGTCGCTTTTGCTGTCTACAACATCCATTAGGCCTCCTCTCGCCCACCTATCCGGGTTCGGACCATCTTTAACATCGTCCCAAAATATGTCATCAGTTGCATCTTCTGGATAACCTTTGACAACGTTCAACAATCTTCTCCGCAAAGAGTCGTCTAATATATTGTCAAAGATAATCACTGAGCTTGTGTCGAAGTGAGATTGTCCTGGAGATTCAATAGTCTGTATCATAGCTCCGTCCACTTTGATATGTCTGGAAGGAATGAAAGATGCGTCATCGTCCGCAGCAGCACCTTGGCCGAGGCAGGATGGAGGGCGGAGAAGATCAAAATGATCAGCCCTTGTTGTTACGCCATCTCTTAAACCATAATCTCGTACTTCCTTTTCAATAATGTCATCTAATGTGGCGCTCTTTGCAGCAGCACACTGAAATGCCAATAGCACTGGCTGTGAAAGTTGTCCCGAGTAAAGGTAGCCATCTATCTGTTGCGACATACCATTCTTCAACTCTGTTATGAAGTCACTTTCGTCAATATTCATATCTGCTGCTCCATGTACATCTATAATTACAACCCGACCTAATGCTCCTGGGACTGATGTTGAAGTTTGTGATGATGGAAAGATGTTTGATGTAGACGTTGTATGGTCGAATTGAACACCATACTCGTCACAGACTCCTGATATTGCCTCCAGGAGATGTGTCAGCTCGTCGTTATCAACACCAAAGAAGGAGCTTGCTTCGAGTCGAATACAAGGCTCTTCAATTTCTTGCGACTGGTCAGTTTGATAGATTGCGTGTTTCCTTCTAGATGATGTTGTGGTGATGGATTTGACGTGTGATGTGAAGGGTCGTACATCACGCCGACACAAGATTGGTAGCGAAAAGTGCGTAAAGCCGCAGCACAGCGTGCAAGCGTAGACTAGCAACAATGTGGTCGTCGTTACTAGAGAATGCTGCATTTCCTTCTTCATTGCTGATAACCAACAATTGATACTTCCGGTCGGCGTAGTAGTCGATTTTATGGTGGTATCTAGTTTCTGCTTTTTGAGGTTAGGGGAGAGCGGGCGCGGGCTTTTTTGATACATATAGGTAGTACATACGTACATAGGAAAGTCATAGTAGTACCTTGCAGATGGATGGCTAGGTGACGATTTAAGACACGCATCTCGGTAGACCTTCTCTCATTTTTCACTTTTCCCGGCCCGGAACTGAATCTCAAAAGAATCTCTCAGTGCTGTGTGCTGTGTTATGCTCATCGTCTCGATGCACAATGCAATGACACTTTAGCAGCAGCAGCAACATTCCAACAAAGCAATGCTTAACATAGAAGTTCACCTGCCCTTTGCTGCCATCGCTTTCGTTGCGCTTGGCATCGAGCGAGTGCTATACGGGTACTGCTTTATCTGCACTAATCACTTCAAGAAGTCTGTCGACGAAAGCAAGATCCCTGGGTTATCCAAAGTGCAAAAAGACGGTAGCAGATACAATTACTGGCGTTGTATGCAACGTCTAGGAGTGTACATAAAGGTGTTTCAAGTCTCGGTATGCTTGTATGATTTGCTAGTGTTGGACTACGATAACGTCAAGAGTAATTTGCTCATGGGAGGTATGCTTACGAACCCCGACAAGCATGTTCAACTCGCTGCTGGAATGCTTCTAATATTTGCTGGACAAACACTAAACTATGCTACGTTCAAAGCATTGGGAGCGAAAGGTGTTTATTATGGTTATGAGTTTGGATACCACGTAGGTGAGTTAGGAGAGTGATAGTCTACATGCATTGATTGCATATCAATTTACATGAAAGTTTCTAATGAAATGCTGCACAACACAGCTCGCGTATCATGCTTCCCTTACAACCTCAATATTAATGATCCACAATACTGGGGCGTGGTCATGTGCATCTTTGGCATTTACTTAGCTGTCGGAGCTAGTTCCTTTCTTATTCCAGTATTTGAACTATTCTGGTATACTATGTCCATGCAAGTATTCGAGAACCAAAGAGGAAGGCGCTGGGCTGCTGCCATATACTCTCATCGAAAGTTAAACTAACGCATCAGTGAACTCTTTTCAACTAATTACTTCAATAGGGGTGCACATTGTAGACATATCATATCACTTGTTCTAAATCAATCCTTCTATTACTCTCTATCTCTATCTGTCATCACAGTCTCTCAGTACTATTTCTCTTCACTCTACCCTGTATTATAAACTTCTTACTCGATCTTCATTACCTTCTTCGTCTCGATATCCAACCTATAGCGTGCCCGATGATCCTTTATGGCCAAAAACCACTTTGGGTGGATGAAGATATGCGTGTAGAAATCTAGCAGGTCCGTGAATGGGTCTGTCAGGATCTTCAGCGCCCAGCTAATCCCTCTCAAAATACCAAACTGGTACACAATCTCAACGAAGTGCGGAATGATAGTGAACATTGCGATCGTGGAAACATATTGATCGAGAGAAAGCTGGAACAGCGTAGGGTCAACGTATTGAGCTACACAGTCCCAGAACTCATTTCGATACTTGTAGAAAACAGCAGCACCAAACAGGAAGGCAACTGCTTCTTTCTTGGATGCATCTTTATGCCCGAATTTGAGCTTTTCAATGTCTCGGTCCTAGTCAGAGTGACATCGAGAGTAAGCTGTGTGAGCAGCAGATATAGAGCTCCTAAACGGTACACGGCAAACTTATACTTACCTGATGCTCATAGAAGAAGTGGCCTGTTTGACGAATTACATGTGTGATAAAGAACCAGCAGCAACCCTTTACTGGCTCTCCATGCCAAAAGATGAGTGGATAGGCAAACGCAATCATTCCCACAGATGACCAAAAATGTCCAAACTTATTCACTGGATGATTATGTGAAACTTCAATGTCAATATGCTTGTCACTCATGATTTGATCGCAAAACAGCTTCAAATAGTTCTTGGTGAAACGAGCAGCAAGTGTCGTGAAAAGCTTGACCTTTGCAGATGATGTGGTAGGCTCGAAGTATCCATCATGTTGCATCCTAGATGCGGCTGCTACAAACTTTGACTCAAGAAGTTGAAAGTCTTCAGCAGAAACATCTGCACTGAGGTTGAACTTGCCAGTCGAATAATTCCCCAGGAAGACACCCTCTGCGAGCAAGTATTGCGGAAATCGACTGTTATAAAGACTCTTGCTCAAATAGTCGATAGAGAAGGTATTGCTGAAATTACGAATGCGGACTGGAACCTCAGCGGCAGCAAATTTAGTGTTGAGCGCTACAGTGAAGGCATTGCAGTTATTCATCAAAAGAGAAAGTTCATCTCTTGCAGAAATCTTGACGCATCCTGTACCTTCGAGGGCTTCCAAGAATACATTTGAAGCAACGATGCCGCCGTGCCATGCTGCCATCGTCCCGACTGTTTTGTTCACTTGGAGTAAGAACTTCTTATCATATGAGTTCAGCCACCCCTCTTTGCCTGCCACGGCACTCAGAGGATATCCTGCTGCCAAGGCCTTTCCTAAGATGATAACATCTGGATTCAATGGAGCTTTAGTATCTGGATGAGTGAAATAGTTGGAGCTGAGAAGTTCTGGCGTACGAAAGCCAAAGTAGATATCATCCATGACCAAAGCCACCTTCGTCAAATACTTCGTGCAGTAGTTGCACTTTCTCTGAAGCGAATGGAGCCACCTTGCATAATCTTCACGTGACACAGCTGAACGAACACGGCTAGAATGAGTAACTTTCTCCCCAGGCGGACTCGGTTTGTTGATACCAGTGAAGTGCTGCATTGGGTTGACGATTACAGCAGCAATACGATAGTGGTAGCGTTCAATAAAGTCAAGGCTTTTTTGAGAGCATTCAGGAAGAAAGACATGTCCATCGCAATCAAGAACATTAATTCCTGACACATGCCCATGATAGGCACTCTTGAAGCGCACGATGAGTGGCTTGTGATTACATGAAGCTTTGATATCTTTCAGGGCTGCATCCACGGCCTCGCTCCCTTTACGAGGAAGAGTGAAGTTGTGGCGAATCTGTTAGCTGTAGCCTTTTCAACATGTATAGAAGTTTTGCCCACCACATGCACTTACCACTGAGTGAGTATCGCACCTTGTCCATACCACTTAACTTCTTAATCAAGCTCACATTTTTGTCAAGTTCTTCGTTCATAGAGATGGGGCTGAAACGAAGCATTGAGTCTTTATTGCCCTCCCCATTTAGTACCATGCGTCGGTTAATCTCGTTCTGAACCGGCTCATAGAATGTTTTAACGCCAAGTGTGTGAACTGCATCATTGCCCACAAAAGGACGCTTCACTCCATCTTCTGTAGTTACAATTAACATACCTTTACCATCTGATCCATTATTGCAAACATCAGTTACGAAGTTACGTCCGGCGTTAGGGAATTCAAGTTCTCTCAACAAGGGCATGCACACCTTAGCCAACGCAAATCTGCAGTCAACTAAAGATGATGCCAATTTTGGACCACGAAATTTGGAAGTCAATTTAGCACTTGCACTACCGCCGAGCTTGGACTCTAAATACTTTTGACCTTCCAAACGGCGTTCCAGAATGTGTGGAGAAGGGTAATCCAGTTGCAGAGAAGCTTTGACGCCGATATCATCACCATAATAGATGTAGGAGGCGAGATAGTTAATAACGCGATACTTGAAGTTGGAATGGAGGAAAAGTTCAATCTTCTCCCAGGCAAATTTGATAGCGAGGGAAAGAGCTATAAATGCCCAAATAAGCAATGTAGTAGGTTCCATGCTTGCTAGCTGTAAGAGCATAATTGGAGAACTGTTTTGATGAGGGCAGGCTACTTAAGTAGAATGTTTGTCATTGCGGAGAGCGATGGATGTGGTGTTGCTTGGCTTGAAGAGGAAAGTTGCGGACGCGGGAGATAGACACGCGTCCACTTTTAATATGAGTTCCCTCCGTAGGGGAATCTTTGAGTACCGCTTGGAATCTTGCACTTCCTCTTGCGAATCTCCATCCTCTCAACTTCTGACAGGTCGGGGAGCTTGTACCTCGCGGTTCCATATATCATGATCATGTTGTTGTGATATCACAATACGTCATATCTACTCGCTACACCGTACAATGCCAAACTTTTTCGCAATCGGGGACTTGCTAGCATCAATTCTGCTGGCCATCCTTCCTCGCCGCATATCAGATCGCATTAAACAGAACACATCTCCACTCAATGTCTATGTTCTACGAGAATCTATGAAGCTCAAATGCGATAAACCTCGTATGACGAAATTTGAGGGAGTATTTGCGACTCTGTTGTTTGATCTGGCACTATTTGGAACATCTAATCCTGTGATTAATGGGATTATATACCTGTTTACAACGATACAAAACTCATGGGATACTCCTTTCAAAAACGAGGCTGAAGCAGAACATTCAATTACAGAGTTTTGCCATAGGTTAGATATACAACAGAAACCCTGGATATGGGAGAAAGCTTCGTCAAAGTATGCATCTCTCAACGACTTCTTCTCAAGGACATATACAGATGACCATTTCCCACGTTTAGGGGCGGGCATGGTTATTGCTCCCGCTTGCTGTACCTTGCAGATATACAATAATGACGCCACAATGAAATCTATGTTGATCAAAGGATGTGAATACGACATTGATCGTATTGGTCTGCCCAAAGAAGATCTCAAATCCTATGCAAAGCACCGAGTAATCTTAGGGTATTTATCTCCGAAGGATTATCATCGCATCCATTCACCAATTACGGGTAGATGCACTCATTGTAAGTTGGAAGGAGAAGCAATTCTATCAGCATCTGTCAAGTTCTTTGGAGGAAAATTCAATATACTGAATGAAAACAAGCGCTTGGTAATCGTGCTGGAGACGAATGAAGGTCTAAGAGTCGCTCTCGTGATTGTTGGGGGAGTAGGGGTGAACACTATTACGTATGAGAATGTTGTCGGCAAGGAAGTTCAAAAGGGACAAGAATTATCAGCGTTTAGAGCCGGTGGGAGCGCCTTTGCAATGTTTTCAACCAAACCTCTTAGCATGGTGAAGGAATTAATTGAAGTGGCTGACAGAGCAAGAGGTGATCATGTAGAAGTGCAAGTTGGAGAGACTCTTGCGGGCACTCCAAAAGCGCCACTTCACGGCATTGTTGATAAATGAATAGATTATACTTATATGACTTTTTAGTTGATATAATGATGCATGAATGAGAAGCGAGATCTTGCTTGTTTTAGGATAGTCTTTGTAACTTCCTAGTTTGACATGCGTCTCTTGCACACTCATTCTCAGCCTCCTTTGAACAGCACAAATGGCAGTGAGAGCCGCATTAGTAGTGGATGAGACTGACCTGCATTGACGACCAATCTTTTGATCTATGAGAGTAGATATAACACATGAGAGACATTGCCTAGTATCGATTACATAATTACATAAATGAAAGAGAAAAACTGAGAGCACCGAAGCATTAGGTTTGTTTCTCGGGAGACTTCGAACTCTTTTCTGTTTGATGTTGCACGTCAAAAGAAGGCAATCTCTGAAACGATTGGACTTTGATCAGAACATCTTCAGCTGATTTCTTGAAGAACATTCTCACTGATCCTCCACACAACGAACGCAGCTGCGAGAACACAAAGAAGAAAACAGCTATAGAAATTGTAATTACACACCAGAGTGGAAAGTACAGTGCCGCCAGCAAGGTGAAAGTGTGCTGACGATCTTCAAATGCTTCCATATACTCATCAAGGAGAGCATGGACGGCTTCATCCCAAGTCTTGAGTGAAGCGAGATTTGGCGTTCCATATGAATCATTCTTTGAGTGTCGATGAAGCTGTTTCTTTATCGCTGCAATCATAGCTGGCCGGCTGCGAGGTTCCCAGAATGCGTCTCTGGGCAAGGCATCTCCATAAGCCTCGGCAAAGACTGGAACATTTGGTAGGGCAACACGGACTTCAGATGCCAGAGCTTCATTGACAGTCTGACCAAATGTCTCTGTGAGGGAAGGGCAGACAAACAAATCTGCCACAGTGTACACAGCATGAAGAGCTTCTCCACTCTGGTAGCCAAGAAACTTGACTGGCACGCCGAGGTCACGTGCCTGACGCTCCAACTCTGGCCGTTGCGGACCGTCACCGACGAGCCACAAGGCACAGTCATTTAGGTTTGTAAGAGCTTCGATTAATTCATCAACTGACTTCTCAGGCGAGAGCCTTCCAACACACTAATGCCACAATGAACAAAAGGAAATATTAGGACCCAGCAATGAGAAGATATGTGCATCATAATGTAATACTTCAACTCACCACGATAAGATGCTTCTTCCCAACCTTCGACAAATAATTTCCCTTCGATGAAGCCCAAGTTTGACCCCAACTGGAATACTTTGCATCAGGAGAGAACTCTGTCTTGTTCACTCCAGTAAAACAAACACCAGCGCAGACCTTGCCATTAGAACGCCTCCACATATTGACTAGGTGAGGCTCACTCTTCCTTGTTGGAGTAAGGATGCGGTCACTAATTAAAGGCAGCATTCCAAACAAGAGGTAAAAGAAGAAGTGGCCAATAAACTGCAAGGGGCCAATTGCGAAATGCTTCATGTAATCCACGATATTGCAGTGCCACGAGACAACAAGTGCCGGCTTTGCTTCACGCTTGATGCATCGCAATACCTTGAAGGCTGCAAGAATCCACATTGAAGAGAGATTCGCTGGCATTACTACATGCACTACATCATAAGATGAGTTGAGGAGACGGAATAGATGTAGTGGATTGATAATCATCATGCGCGAAGTAAAGTTCCATGGATTGACATGGGAGAGTACCTTATCTAGACCAATGTCTGGATGAAGAGAATCGACTATGCAGCCGGCATGTGTAAGGCCTTCTTCATACATGCCTATACGACGAGCGATTCCATTTACTTGGGCTGTGTGCATTTATGAATATATAGAGCAAGACGATGTGTTTAGTATTGTCGACAAATGTATTAGCAGAACAATCACATCTCAAGATACAATCACATCATAAGAAGGCAGTCTTCACTTACGAGGTACATTTTCGGAGCACAACAAGATTTTCAAAGGCTTTGGCGCTGGGACCCATCCAATCTTTTCTTCTATAGACGAGGAACGCGATGATGAAGGACTATTGGAGAGTGTGTTGGCTGGCTGCATCTGCAAAGACGAAGACGACACCGTAGCCGTAGCATTCTTTGGTTGGCACATGGTGTAAATGGCTATGGAGATATGGCCTGATCTGGAATATATGATGGCGGCTTACAAATGCAACAAGAAAATGCACAGCAATGAGCTTAATGGTATGAGCGTCATTGCGTTGTTCTTCATCATTGGCAAAACTTGAGTTTGGCGGTGTGTTGGGGTGAATCTTCCTCATTCAGAAATGAAATCATTTGATTCCTACGTACGTACAAAGATTTGATGAGATTCAAGCAAAAAAGACAAAAACGAGAGCGAGAGTGACGATGACGAATGACAATTGAGAGAGGAAGAGCCTGCTAAGCCAGAAAAAGGTTAAGTATTGTATGTTTCATATATGTACATCTACTAAGTAATCGTTCAAGAAGTCTGACGATGAAAGCAAGATCTCTGGGCTATCCAAAGTGCAAAAAGACGGTAGCAGATACAATTACTAGCGTTGTATGGAACGTCTAGGAGTGTACAATCACATACAGGTGTTTCAAGTCTCAGTATGCTTGTATGATTTGCTAATGTTGGACTACGACAACGTCAAGAGGAGAAGTATGTTACAGAGTGTTTATTTTTACAACGATGACGACTCAGAATGCCAATGAGCCTCTTTACAACTTCAATAATACTTTGCCTTTTGCTCCTCCATTCTCCAAGTATTCGGGAGCAGCGCGAACCTGTTCCAGCTCAAATACCCTATCAATAACTATATTTAGTTTTCCTTCTTTGACCCACGTAAATACTTCCTTTGCAATTTCTAGCAATTCCTCTCTTGTGGCAACATAATCATTTAATTTTACCTGTTCGATAGTTCGTACAATCGATTTTTTGAGCGCGCTTGGAGTCCGGTCAAGGCCTCGGGTCAATCGGTCCGTTTGTTAGCGGCCTCGTCGCTAAATCATCCACATCCGACCCCCTACTAATAGTAAAGTGGTTG
>Ga0209652_1002058_pt1 | contig 15898 bp, 14 predicted proteins | sample SaaInl74LU_5_DNA_FD_184641 | JGI IMG/M metagenome (GOLD analysis project Ga0209652, IMG submission 184641) | Marine microbial communities from expanding oxygen minimum zones in the Saanich Inlet - ESP_74LU_5_DNA (SPAdes) (version 2) | ecosystem: Environmental > Aquatic > Marine > Intertidal zone...
TCATGCACCATCCATCACTTCACTTTAAGTTCGCACTTTGCTCCATGCGTCATGTGCACTCCTCTCTCTATCTCTAGAGCATGAATTGTGCTTTCATCAGTGAAGAAGAAAGCACTTGAGTTGTGCTCAGAAGCAGAGCATTCATACCTATATCGCTTCCACTTCTATTAAATCGTTTGAAACACAATGCTTCCATTACATTCGAATCAATCTATTTTCTCCCAACTACAAGCTAACCGCAAGAGGGATTCGAGCAGAAGTTCGATGGTGCTTTTAGAAGCAGGAGCTATCGGCGCTGTCGCCTCAGCCTTCCCAGGCTGGCTCTCTCGCGATAGATAACACGGCTATATATTATCTTCCTTTTTCATCCTCATCTACTACATCGAGTGACATCATCGCGGGCATGGCAACCTCATCTCAAAAGCAGGCAAGTCTATCAAGCAATATGTACTCCCGAGCAATGCTGCAATGATGCAAATGATGCAAAATGCAAGAACTTTTCATCGAAGTGATACCCTTTATCTGCCCACCTTTCCACTTAGGGTTAAGCCGCTTCTCTATTTTTGATGATGATAAGCTAAGTATGGTAGCATAAATAAAAAGTGTTGTTACATTCATATGGCTCCTGCGGGGTAGGTATTTTGTGTGTGCTTTTGCTGACGGACGTCTTCATCACAAATCTTCTTCACTTCGCTCGGGACAATGAGCCAGATCGAAGCAACATGCCTTCATAGCGACTACTATCCTCAGACTATCATCTACTAACGAGCTATCAATATAACTAGTCTAAACACATTAGATGACGTCTAAAGATCGCATCATCGTTTCAAAGACAGTGCTCCTCCCAAACAGCACGTCATGTTCTGCTGACGACGGTGCCGATGCATCGATGTGCCGTTCCGCCGCTGACAGCAGCAAAAGCAAATCACTGAACTTGATGATGATCAGCTGTGAAGAAAATCCACCCTACGGTCCATCTAAAGACACGGCAATTATGTTTTTGGAGCTTTTATGTCAGGCGTACGAAAGGAAGTGCTCGTTATTGTCGACTACAGTGAGCGAATCAATGAGTAGAGAGCATCAGATGGCAAATAATGGTGATGATACAATCTTGACGATTAGCATTACAGTATATCACGCACAATCAAAAAACGACTATCCACTCACTTCGTCGGAATGGTCCAGCTACGATGGCGTACTCATTCCAGGCTCCCTCTCCGCAGCATATGACACACACATCGAATGGATTGAGAAACTCCAATCTGTGATTAGGAATGACATACACAAAATGAGATTAAAGACTATGGGAGTTTGTTTTGGCCACCAATGTTTTGCTCATGCATTTGGAACCCACAAGGAAGATGGTGGTAGAGAGGGGCAAGCCATCAAATGTCCAACTGCTGCAAAAGCAGGGCGGATATCCAGCAAGCTAACACAGGAGGGACGTCAATTACTACTTCTCGACGGCAACAGCGATAAGTGCAATATGGAAATGTTATATACCCACGGAGACATGGTCCACTCCCTACCAGAATTTGCTATTTCATTGGGGGGCAATGCAAATGTTCCGATCGAGGCTTGTGCATACTTTTCATCGAAGGAGGAGAAGATTCTATTTCAGAAGCAGCAACAACGTCAGACAACAACGCCAACGAATGGTGATGACAATAATATCGAAACTTCGGCAACAGTGCGGCCATATGCAGTCACATTCCAAGCGCACCCAGAATATATCTCTCCCACCGGATTCAATGTCAACTACTTGAATACAGTTAAAGTTATGGAAGATCGTGGATATATTACACAACAGTTATTGGAGGAGGTTTGTGAGGATGCGAGAGTAAACTTTGAGAAGGTACAGGGGGATAGTTTGGATGCAATGATTGCTGTTGCTACAACATTTGGATGGTTTTAAGAATGTTGTGTATTTTTCGTAGCTTGAAATCAGGCATCTCTTGCTTTCCATGAGGCGGCAGTGCTGCCAGCGATTTGATACCCCATTTTATCGGCAGTGGTCTTCGGGTCTCCGCCAGACTTGTACATAAGCCCTATTAACTGCATGTTATCTAGTCTCTGCCTGGGATCATGTTGGGATCTCTAAGTATGTCGACAAAAGCCAAGATGATCATTCTTAGGATCGTGAGGAGTACCATTCGGTAAAGAGACTGGCTTCTCGAAAGAAAATAAGATTCTAACATGTAGATATTCGAAGACCTCTCCTTTGATGCTGAAGTCACTATCATACTTAGCATGAGACATGTAACAGAAAATTTATAGTGCGTCAGGTGGGTCTACCTCTCTCGGGGCGAAATTATCTACGAGACATTCAAGAATAGAATAATCATCCTTCTAAGTCTATCTATACATACTGTCACCGAACGCCTCTGATTTGTACCGAGATGCATGTCACATCATCATCTTCTCAATGATGAATGTGCATGAACTCGAGCTCGGTAATGATGGCATCGATGGTGTGCTAAAAGAGGGCCATCGCTCCGGTTCTGTCCCTATTATCAAGTACGCTTGCTACTTTCATCATGTGTCAAAAAACCGCAGACTCAGCATTGGCACTGCTGGCATTACTCCCACTTGCAACGATGATGGCAGAGAGAAGGGGGGCAGCACGACCATCATCTCCTTCTGCAGTGGCTGGAGACACAACAATTACATACAGTGAGTATATAAATAGCATAGCAGCCGATTCATCATATGAGTAACATTCTACTTCTACTCTAATTCATTCCTTCTTTTCTTCCTCAATGAATGTGGTATTCGTTGCTGCTCTGTTAATATCTGCGCCGCTACCATCTAATAACTCAACACTTTTGCTAGGAGTCACCTGAAATAAGTAGTTCTGATGTATTCCATCATCTTCAACCTCAACATCACGCCAAGCGACACATTCCACACTCCAACCTCTCTCCTCGATCATATCCAGCAACTCTTCTAGCTGAATGAACAAGCCCAACATGTTTCGTCTCTGAAACGTAAAGAAGAATTTCGGATTTTTGGCACTTGAATGTTTAAATATAGTTGCAACGGTAGTGAGTAGAGGATCAGCAAGCTTTCGTAGGAAGATACAGTCACACGCCACGATGACATCAATGTCCGATGTCGTCGATAGAGGGAGTTGTTCCTCGACGGGTTTGAACCAATCCAAGACTGCGGATTTAGCCCATCCTTTGCCAAGTTTAACTGCGTCTAACGATGCAGTATCATCAGTTGCTGTCGTTTCAGATGCACATGTATCAATTAGAAACTTTGGACATAGCTCGCACTCCTCCGCACCACCATCTATACGAATACTATTGGCTCTTCCGTTCCTACGCAAGTTGGGCCCGATGCCATGTTTCACTAAAACTGGTAGATCAGTAATCAATACATTTGCTCCTGCAGCAGCTAAACAGCTACCAACGACGCCAATGCCTGCTCCAACTTCCAAAACATTCAGCCTACCACCAAGAGAGAGCTGATCCTTCAAATGCTTCATCATCCCTTGGCCTTCTTCATGACCGCCGGCACTACTACTACTGCATGAGAACACTTCCACCATCAACCTCGATCCTGGCCACACTTGAAAGCCAGTCTTGGCTTCTAAATAGAACCCCTTCTCAAAGAAAAATGGATCGCTTGGTCCATCATACGTGTCTTCTTTGTTTACAATTGGTTCGGATGCTATCAATACGCCAGATGACTTGTCGCGACAGTTGAAGTTAAGCCGATGCGTGTCACTCTGGAGTTGAATATGAAATGTGATCGGTCCATGAAAGTCGTCGTCGTCATCTTCTTCGTATTGTTCGTGATCATGAATCCATTCTTCACCGCATTTTAGTAATGGATTGATGGACACGAAGTTGTCAGCTGGAGGGTGAAATTGGATCATTTCGAGAGATGATATGTGAACAAGTGATATAAAGAATGAATGATGACAGATGAAATAAAGCTCGGTGGACAATTCGTGGAGATCTGAATAGTAGAGGCGAAAGGCACGGATTTGGTACCTTTGTTGCAGACAATGGGAACGAGTATGAGGACTTACACCAAGGGAATATTGCATAACACGACATCATAGAGTGCGATGGCATACGGCATACCGTACACTTGGATGGTTGCTCGGAGTGACACTTTTTGGTCCATGCTTGGTCGGTGGGAATTTTCGATTTCACTTCGATTTTTGAGCCACTAGCTACAGATCGCGATTCCAAAAAGCAGCAGCACCACTGATCCAAGCATGCATTACCAATCTCTGCATGCTCATAAAGTCGGCAGAGGTGAATCTGTGATGTATTCGTGCTTGCTAGTAGTAGCCGAATGATCACCCTTTATGATGTATAGATGGAAGTTTCATGTCGAAGGCTTGTGAGCGTACTGACAGGTTGGTAGGTCATCAGTCGTCATTGCTCCAGAGCTGCATGCTTCGTAGGAATAGAATCAGGGACAATTAGTCTGCGTTTTCACATCATCAAACTCAATCCCTCGTCTCGTGTGCAATGAGATGAGTGGATGGCAAAAGTGTGCGTGTGATGTGTCAAAAAGTCAATGAAACGTAGATTGACACCCCTGCAAAGGAATGCAAGATCTGCATGACTCTTGGGAGTAAAGTTCTTTTGCTCTTTGTTGAGTTGTGTGGATCGAGCTCGCTTTTAGGTGTACTAAGCTATTTATTCTTCAGAATACTCAGCTTTTGCTTTCAACAATTTGATTGAGAGTATGGACCAAAGCGATACAATTGAATTTGACTGACTATTTTGCTTGGATTGCTAAGTCTAAGTGTTTTGTGTCTAAATTGACTCACACAACTTTGCATTTTGCAATCAGCCGCCGCAGGTATATTGTACTCATAGAAAGTAGTGGATGTGCTCCTCCCGTCTACTATCACCGATCAATGTAAGTGTCTATCCTGTCCGAGACATGTTCTCCTCTAACATATACATTGTTTGTGCGTGAGGAAAATCCATATGAACTTCATTGTGAGAGGACAAAAGGTCTTCGTTGAATATTGAAACAATCCTACTCCGAGAGCACTTTTTATTGTCATACTTAGAAATGTTTTGAATGCATAGCTGAACAACTCACACATACCTACCGGCTCTCTCTTTGCTAAGGAGCATACTAGAAGATAGAGAACAGAGGATACAATTAGGATCGAGGAACAAACCTACTTCCACAGAGGTACCAATTGTGCTTAAACCTTACTTCCAAAGAGGAGAGAGGAGCCAATGAACTTTTGATTTGTTCAGATTTCACTTCTCGAAACTGCCAGAGGTGCCCCTGCAAATCATGATATAGGATGTCATGCTAATATGGTTGATTGAATGGTGCTACTTTGAGGACACCATGTTATTATAATTCGTGCAAATGATCGACAGCAAACCTATCTACTTTAAGATTTCAGTTTTACTTTATTCTAGCATACTAGCAGTGAGTGATTCGTTTAGCTCTCAAGTTCATTCAGTTCATAATATACACATAGTTAGCAATCTCCTCTTGAGAGAGGTCAAACATATTCATGCTGCACGTGAAGATGAAGGGCGGCGAGTAGTAGCTGCGTTCGCAGCGACGGGGGATCCCATCTTCAGCTTCTTGCTATTGCGTGCCGCCAACCTATAGGAGTTCTTGATTGAGGACATCGTCGTCGTGGTGGGTGTTACGGCTGCTGCACACTTAATTGATTTTGCTGTTGCAACGACAGAAGGAGATGATGTCAGTGCGACCCTTTCTTCTTCGTCTATATCAGCGTGAGTGGGAGAAATGGCAACATTCGTATGTGCTGCACGTGTAAGAGCAGCGGCAGCTGCGAAGGCTCTCGATGGACGTGGTCGTATCTTTATGATTGGAACAGATATGGAGTGACGAGCTTGCTCAATGGGGACAAATGATAAGGACTCATCATCGTTGCTGACATCACTGACGCGACGTTTGTTGGATGGAGCAGTGAGGAAGAATCCTAGCTTGGCATCCTCCTCCTCATCATCATCACGAAGTTTGAGTTTTGGCACGTTCATTGGGCCCATGATGACTTTACATGAGATGTCAGCATCATCTCTTCGTGGAGGAAAAGGGCATACAGCCATGGCATCCGGCGAGGCAGTAGAGCTCTTGGGAGTGAGGTATACGGGAGGCATGCTTGCGAATAGTTGTGATGATAGTAGTTATGTTGTCTACCTCTCTCCTATGCACTTATGCAGGATGCGGTAGAGTTCTTGATTTCAAAGCAGATTTGATATTGTAGGTGGTAGGAGTATTCATTGATTACCGCTGGGGAGGCATGGGCCTATTTAGCTACGAAAGTGTCATGTCGAAGAGAATTAGCGGGACTATTGACAGGAATGTCACAACTCCTTGCTGCATTGTCTCCACCCATACCTACATGAATACTGGGCCGATTCCCTCCATTCAAAAAGCTATCATATACGATGAAGTTAGCAGAGGACAGATCGATAGATATTGGCAAGGTCGAGGACCACCCGACGAGATTGGGGTACCAAGCAGGGGTACACACCGATGACGTGATGTGAGGAGAGAATGCCAATGCGATTCAGGGTGCGAACTGCGAACACAAAATTTGCGGCAACCCGGATATTTGGCGGGGAAATTCTTTAAAGGGACTCCTTTGAATTAGCAACTGGTCCCGGAAAAGAGTGGAGGTAGGAAGCAGATGTACATCTACTTACACTATTGTAAATTACTGACATCTGAACTACGTATGTACTCCGAAGAACTTCTCTGCATGTTTCGGGAAAGAAAGAGATACAAGATACCATAGGTGCTCAAGAGTGTGCTCGTTGGATATTTTGGAAGAAGGAGAAGGGAAATTCAGCTACCCTGCAAACCTACCCTTCTTACTTATGAGATTGACAACAAGACTACATAACCGGACCAGACACGCAGCGTTGGCAAAAGTTAGATTCAAGTAAGGAGTTCATTAAAATAATTTATCGACAAATAGAGAGGGCCAGGCAGTGAACTAAACACACATTACGACCTGATACCCCCAAAGAGGGTTTGGAAAAATTGATTGGTGACCCAATTGTATCCACTTTTGTTCAAAGAGTCACTCGTAAAGCCATGCAATAGCTTGAAGGTGCTCTTGTCATCTTTTCTCAAATTCTTAAGCACTTCCTTCTCCGTAATAGTTGCTTTAGCCTTCGAGAGTTGCTTGCAAGCATGCTCAATATCAAACAAGGAATCAAAATATTTGAGCTGCGTCTGGAGTGTAGACTCAGAGTAGACGAGCTTCATGCGCCCATTGCAACCAGCCTTGAGACAGCAGCCTTCACAGACAGAGAGCTGCCTGGTTTCCAAGCCACACATGGGATCATCGCATCGAACAAGTCCATCATAATACTTCTTCTGCATTTCCTTCTTCATCATATTGATCTTGTTCAGCACCTTCGCACCACAAAATGCCACATCTTCCTCTCCCCAATTATCAGGGCGGGCACAATTGGGATTTGGACAGCGGAATCCTGACTGCACAAATGTCATGCCATTCTCCACATCTTTTGTAAGGCGGAAGACTCCAGGAAACTCGGCTGATTCGTCGCACGCAGCACACGTCATGACAAACTTCTCAACATCCTTGAAGCGCTCCTCATCAGGCAAACACGAAGCAGGAGTGTAATCTACGATGTCATCTTCGTTAATATCCACTGAGATAGAATTGTATTTGGACGAATCAAGTCCCAACTTTTCTGCCAAGATTCCAGGTGACGTTCCCTCGATAGGTTCGCATAAACGAGAGATCGGAGGCAAGATCTGCTGCGCGAGATACCACTCAACATCAGGCTTCAATGCCCCCTTGCTTCGGGCGATCTCGTCAGGGTGTCGGGCACGCTCCGCAGCTGAAGTCTTTTTGCTGGATGGCCCGTCTTCCTTTTCAGATTCGGTAATGATGTAGGGGATGTGAGCTCCAATGGTGACATTAATGTGTTCAGCCAGCATCCTTTTGGCAACAAAAACATGTGCCTGCCCCTTTGCATCAGGATAATCATTCGGGTGCTTGTTCAGTCCCTTGGTGATAGTGTACTTATCAAGAGGAAGATCGCCGCTTCTCATCTTTTCCGCGACCTTCTCGAGGTGATCATGGATATTATTTACAACCACCTCCTTCTCATCGCCGGACAAGATCTGATCAAGGATGTATTTTCCAGAATCCTTGGATTGGATGCACCAATCACGACGAACAAGATCAAGTCCTTTCATCTCTTTATCAAAGGTGATTTTACCTCCAGGTCCTTTAGCCATTGTCACAGCGGCGTACTTCTTCTTCTTCAGGAGGAGCATGGAACGGAAGACACCATCAATCTCAAGCTCAAGAGTCTTGTACAATCTATTGACCTCACGCTTCACTCTGTTTCCCAACTCCAAAACCTTATCATATTCGTTGACGTCGCTGATGCGAGTGTTGATCATAATGGAGTCGGTATCTCCGTAGATGACATCAAGTCCAATTGTAGTTTGGGTCAGGTCAACTGTTCGCTGAAGAGTTTCACGGCCCATTGCAGTGATAAGGGCAGCAATTGGCTGCGCATAGAAGCGGGAATGCGAGAAACCCAAGCACCCATACATTGAGTTCGCAGTGAGCTTGAGAGCCAATTGACGAATATCGAGCTATTGAAAAGAGGATAGCAATGAATGATATAAGTGAACGAAATCATGATATGTAAGTAATTGAAGACTTTCATCGAAGCACTCACCTCTTCTTTCTTAGTCTGGTCCTTCTCAGTCTTGACCAATCTTTTCACTGCCCTACGCCTATCTACGAGGGTCTTAATCACCCTGGGCAACACTCCTCGATCCAAACTTTCATCGGGAAGGGGGGGAAGTTGATCTCCCTGAGGAGCTACACCTTCAGCATTGTTGGGCGTTACACTTTTGGACCAATCCATCGTGGTGAAGCACAAGTTGTACTCTTGGATCAAGGAGGGGTACAAACTATTGAAATCCAAAAGGAGAATGAAGGAATCATACAATCCCTTCTTGGGTTCTAGCACCAAACCTCCACTGTACTTGGCCTTACTGTTATTGCCAGCGGTAGCACCACCTTCATCTCCGCCACCCAAATCTTCCAACCTCTGCTTGGCAGTCCTCTTCTCAGGAACCAAATACTTCAACTGGTGGAATTCATGTAAGAGCAAGTACTCGTTACGTTCGGCACGATTTCCCTTCATCGTACGGCCCCATAGATTACCCGCGATGTTGGTCAATTGCTTCGTCAATGGCAAGACTTGCAATTTGAACATGAGATTTTGTACCAACTGAGCATCATTTAACGTGTGCTGCGCTAATTTGACGAAATTGGTACCAGTCTTGCAAAACTCGGGGACGCTTTCCTGTTCAATCTCTTCCCTCGCAAACTTCAACTGGGTGCTTGCCAAGTTAGTCAACGAGTAGGTCGTCTCTCTCAAAAACTCCTTGGCACTGAGATAAGTATCACACAGAATACGCCCATCCAGTGCATTCGCAATAGCCCATTCTTTCCCGTTTCCGAATTGAGACGCAGGAGGTAGCCTCATTTGACGACGCCTTCCAATCTTGGACCACATGCCCACCTTCAGCTCCACACAACGACTTAGCAACACGTCAATGTCATGCCCCCAACCATTATGAGAGACAAGTACGTCTGGATCCCAGCTACCAAGCTGTGCAAAAAGTCGTGATAGCAAAGCACGCTCATTCGGAGACTTTTGCAACTCGGGCATACTCTTCGCTTCCATCTCCATATCACGTGGAAACTGAGCCATGGTCCCATTAGTCTCAAAGTTCAATGGACGGACAATCGTCAACTGCTTCATGTTACGCAACGACTTATCCGTCGCCGCATCGATTTGAACCGTGGAATTGAAAAGTGCAGAAACGCAAACAATCTCCAACTTGTGACTCTTGGGGTTCACCGCCGTCTTGAACTTGATGGAAACAGTCGATACGGGAGGTGATTCAGGAATAGTCACACGTTCTCCAGCACGGTTGGTCACCAAATCCAATCGTTGGAGTGACTTGGGACCATCGATGGTACATTCCCACTTACACCAACTAGCATTCCCCATGGGAGTTTTGGGGTTGTAGATTCGAACCCAGCCAGGTCCCATGAGACGACGCTTGATGAGAAAATTCTCAAGGTTCGAGGCACCGGCACCCAAAATCTTTTCAAAGGTCTTTCCTCCGGCAACACACACGTGGCGATCGGGGACGGGATATTTGGCATCGTAGACAACCTTCAAGTACTGACATTCGTCACGGGGGATGGATGGGTCTTCAAAGGCGTAGGTACGTGTGACCGGCTTGGCTCCCCAGGTGGCACCATGAGAGTGGGGAATACAGGATGGTTGGAGGACGGATTTGAGTTCACCGTACACTTCACTAATGGGGTAGCGTTCCACTGTGGCATTTTCCTCATCCTCTTCCGTAGTGGAGGCCTTGGCATCCGTTTTGATGCGAGGAAGGACAAACAAGTTGCGTTGATTGTTGGGAATGGTAACACAACAACTTTGATACATGAATGACTGCTCTTTCTGCTGCTTGTGCTTGGCTCCTCCCTTTGTCTGAATTGGAACCTTGACCTTTCCATACAAATACACCACCCCATTCCGTTCCGAGGAATCCAACCAAAACATATCAATGTATTGACGAGGAGCCTCCACCTCACCCTCCACCTTGGATTCATTCTCCTCCACCTCCTCCGTCAGAATGATACACTCCAAATCCCCACCACCCTGCTGATTCTGATCCGTACCACTCGCCGCAGCAATAGTTTCGGGACGGAAACTCATCGAGGTAGTATCCACACGAATAATTTCGGCAGTTTCATTCTTGGATTCATCAATGACGACGACACGTTCCTTCTTTTCCGAGAGTTTGGCAGCGGCTGCTGCTGCCTTTTCTTCTGCTTCGCGAGCACGTGCAGCTGCAGCGGAGAGACGTCCTCCCACCTTTCTAGCACGGGAACGTGGACGTGAGGATGATGCTGTGTCATCCTCTTCTTTTTCTTGATTGGACAACGTTTTCTCCTCTGCTTCTTTGGACATTTCAGTCTCGTCTTCCTCAGACTTGCCCTCGGCACCATCCTTCATGACCACGTCATCATCATCATTATTATCATCATCATTATGATCACCACTTCCAAAATCCACATCGTGATGATGATCATCCTCTTCAAAGTCCATACCCTCCCCACCACCACCACCTTGATAATCCTCCTCCTCCTCTTGATCACTCCAATCAGGTTCCTTCGATTCATACCTCTTGGTCGAAGTCATTTCCCCCTGATTACGTTGATACTGCTTGGTAGACGTCGTAGTACCCGATGACAACTTTCGTCGTGATGCATTGTGATTGTGACTGGAAGAAGTGGAACCATATCGTCGTTTTCTCTGCTGCTGCTGCTGTTGACTTGCACCACCACGAGCATGCCTTGCTCTCGAAGAATTGACATTTCTGGAACGTTTGGAAGTAGAAGGTCCATCATAATCCAACTCATTCAATAAATCATCCAAGGAGTTGGCTGCTGCTGTGGATGTATTGGCCCCTGAAAAGTCAGTTTTGCGAATCCGACCGGTGGTATTGTTGTTGTTATTAGTGTGATTCCCACCACTAGTCGCACCACCATTCTTCGCAGCACCACCAACCACACCCTTGTTCACAAAGTCCCACATACTCGCATTCTTACTCCCCTTTTCCTCCCCACTCAACCCCTTGGTCTTGCGTGCCTTTTTCAAAGCCTCCTTGGTCAATGCGGCGGTGCTGTTGTGACTCTTCTTTTTGGCGGCAGCGGCGGTGGATGGATTGTTGTAGTGATCATCGTGGGCGGCGAGGGCGCGAATGTCGACTTCTCCGTCGTCGGCGTAGCCTAGTCCCTCTGAAATGATGTGAAAATGACGTGAAGGTGAGAGGTGATGTGATTGATTATGGAGCAATGAATATTGATATCGTTATTGATGAGGTTATGATATCGATGCGCCAATAATATATACACAATCATTGGTCGGCTCATTTGATTGAACCATATTGGTCGGTTCATGTGACCTTTAAGATGACACATGACATGCACTGTCCACATGACATGCACTATAAAAACTCACCATCGTCCACCACAAAGTCCTCCTTAAGCCGCTCACTCTCCACCCTCCTGCGATACTCCTCCTCATCGTAAATATCATCATAGACATCTTCCACTTGTGCATTGTACGAATCGAGTGCCGAGGCGGTGGGTTCATTTGAGGAGGTGAGGCCGGAGCGACGCGATTTTAGTGTGGCTAGGGCTGCTTGGCGGGAGGCTTTGCGGTCTTTTCTTTGCGGCTTGGCCATTGTTGTTGTTGTTTACTCTTTGATAATAGTGCTGCGTTGTGTTGTGCTGTGTTGTTGATAGTGATAGTGTAATGGCTGCATCGATGTTATGATTGATTAGATGCACCTTCCTTTTCGAGCTGTCATTTTTTTGGGGCAAAAAAAGGTGCCACTTCGTTTTTGGCGCGTCTTGGAGAACAGGGGAAAGGTGTGACTCAGAACGGCGATCGCGTATGTGACGTCATCCGGTACATCGTTTCTTACTGTCACAAACCATTTTGCAGCACCATACAAATGTTCCTCTGATTGTAACATTTTCTACGTCTGGAACGATGTATATGTGGATCTACCAGAGAGAGCACTACAGTTGCAGTTGTTGCAGCCTACGTTGGTGCTTTTTAAATAATGATCATTAGTCCTAGAGATACCATCTTTATGTCGGACTAGACCTCTACAATTTCTTGACAGAGGCTGCTTGCCTCTCCAGGAACGCCACTTCCTTCCTGACCGTCTCTTACGACAACGACAGTTGTCTAGAATCATGCTGATTGAGCACGGTTTGAGTTGCAGTAGTCTGCTCGAGTTCTGATCCAAATGCAGTGGATTCATCGTTCGTGTTGCGATATGCCCCGTGTCTTATGCAAACTCCTCCTCGGCCTCGGCGGACAGGTTTGTAATCTTTCAATTTCAATGCTGCATTGGCATTGTTTGATCTTTGCTCCATGCTTTACGCACACTCCTCCACTCTCAGCACCATTTGTATACTCTTCCCTCCTGCTGGAGAGGTGGCCATACTCTGTCAAGAAATCTGGAAGTTAATACTTGCGCTGCATTCTTGCCTTTTGCAGTCACCTCCACTTGTCCAAGGAAGAGTTTGCCAAGGCATTGTGTCACAATTCTAAGTACCGACTAACATAAAAACTCATGTAGCATAACAAATATTATTTATGAAATGATAGTGTCAAAATCTTCACACGGGCACAACGTCCAAGATAGTCGCTCCTTGTTTGTGGGCCACAATAAGTTGCTTCACATCAAGCATAACGTCAAAGCTATCATCCACGCGAAGGGCTGTAATGCGTTGTGCTTTCGCTGGCAAGGCTATCTCCTTAAGAATGTCAGATATTTGGTCATCCTGAGCTAATGAAGGATCAAAAGAACGGAATTCCATTGCACTGTCCTTGTTTCCTGTCGGTTTTCGGAGAATGATGAAGACCATCTTGCCATCGTTCAATCCTGAGTTGAAGCACCAAAAGTCAGAGTATTCAATCTTTTCAGTAGGTTCAATTCCTGGGACGTTCATTAGACTGTAACTGTCTTCAGTGGATGAATACTTGAAAAAGAAAGCCCCGTCTTTCCCGGCGAGCATGATTGCACCTGGTAGAGCGCGTACAGACACCAAATGAAGCTCTTATTCACGGCAGCATCTACCATGCTGACATCTAGAACGGTAGGATTTTTGGCAAAAGTGTCACTTACTGGATCATAATCCCAGTAAATGACATTGTTGTTTTCACCCTCTGACCCAACAGCAAAGAGGCGCTTGCGCACAGTTGATCCATCATTGATGATCTGCACATCACCCCAACGAGCTTTGTGCTCTTCCATAGAAGAGCCTGCGCCAGTAGATGCCCATCGATGAGTTGCCTCAAATGGTTGGCCATCAGAGGAATCGTCCTTGCCCTTGTAGTAACGAGCAACATATTTCGAATTTTCCAGATGGTGAGTGACCAACAAATCTTTGTATCCGTCACCGTCAATATCCATGCATCCTCGGAACGGATCTGTCGAAGGTCATTACCGGTTCCAATGGATTATTGATTGGGTCTTCTGGAATTCTGAAAACGGTGGTCCAACTCCTCTTCAACCCGGCACATAATCCTCAAACATTTCCTTGGTGATATTCTCATTGGTCTGGAACTTGGATGTCTTGATAATGTACTAGGGTCTTGCATCACCTTGCGTATTGAGAGCAATCACCGAATACGAAGGGGCGTACCAGTGGCTCGTATGCTGCCATGTCCCTTCTCCGGTGGAATAGAAAAAGGAGCTCGTTCCTCCTTTCTTCGTGGTAACAAAATATTCAGGAATTCCATCACCGTTCCAATCTCCTAACCAGACGGCCTGCTTCGCGGAGCCTTCAGCAGGACGTCCATCGTCGATGCCCCATGTTTGAAGAGAGCCTACAATCTCCACATTACTGGATAGGATTCTTTGACCGGATTGACCTCGAAGATCTTGGCCAGTGGCAATATTTGCAAGCATGCAAAAGAGGAAGACCTTGATGGAGCTCAACATTGCAGGAAATATGTGTATTTCTTCTCGAGCTGTTTATTGATGACATTGTGAGAACTGCTTCTTGCTTGAGGCGTATGTACATAAATCGTGACTGATTTCAAATTTCCACGACCACTTTCAAGCGGCCCTTGCATGCTGTCTGCAAACATCTCGTGACTCAAGAGAAGGAATGCTTGGGATGTTCAGGGTTTAACCCTCTAGCGACTTAAACTCAATCCGAGGCAAGGTCAAGTCAAGCAAGATCGCGTCCTCTTGCCGTATTGTAATTGTATGATGCTAAGGAACCAGCCGTATGGGCTGGAAAGGTCAAACTTGCACATTTACGGACTCGATAAATCTCAACAGCTTAGTGGAAGGTCGCATCACATTCCCTACGAAAGTATATTGAGCAAGTTGATTACTTTAACTCTCTATCTCTATCTCTATCTCTATCTCTAGTGACATTTCTTTTCAGTTTACAAATTACAAGCGGAAACTTCACTGATCCTGTTTTGCACCATGCCTAAATCACGTCCTCCTTGTTTAGCAGCGTTAGTGCACCTCACTACATACTGCATGGTTTTCCCTCTTTGTCTTTGCTCCAGCCGAGCCTGAGCTGTGCACACCCCCACCTTTTTCTTAGCTTAGCTACCAACACGTTCTAGTTCTAAGGTAAGAAGTAAAGCGGTATATTTGTGCTTCATCTGCAGCTCACATCTTTCTGAGATTGAAGAAATTTCTTCTAAGCGCCCTCGTATGCTGTTGAAGAATGCTGCTCTTTTGTTTTGACAACGCACCCGGCTATGGCTGTCGACGGGTACATACTTACATAATCGGTGTAACTGTCCGACACCGATCGGCACTGTGCCATAACCGGTAGCCGCCGAAATGACTGGAGACCCGTCCGTGATACACTGGTTTCTCTCTGTGCTGTTCATCGTGTTCATGCCCAACCGAGAATAAGGATGTACACATGGCGAAACATTACATATCTCCAAGACACTGCATATCGGCAAGAATGTTGCCGATTTGATTTATCTGGGATATGAACGTCCGCTAATGTATGCAACAAAACTAAAATTATACTACCAAAAAGTGATGACGATGCTGATGTTACATCATCATCACCATCAACGGCGAAAAGTCATTCTATCCCTATTTGTCATCGGCTTTTTCCTCGGAGTAACATTTTTCAGTCATCAATTGGAGAACAATCTGGATCATCAGCTACTTGATTCACGCAATAACGCTTTACGCTCGTCCTCCTTTCCATGGTTATCAACTCACAGTACTATTGATGACGCGGATGATGTCAAGAAGATGTCCTACGTCACAT
>Ga0209652_1002059_pt1 | contig 15878 bp, 14 predicted proteins | sample SaaInl74LU_5_DNA_FD_184641 | JGI IMG/M metagenome (GOLD analysis project Ga0209652, IMG submission 184641) | Marine microbial communities from expanding oxygen minimum zones in the Saanich Inlet - ESP_74LU_5_DNA (SPAdes) (version 2) | ecosystem: Environmental > Aquatic > Marine > Intertidal zone...
GGTGGAAATTTAGCGACAGGATCATCGCCCAAAAAACTTTTAAGGAAGGTTGCGATTTGATCAATTTGAGATAATTCTTGCGCAGAAAAGCTAAGTTTAGCGACGGCGCCAGCACAGTCTTCAACCTGTTGTGCAGAGGAGGCGCCTATCAGTGCACTGGTAATGCTCTCATCTTTTAGTACCCATGCGATCGCCATTTGTGCAAGCGTTTGCCCCCTGGACTGAGCGATATCATTAAGTTGATTAAGATTGTGGATCAGCTCCGGTGTGATGGTATTTGTCTCAAGAGACTTTGCTTGCAGCGCACGACTCCCCTCGGGTATTCCCTTAAGGTATTTATTGGTAAGCAAGCCTTGAGCAAGTGGGGTGAAGGCGATAGCACCAACACCTAAACGACTTAGCGTATCTTTGAGACCATCAGTTTCAACCCATCGGTTAAGCATATTATAACTAGGCTGGTGAATCAGACAGGGCGTGCCCAAATCCTTTAATATGGCAGCCGCTTGGCGCGTGCGCTCTGAATTATAAGACGAAATACCAACATATAGCGCTTTTCCTGAACGCACGATCTGATCAAGTGCGCCCATAGTCTCTTCTAAAGGCGTATTAGGATCCACGCGGTGTGAATAGAAAATATCAACATAATCGACGCCTAGACGCTTAAGTGACTGATCACAGGAGGCGATTAAATTCTTTCGACTGCCCCATTCTCCATAGGGGCCCTGCCACATATGATATCCAGCTTTTGATGAGATGATCATCTCATCACGGTAGCCACGAAAGTCAGTGCGCAATATCTCGCCAAATGCGGTCTCAGCACTGCCGGGTGGTGGCCCATAGTTATTCGCAAGATCAAAGTGGGTGATTCCCATATCAAAGGCTTTTCGACAAATCTCGCGTTTAGTTTGGTGGGCGGTGTCCTCACCGAAATTATGCCACAGCCCCAGGCTAACAAGCGGAAGCTGCAATCCACTGCGTCCACAGTGACGGTATTGCATTTTAGTGTATCGATCTTCAGCAGGAAGGTAGTTAGACACCCATTGTCTCCTAGTTTCGATTTACGTAAAAATTAACCAGGCTTAGATTAGATCATTGGCCTGATTTTTATCATGTAGCGTTTCCATAAAGCGATTGGCATCGATCGCTTTTCCGAACCGATAACCTTGGATCGTATCCACACCGAGCTCTTTAACGATTGAAGCTTGAGACTGGGTTTCAACACCCTCAACAACTACCTGCCAATCCACCCCCTTACAGAGATTAATCATAGAGTGTAAAACATGGACGGCCGTCTTACTCGTCTCTATTGACTCTAAAAAAGCGCGATCGATCTTTACAGTGTCGACGGGTAACTTACTGAAATAAGAGAGTGAGCTCATACCCGTGCCAAAGTCATCCATAGCAATTGAGTAACCTAGACTCTTTATAGCGCTAAGTGAACGAGACAATATATCAACATGCATAGCGGTCTCTGACTCCGTAACCTCAATTTGTAGGGTATTAGGTGCGAAGTCATAAGCCTTCATTATGCGAGCAAGATGAGCAATCACGCATAAATCGTGTAAATCCGCGGGATTCAGATTGAAGGAGAGTTGGAAATCCGGGTCAATTAACTGCGCTTGTTGCAACAGCGCAGCGGATTGATCAATTACAAACAGCGCAAGGGCTGCGCGTCCTGTCGATTTTTCAACTTGCTCAAGAAACGATGCGGGCGTAAGAAGCCCAGCCTCGGGATGTTCCCATCGAATCAGAGCTTCACACCCCTTTATCTTACTGACATCACTCGCCAGCACCTTCGGCTGTAGAAACAGTTTTAACTGTCCTTTTTCAAGCGCAGACTTTAGCTCACTCGCGTAGTAGTGTGCTTTTTCAGTCGCGGGTCTATCAACAGGCGTGTAACGAGCAAAACGTAGATTGTCAATATCAGCACGATCAAGTACGCGGGTTAAGTTGTCCAACAAAATCGTAAAACTAGTGCCGTCACTGGGTGTATCTGTCGTAACGACCACGGGGTTCAGCAGCACTTTATAACCGTCTACCGCAAGTGATGCTTCATTGAGGGAGCGCATAAACGACTCTATTTCAACCCAATTGGCTCGGTTCGCTATAATTAAAAAATTACCGTCGTTTAAAACACCGAATGCAATCAATGGGTTTTCATTTAGCTTAAACATCAAACCAATTTGATGCCTCAAATGATCGCGAACCTCTCGGCTAAAATCCGTATCCGTACTGACTAAACAGCCAAATCGAACAAGGTAAAGTCGAGTTACAGCATGAGGATCGCTGCGCAACCATCTGCCAAAGATCTCCTTCAGTGCCAGTTCGTTCAAAAGCCCCGTATCATTATCAGTGCGATTTGCCTGCCACTCTATATGGGTAACTCGACGCAATTGATCGACCATTTTCGACGACAGCAGATACGAGATCATTAGGTACATGGTCAGGGATAAAGCGAACAAGGGAAGATTTAGCTTTAATACCTCAACGCTTTGACTAATGGCACCTGACAAAACTAAACCATAGATAGACGCTAGGAGGCTAAAGATATAGCTGAATAAAGGTCGCGTTCCGCATGCCACCGTGACAACCGGCAATAGCATGATCATATAGATGCGGGCTATTTCAAAATAGGCCATGTAGCTGAACAAGGAAGCGATTGAGGTTACAGCTATTAGAACGAGTAACTTTGTTTGACGTGTTATTTTTCCACGCTGAAAATGGATGTACGCAAACAAAAATGAACTTAAAGTCAAAACAACAATAATCGGTTGAAATCCATTAAAAAAAGATCTAACAACCGCAGTAAAGGTTAAAATGGGCATTGCCACCGCAACAAAAGCGATTAAAGAATCGACTAGCTGGTTTTTTAGTTGCTCGTTGGGGTTAAAACCCGGTTCATTGTACATTTCTACTCATCACTATCTTCGTGAAGATAAATCTCTTATTTTTTATGGAACCGTCCTCGGTTAACAAGACAGGCGTACAACAGCAATACAAAAAATATTTAAGTACACAAAAGTCCTATCTGCACTCTATGCTAAAGCGGCTGAAGAGGCTAGAGATGGTTAAATAACATGACTTAAATAAACCAAAAGTTAAATATACCAATGGTAAAAAGGTCCATTAATCAAGGGATGAGAGTGTTTAGGTGATTATGCTTAACGTGCTAGAGATAACTGCACCCATTTTCACTCTCATAGCGATTGGATACCTAGCCGTTCGAACCTCACTTATACCGGCAGGATTATTACCAGGACTTGCCCGTTTTGTTCTATATTTATGTGTACCCAGCGTTATATTAAGTAATTTTTTACGTGAAACAGCCCCCTACACCTTTGATCTGCAATTTTTGAAACTCTATGGGATCATTGCCTTCTCAACGTTGATATTAGGATTTGTATTACAACGTTTTATTCTAGGAAGCTCTTCTGTTAAGAGTTCCATCTATGCAATGGGTGGGTCAGTGCCCAACTCTATGTTTGTTGGTTTTCCAATTCTGCTTCAAGCAACACCGGCTGTGGCCGCTCAAGTTCTTGTGATGTGTCTATTAGTTGAGAATTTAATACTCACACCTTGCGCACTACTCATAGCTGATATTAATGATGCTGGAGGATCTGGCACCCGACAGCGCATACGGCTAATAGCAAAACGCGTCATAACGAACCCGATGCTGATAGCAATCTGCTTTGGGGTTGGTGTCTCATATTTTGAAATCACACCACCTCAGTTCATATTGAACTCGTTTGATATGCTAGCCAAAGCAGCAACAGCCGCGGCATTGGTCTTTATCGGAGGGTCACTGGTAGAAACGAAATTTAGAGGCGATCTTGGCGCGATCTTTAGTATTGCCGCATTAAAACTTCTATTAATGCCCGGGATTGCATTGTTCGTTATCTTTATCTCAGGGCAAGGATCAGGCGATGATTCGCTCTCTTCCGCTTTAGTGACTGCTTTAATTCTGATTTGCGCATCGCCTATGATGAGCATCTTCCCAATTATCGCCAGCAAGTATGGATTAGAGAAGGTAACAGCCAGCAGCCTGCTGGTTACTACAGCCTTATCGTTTCTGACGCTCAATGGCTTTTTGGCATGGGTACTGCGCTAATTCAAAACAACACTTTGAATATTGAGTCGCTATTGAAAATTGCGTCACTAAAAAAGTAGTTATTGAGCAGCCTGTCGGACAGAAGAACTAGATGACGCTAATCTAACTCTGACAAAGACCAGCTCAATTGATTAGATTCTTCTTGGATTTTCATCATAACTTTTGGCGAAGAGAAGTGTTCCATGGCTGCAAGCAATTCGACTGGCTCAACCATTAATCCCCTTGAAAGAAAAGTTTCAGTACAAACAGAAGCGGCTATTGCAAGCTCCTTCAATCCGCGAAAAACTTTAAGTTTCTCAAGATCAGCCATGACGAAGATGGTTTGGTCTAAATGAGTGACAATTAAGCTTGCAAAGAGCGCATTCTGGGGGGAGTTAATAAGCACATGAGCACCCTTAAATTTAGGGTTATATTAATATTCGATTAAGTAATATATGTCAATTTTTATTGACCGGATTACGTATAGATTCTTGGCCTACTGAAACTGAAACTGAAACTGAAACTGAAACTGAAACTGAAACTGGGGCTGAGGCTGAGGCTGAGGCTATTGTTAAGAATTTATGACGACTGTGTAACCTGGGTGTAAATTAAAAACGCTAGGTTTATCTCATATATAAACTTTTGATTGAGCGAGTGGACAGTTAGCACAAGCGCTTTTCAAAGCAAGAAGGTAAGCATTAGATTGATATTCACTACAGGATATCCAGGAAAACATTAAAACCTAAAAGCGATACATGCAGTACCGCTTTTATCTAGGTCAGCTATGATCGTTTAAGTCTGACTCAGACATTTTCATTAAGTTTAATTTGTAGTGCATCGAGAGTCTGCATACACGCAAGTATTTGTTGGACCGAAGCGTTAGGCTCCCTCCCCTCACGAATGGCAGCTATAAACTCCCGATCCTGCAACTCTATGCCGTTGTTGGAGACTGCAACACCCGACAGATCAATCTTGTTATCATGGCCATCGTAAAGATCATCATAGCGCGCAATATACGTGCCTTCGTCACAGATGTAGCGGAAAAATGTGCCTAAAGGACCATCGTTGTTAAACGAAAGAGAGAGCGTACAAATAGCGCCTGAGGGAACTTTCAGCCCAATACTCATGTCCATGGCAATACCCAAGTCTGGATGCACTGGACCCTCTAATGCCTGCACCCGATGCGCACGTTCACCCGTTTGATATTGGAAAAGATCAACTGTATGGGCGGCATGGTGCCAAAGCAGATGATCAGTCCAAGACCGTGGCAAGCCAAGTGCGTTTTTGTTGCTACGCCTGAAAAAGTATGTCTGTACATCCATCTGCTGAATATTGAGCTCACCCGCTGCAATTTTATTGCGTATCCACTGATGACTCGGGTTGAAGCGACGAGTATGGCCCGCCATTGCAATCAAACCTGTGGATTGCTGAACCTCAACTAGTCGATTTGAGTCTTCTAGGTTATCAGCCATCGGTATTTCCACCATGACATGCTTTCCCGCTAGCAAACACTGAATTGATTGCGATGCGTGCATTTGTGTTGGGGTAGCCAATATCACTGCATCAACGTCATCACGCGCTAATGACTCTGCAAGATCGGTAGTCGAGTGACCGATGCCTCGCTCTTTGGCAAACGCGGCAATCTTGTCAGCATTGGTTCCAATAACAGAGGTTACCTGAACACCGTCAATTTGCGCGAGCGCATCAAGGTGCTTCAACCCAAAGGCGCCCATCGCACCGGCAACACACAATCTCATCTCAATCTCCTGAAGATTTTTAAAATTAAGCACCTATCTAAGATAGCAACCGGCTCGCAGCAGGAGTAGTTAGAATGCTGAAAGAACTATTCATTTTTTAGAAGCGGGTTATTTAGAGATCACCGTACTCAGCAGCGCATTCAGTTAAAATATCGATAAATTTTTGTTGCGATTGAGTTGCCTTCCAACTGCGTCTTTGCATAAAGCCTATCGAGCGTCGGGTATGACTTAGCGCATAAGGCATAACCGCTAATTGCCCTGCCAGTATCTCGTGCTCTAGTTGATGACGGGATACCAGCGTGAGTCGATCACTGCCCAATAAAACCTCTCGCGTCAGTATGTGCGAGGTCGTCTCAACCAATGACATTGAGCCCTTTTGTAAGGCGTCAGCAAACATCTTGTCGAAAAATGCGCGGGTTGGGGTCCCCTCACGGGGAACCACCCAGGGGTAAGCGGCAAGCGCCTCAAGTTTTAGAGGCTCCTCAAATCGCGATGGATGGTCAGCACGACCAATAATTGCCAAGGGTGGAGCAATCAGTTCACGCTGGTAAATTGCATCTGTTGGCGCCGGTGATCGCAAAGCGCCCACCACAAGATCAAGATCAGCATTTAAGAGATGTGTCAGTAAATCCTCGTAGGGGCCATCGACAAGCTCCAGCGTCAATCCCGGGTGCCCAGCTGTAAAACGGTTAATTGCGAGCGGTAAGAGCGAAGTTCGCGCTAATGGCATTGATCCGATTCTAAGTCGGCCTCGCTCTCGATTTCGCGCTGCGCTTATCTCTTCCACACCCTGACTTATCTCTGCGACCGCTAATTTGGCCCGCTGACTCATCACTCTAGCCGCACGAGTAGCCGCGATACCACTGCTTGTCTTCTCAAATAGCGTAAGCCCTAGTAGTCCCTCAAGATCACGCGAGCTACGATGCAGGGATGATTGCGAGATGCCGAGTTCACGACTGGCCAGTGAAAAATTTTGCCTGTCTGTGACGGCGATAAGGGCACGCAATTGAGTTGATGAAATCTGAGTGAGCTGCTGCTGGGCTTTTGCATGACGACCGCTTGAGTGTGTGCCTTGAATATCGGTTAACCCCTGCAATAACCACTCGAGACAGCGCTTTACGCGCTCTAACCAAATAGCCCCTTCTGCCGTAAGGTACATACCCGATGCCTGGCGATTAAACAATACCGCATCAAGCTGCCCTTCTAATTTTGCTATCGCTTGAGTCATCGCCGGTTGAGATAAAAACACCCGATTAGCGGCCTGACTGATGCTGCCAGACTTGGCAACCTCTGCAAAAACTCTAAGGTGTCTTAGATTTGGAAAACGTTCGATTTTCATGGATAACTCAGTGTGTTTTTTTATAAGTCTATATCAAAAACCAATAGCATGTAGATCAAATTCAAATAGCTGTATGAGGCGCCAAAAAAGATACTGTAATGAAGAATACTTTCGACATTACAACGCGGAGTCCTGAGCCGCAGCGCACCTAATTTTTTAAGGAAAACTGATGATTATTGATTGTCATGGACACTACACAACAACGCCACCGGCTGTAGGTGAGTATCGCGATGCACAAAAGGCAGCGGTTGCTAAAGACCCTGGATATGTGGGTGAAAAGGGGCTTATTAAGCTAAGCGATGATGAGATTAGAGATTCTATTATCAATAACCAATTGCGTCTTCAGCAAGAACGCGGCACTGACCTAACCATTTTTTCGCCTCGTGCTAGTTGGATGGGTCATCACGTAGGCAACGAATATACCAGTCAATATTGGACCGAACATCAAAACGACATCATTCGACGGGTCTGTGACCTCTTCCCTGAGAATTTTGTACCTGTTGCACAACTGCCGCAGTCACCCGGTGTGGCCCCGTCTAAATCCGTCGCTGAGATCGTGCGAACAGTCGAAGAGATGGGGTTTATTGGCATCAATCTCAATCCAGATCCCTCGGGTGGTCACTGGAATGGTAGCCGCTTGTCGTCGAAGGATTTTTACCCCATCTATGAAAAGATGTGTGAACTTGATATCCCGGCAATGATTCATGTGTCAGCTTCATGCAACCATAATTTTGATACTACAGGCTCTCACTACCTTGGCGCAGACACCACCGCATTTCAGCAATTAATGATGTCTGAGGTATTCAAAGACTTCCCTACATTAAAAATCATAATTCCACATGGCGGTGGCGCTGTACCCTACCACTGGGGACGCTTCCGCGGCATGGCATTAGATCAGGGGTTTGAACTCGAAGAACGGGTATTGAATAACATCTACTTTGACACCTGCGTATACCATCAAAAAGGGATCGACCTATTACTGGACGTGATTCCCGCTAAAAACATTCTTTTTGCGTCAGAGATGATAGGTGCGGTTCGCGGCATAGACCCCGAGACTGGTCACTATTTCGATGATACTAAGCGCTATATGGATGCAACAACAAAAGTAAGCGCTGAAGAGAAAGCGATGATTTTTGAGGGGAATACCCGACGCGTCTTTAGCCGATTAAATGTATAAGGAGCAGAACATGGCCGATAATATCGTTGTACAGCACATCGAACGTGCAAACGCTGATGTAATAGCGGGGTTAGCCAAGCTTGGTGTCGCTACCGTTCATGAGGCTCAAGGCCGTAAAGGGTTGTTAGCTCACTATATTCGTCCTATCTACCAGGGCGCTGCAATAGCCGGTAGTGCGGTCACTATTTCGGGTGCTGCGGGTGACAACTGGATGATGCATGTAGCCATAGAGCAGTGCCAGGCGGGTGATATTATGGTGTTCGCACCTACATCCCCTTCTGTTGATGGCTTCTTTGGTGATCTGCTTGCTACCTCAGCTCAAGCCCGTGGTGTTCAAGGGTTAATCATTGACGCAGGGGTACGTGATACAAAAATATTGCGTGAGATGCAGTTTCCGGTCTGGTCAAAGGCAGTCTACTCTAAAGGCACGATCAAAGAGACGCTGGGGTCGGTGAACGTGCCGCTCGTCTGTGCAGAGGCACTTATTTATCCTGGCGATATTATTGTTGCTGACGACGATGGCGTCTGTGTTGTTCGTCGAGATGAGGCTCAAGCCGTGCTTACAGAAGCTCTAGCGCGTGAAGCGCGCGAAGAGGAAAAACGTGTTCGTATGGCAAATGGAGAGCTTGGCCTTGATATTTACAACATGCGCCCACGCCTTAAAGAGAAAGGCTTAAAATATGTCTAAGGGCGTGCCGTGCATGTGGATGCGCGGCGGTACATCTAAAGGTGGATACTTTTTAAAATCGGACCTACCCGAGGATATTGCCGTTCGCGACAGGTTCTTGTTGAGCATCATGGGCTCACCCGATGAACGCCAGATTGATGGCATGGGCGGCGCCGATCCTCTGACATCGAAGGTGGCCGTTGTTTGCCGCTCTAACCGCCCTGAAGCTGATGTCGATTATCTATTCCTGCAAGTATTTGTCGATCAAGCTATAGTGACTGATGCCCAGAACTGCGGCAACATTCTTGCGGGTGTTGGACCTTTTGCCATCGAACGCGGTTTGGTTGCAGCACAACCGCATGAGACTCAGGTCCGTATTTTTATGGAAAATACTGGCCAGATCGCAATCGCTACCGTTGCAACCCCTAACGCAGTGGTGAGTTATAGTGGTAATGCCTCAATTGATGGCGTGCCTGGTCAGCATGCAGCCTTACCGATAGAATTTCTTGATACAGCGGGTTCCTCTTGCGGTGCTCTACTGCCATCAGGCAATACTGTTGATCTTATTCACGATGTGGAGTGCACCTTAATTGATAACGGCATGCCTGTTGTCGTGATGCGTGCAAGCGATCTCGGTGTTACAGGCTATGAGAGCCGTGAAGAACTTGAGGCAAACGATGAGCTAAAAGCAAAGGTAGAGGCGATTCGTTTACAAGCAGGTCCGCTAATGAATCTGGGCGATGTAAGCCAAAAATCAGTTCCTAAAATGACACTTGTTAGTCCACCCACCCAAGGCGGTGCGATCAATACACGTACATTTATCCCTCATCGTGCGCACGCATCGATTGGTGTTTTAGGAGCCGTAAGCGTTGCCACAGCCGCAATTCTACCAAACTCACCTGCAGCGACAGTGGCTTCAGTACCAACGGGCAACCGCAAAATACTGGCTGTTGAACACGCCATTGGTGAGCTATCCGTTGTTCTTGATCTAGATTCATCCGGCGCGCCGAAAAGCGCTGCACTTTTACGAACCGCACGAAAACTCTTCGATGGAGAGGTTTTCGCCTAAACGAGATATAACCATGGATGCCGATTACTTACCCTTTCACCCAAGCCCTAAAAAGCCAAGTTTCGTTGCGCCCGCTGGCGCCATAGATGCACATTGTCATGTTTTTGGGCCAGCGGATCAGTTCCCCTATCATCCAAAACGTAAATACACGCCATGCGACGCATCAAAGGAGCAGCTCTTTGCACTTAGAGACTTCCTTGGTTTTAGCCGTAATGTCATTGTACAAGCCTCTTGTCATGGAACCGATAATGCTGCGCTTATTGATGCGCTAGAGAGCGCAGGTGAACTCGCTCGCGGGGTTGCGTTCGTAGGCCCAGAGGTAACTGAAGACGAGCTCAAAGCAATGGATGCAGCGGGTGTTCGTGCCGTTCGTTTTAATTTTGTTAAACGTCTTGTTGATACCACGCCACGCGAGGATTTTTATACAATCGCTAATAAGGTTAAAGCGCTCGGGTGGCACATTGTGGTCTACTTTGAAGCCCCTGACCTAGAAGATCTAATACCCTTCCTTAATGATCTTAATACCACCATAGTTGTTGATCATATGGGTCGACCTGATGTTTCAAAAGGTACTGATCATCCCGATTTTCAGCGCTTTATGCAGTTAATGCGCGATAATAATAAAATCTGGACCAAGGTCAGCTGCCCTGAGCGTCTAACATTGCAGGCCCCCGACTACTCTGATGTCGTTCCTTTTGCTAAGGCACTCGTTGAGGCGTTTCCTGATCGCGTACTCTGGGGAACCGACTGGCCCCATCCAAATATGAAATCACATGTTCCAGACGATGGTGCGCTGGTTGATGTTATTCCGATGATTGCAGACACTGCCGAACTTCAGCATAAACTGCTAATCGATAACCCAATGCGCCTCTATTGGGAGCGTTAGGAGAAAACTGATGAGTAACTCAATGCCCGAGGGTACATACAAATTTGACGGTGAAATGGCTACCCTTGGCTTCAACCTCAACCGTATGTGCTTCACCTTCAATGAATCGGCAAGTCGCCAGGCGTTTAAAGATGATGAGGCCGCTTACTGCGATAAGTTTGGTTTAAATGAGGTACAAAAAAAAGCGATACTCGAACGCGACATTATCGCTTTGCTACGTAATGGCGGAAGCATCTATTACCTAGCTAAATTCGCCGGTGTTCTTGGACTGAGTGTTCAAGACCTAGGCGGTATTATGACGGGTCAGACAACGGCCGAATTCCAAGCGTATTTAGATTCACAACAGGTGGGCAAACCCAATGGCTAATATTATTGGCATGATCGGTACTTCACACATACCCGCAATAGGCCGCGCAATGGATCAAGGTCTAGAAGAGACACCCTACTGGGTTGATTTCTTTGATGGCTACAAGCCTATGCGAAGCTGGTTACAGCAGGAGCAGCCGGATATTGCGGTTCTATTTTATAATGACCATGGTTTATCGATGTTCCTTGATAAAAAGCCAACCTTCGCAATTGGATGTGCTCCTTCATATGAAAATGCTGACGAGGGTTGGGGAATTCAACCTATTCCGCCGCTCACAGGAGAGACAGAGTTATCCTGGCACATCGTTAACCATCTAATAGAAAACGACTTTGACCCAACTGTTTGTCAGGATATAAAAGTGGATCACGGTGCAACCGTACCCATGTCAGTGCTATACCCGGGCAAGGCCTATAAAGGCGTTAAAGTGATTCCCATATCGATTAACTGTGAACGTCACCCCATGCCTAAACCCGCTAGATCCTATGCATTTGGTAAAGCAATTGGCGATGCAATTCGTAGCTGGAACTCAGATCAGAAAGTGGTCATATTGGGAACAGGTGGTCTTTCACATCAATTAGATGGCGAAAGGGCTGGATATTTAAATACTGACTTTGATCGCGACTGTATGGACAAGTTGATTACAGACCCTGCAGCTCTGTGCCAATACACCAATGACGATTTGACTAGAATCGGTGGTGCACAGGGTGTGGAACTTGCTATGTGGTTAGCAGCACGCGCCTGTATCAACGTTCCGGTTAAAGAGATCGAACGTCGCCTTGTTGCCCCCATATCAAATACCTCTGCAGGTTTACAACTTTTAGTTCCAGCCTGATTGTATTCACATAGGCCATCCTAATAGCCAAAATTAGGATGGCCCTAGCGTTAAATAACGGAGCTGTTTTGCGCGTTAGGTCTCTGCCAGTGTATGTGTGTTGAAAAACAGGTCTGATAGTCCTAATGAATCAGGGCTCGCTCCAACTATCAATCTGACTAGGAATTTACTGATATACTTTAGCTCCATTTAGGCTCAATATCGGTCGCCTATCGGGTGTCAATTTGGCAACTTAACCCACTTTAGCTGGAGACTTATTTGTCGCTTAAACGAATATACTGTATTGATTCAAATCCTGCTGACCTAGCAAGTCTGCAAGTCATCTTAGGGGGGCGCTATCAGCTACTGCTGCTGACTGATCCATCCTACGCATTTCGCGAAATTCTAATGAATCAGCCCAACCTCCTGCTTGTTGATCAAGAGGTAAGAGGTATTGGCGCTTTACAGTTTATAAAACGTATTAACTCGGCAGAGCCCTCATTAATGCAACGAACGCTACTGATTACAAAAGATCCTAACGCGGCTGAAGTGAAAGCAATTACGGATATGGGTTGCTCAGGCGTCTTACTTAAGCCATACAATGCTGACCTTATTTTAACCAGTGTGAAAATGGTCATTTCACGCCCTAACACGTACACCTCACAGAAACGATCTCCCTTTTCTGAGCCAAACGAGTACTAAGCAGGTTTTCCAACAGTGCTGTCAGGTTTGTAAGTGTAGTTTTGCGCCTCTAACTTCAACATGGCCATAATAGCCTCTACATCACGTACCGTTCGAAGCTTAGTAAAGAGTACCTTGGCTTGTGGAAAGTGCCAGGACAGCATACTGACCCACTGCTTTATTCTGCCGTGTACAAAACGATCATCGGTAACCGAGCGTACATCTTCGAAGAAGTTGAATAGATAGGGCTGCAAGCGAGCCCAGTTAACATCCGTGTCTAGGCAGGCGTCTTTGTTGCGAATCTGTTCAACCAAGAAAGGATTAGCGACTAAACCACGACCAATCATAATTCGGTCACAACCACTCACGTCTTTGCATTTGAAGTAGTCTTGAGCGGTCCAAATTTCGCCATTTGCAACGACGGGAATGTCTACCGCCTCGCGAATCCGTGCTATCCACTCCCAATGAGCAGGTGGTTTATACCCCTCAACTTTGGTGCGTGCATGAACGGTAAGGTAAGCTGCACCGCCCGCCTCTATTGCTTGCGCATTTTCAATCGCCAGAAGTTTATCTTCATATCCAAGACGCATCTTACCACTGACTGAATACTCATGTGCGAGGGCATCACGTACGCCTTTAACAGCCGCATATACAGACTGTGGATCTTTCAACATCACCGCCCCGCCCTTACTTTTATTGACAGTTTTTGCTGGGCAGCCGAAATTCAAATCAATAGCAGGAGCGCCTAATTCAATCGCCCTGACAGCATTAATACCGAGTGCTTCGGGATTCGATCCCAGAAGTTGTAGGGTAAGCGGGATATTGCCATGCCCACAAAAAGATTGTTGTAGTTCAGGAACTAAGCGGTGAAAGACTTTAGGGGGTAGTAAAGTATCCGTGACACGAACAAACTCTGTGACCATGGCATCTGGACCACCAATGGCGGCTTGAAGCCGCCGCATCGGTGCATCAACGACACCCTCCATAGGGGCAAGCACTATTTGCATAGGATTATATTGCGTCGAGACCTAACTGTAGATCGGCTTTAATATCATCGATATTTTCCAAGCCTACAGAGACGCGAATCAAATTGTCATGAATACCCGCAGCCGCGCGTGCTTCAGCAGTCATGCGACCGTGTGTAGTGGTTGCAGGGTGTGTAATAGTCGTCTTTACATCACCTAGGTTGGCTGTAATAGATAACATACGGGTTGCATCGATACAGCGCCAAGCAGACGAACGTAGGTCATCCACAGCGGCATGGGTTTCAAATGATAAAACACCACCGAACGCCGATTGCTGCTCGCAGGCCAATGCATGTTGTGGATGTGATTCCAGACCAGAGTAGTAAACACGTTTTACCTGCGGCTGAGCTTCCAGCCAACGGGCGAGCGCAAAGGCCTGTTCAGAATGTGCCTTCATACGCAGTGGCAGAGTCTCTAAACCCTTCTGAAATATCCAAGCATTAAATGGGCTCATGCAGGTACCAGCGGTACGCACAAATCCAAACACCTCTTCCATATCAGCATCGTTACCGACTAAAACACCGCCAACAACACGTCCCTGACCATCGAGGTATTTAGTGGCTGAGTGCATCACTATATCGGCGCCAAGCAGGAGTGGTTTTTGTAACGCAGGTGTTAGAAAACAGTTATCAACGACTAGCTTAGCGCCCGCCGATTGTGCAATCGCTGCCACCGCTGAAATATCGGTTAACTCTGCTAATGGGTTGCTGGGTGACTCAAGAAACAGCATGCGCGTGTTTGGTCGTATCGCTGCCTGCCATGCATCAAGATCGCAGGGGTTAACGAAGCTTGTTTCTATACCGGTACGGCTGATGTACTTGTCAAAAATGGATACAGTTGACCCAAAGACAGAGCGCGAGCAGACAATATGATCACCTTGTTTCATCAACGCCAACGTAAGACTTAATATTGCAGCCATGCCCGACGCGGTTGCAACGGCGCGCTCGCCCTCTTCCATAGCCGCTATTCTGCGCTCAAATGCTTGTACGGTCGGATTAGTGAAACGCGAGTATATATTGCCAACCTCTTCGCCCGAAAAACGTGCCGCCGCTTCGCGCGCGCTAGTGTAGACAAAACTAGACGTAGGGAAGATCGCATCCGAGTGTTCACCCTCTTCACTTCGCCATTGACCCGCACGTACAGCTTGCGTCTCGGTTGCATACTCAGAACCCGAAAACTGAAGACGCTCTGGACGCTCAAAACCCTTCTTTGACATAATTTTTCCTAGAATGCGCTATGTAAGTCAGCCGATTCGTTACCGCCAGTGTCCTGCTTATCATCATCAGACACCTTAGCACCATCATTACGCTTGGCATCTATACGCGCAAGATACTCTTCAGACACCGTGCCGGTGACATACTTGCCATCAAATACACAGGTATCGAAATCATCTATCTTAGCGTTAAATTTAGTGATTGACGCTTTCAGGTCGGCTAACTCTTGATAGAGCATCCAGTCGGCACCTATCAGCTCACCAATCTCTTGCGCCGTTCGCTCGTGCGCAATCAACTCAGTTGGCGAAGGCATGTCGATACCGAAGACGTTCGGGTAACGAACCTCAGGTGCCGCTGAAGCGAAATAGACCTTGCGAGCACCTGCTTCGCGCGCCATCTCAACAATCTGGGCAGATGTTGTACCGCGTACTATAGAATCATCGACAAGCATAACGACCTTGTCACGAAACTCAGCGGCAATAGGATTAAGCTTTTGACGCACTGAACGCTTACGCTGAGTCTGCCCAGGCATTATAAAGGTTCGACCTATGTAGCGATTTTTAATGAACCCCTCACGGAAATTAACATTGAGTATATTGGCCATCTCCAATGCAGCCGTTCGACTTGTATCAGGTATGGGTATGATGACGTCGATATCATGCTCAGGCCTCTGGCGCATGACACTCTCAGCCAGCTTTACCCCCATCTCCATGCGAGCATGGTGAACGGAGATACCGTCAATAATTGAGTCAGGACGTGCAAGGTATACGTATTCAAATAGGCAGGGAGCTAGGATGG
>Ga0209652_1002060_pt1 | contig 15873 bp, 10 predicted proteins | sample SaaInl74LU_5_DNA_FD_184641 | JGI IMG/M metagenome (GOLD analysis project Ga0209652, IMG submission 184641) | Marine microbial communities from expanding oxygen minimum zones in the Saanich Inlet - ESP_74LU_5_DNA (SPAdes) (version 2) | ecosystem: Environmental > Aquatic > Marine > Intertidal zone...
TGCCGTACTGTCAAAACATCGCGCGACCTAGTTGCGATGTCATGAGCGCTTTTTAGCCAATGCGGTTGCCTCCGATTGAGTGTCAAGGAGCGCGGCCCTCGGGCTGTTTGGGTTTGACCCCACGGCGGCACTGCCCGTGGCGGGCAGCGCGATGAGGTAGTCGGTAGACATCTCTAGGTCACTGATATCGGTATCGACATTGAGTAACACCGGGGCGTCTACGGTTTGCCAGGCGCCACAGGCCTCGCCTTCATCACAGATGAAAAAGTCGTTGTCGTTGTCGGTGCCCGCCCAAACTTCATAGCTGCCTTGCGGCACCGCGACAAAGTTAAAGCGGTAGTCTTGATCGGCGTCGGTGACGTCTTCGGCTACAACGCTGTTGGTAGCGGGGTCAAACATCAAGATATAGACCGTGCCAATGTCACCACTCACCCCGGTGGTAATGCGCATTAAAGCGCTGACGGTGAGGCTGTTGGTGCTGGATTCAAAGGTGATCTTGCCAAGATAGTTGCCGGCGTCTAGGCCGCTGCGATCCACCGCAATGGCCCAGCTACCCAGGCCGTTGTTTTCTGTATTGACCGGCGTGGCACTGAGCCAGCTGCTGTTGCTGTTGACTGAAGTGACGCTGAGATTCCCTTCCCCGCCGTTGGTCAGCTGGACTTCGAGCCGGCTGCGTGTGCTGCCAAAGTTGAGCTGACTGCTCGACAGTGTTAGCAGCGGCGGCCGGTTAATGACCGCGCCAATGCTATTGAGGGCCGTGTTGACGGCTTTTTGTGCGTTGATCAAACCATAGCCGTTGATGTCATCACGGCCGCTGTCACCGATATCGTCAGTCAACGCACCTTGGCTCAGTAATGAACGTAAATCGGTTGGGCTGAGCTCGGGGTTAATGGCCCGCATCAAGGCGAATACACCCGCCACATGAGGCGTCGCCATCGATGTGCCCTCGAGGAAGGTGTACGCGGGGGTATCGCCGTTCATGCCGGTGCTTAAAATGCCATCAGGATAGCCGTCGCCATTGAGATCGACGCTCATGTCGCCACCGGGGGCAACGAGGTCGAGTGCGCTGCCCGTATTGCTGTAGCTGGTGACGCGGCCTTGCAAATCGGTAGCGCCAACCGCAAAAACGTTGCCGTAGGCGGCGGGGTATGACACGAGCGCCTCACTTTCATTGCCGCTGGCCGCCACCACAATAATGCCGCGATCGGTAATGGTGTTGAGGAGGCTCTCGACACTGGCAACAGGGCTGTCAAAACTCAAACTCAAATTGATAATATCGGCGTGTCTTTGGGGTAATACATTGGCGTCGTTGCTCAGGCCCGCCGCGTAGCGCAGGGCTTGAATGAGGTCGTAGGTATTACCGCCGGCATTTTCATCTTCGGTCAGCGCCCGCAGTGGCATCAGTTTGCTCGCGTAGGCGACCCCCGCGACTCCGCGGTTGTTATTCCCAAGCGCTGCGATACTGCCCGCCACATGGGTGCCATGGTAAACCGCCTTGAACTCCGCCAGTCCTTCGTCGGTGGGGTCATCATCGAGCCCGTCGCCATCCCGTGCAGCCTCAGCATCGCGAATGAAGTCGTAGCCATCAACCCATTGATTCACCAGGTCGGGGTGGTCGAGCACGACGCCGGTATCGATCACCGCGACGATCACGCTGGGGTCACCCACCGAGGTATCCCAGGCGCTCCACAGATTCATGAGCGGGTACTGCCACTGCAAATTGAAAAACTCGTCGTTGGTACTCGACAGTGCGCGGACGCGGAAGTTCGGTGTGGCTCGCGCAACGCCCTCTGCGTTATTCAGTGCTTTGGCCAGCATCCAGGTTTCCCACTGGGCCAGCTGCGCTGGGTCGTTTTGTAGCTTGTCGCGAATGGCAAGTAGCCGCGGACTGAGCAGCGCCGTGTTCATGGGTTGTGCCTCCATGAGGCGCTCTCGACCAAAATCTCCAGCCACTTCGGTCAGGCCAAAACGATGTTCGGTGCTGCGCCGACGCGCCTCACTGACCGCCAGTTGCAGCACCGACTCGGCCGCATACTCGACGATGACTTCCTGTGCCTTAACACCGATATTGGCGGCACTGCTACTGCCCGCAGTAAGAATGTAGTTTGACGCACCGCTGTAGAGATTGACGGCAACGAAATAACTGCCGTCACTCGGCAGTGCCACCTGTTCTCGCTCGATAGTGCCAACCGATGAAGTGACCAGCTCACCCGAGGCGTTGTAAAGGTACAGGTCGATATCCGCGGCTTCCGGGTCGCCAATCACCACGGACAATAGCTGTCCGGCAAAGCCGTCAAATTGGTAAAAGTCGTTTAAGTCGCCCGCTTCGCTCACTTGACCGCTTTCACCGAGCCCCGCCTCGCTTAAGTAGCCACCTACCGAGCCGGGATTCGGAATGTGTTGTGCCTGTTCCGGTGTGTTGTTATCCGTGCTGAGATTGTCGGGATTGTTGGTGTCACCATCGACCGCCGCTTCGGGGCCTATGCTGATGTAGCCGCTGACACTGAAGGTTGCCCCGGGTTCGGTGGGCGGTTCGGGTTCGGGTTCTGGCTCGGGTTCCGGTTCTGGCGGCGGCACAGGTGCGGGCTCTGGCGCAATGGGGGTGCTACCGCCGGCACTCGATCCACCACCGCAAGCGCCGAGCAGTACCAAACACAGGGCTATACAGACGCCGCGCCACACTGGATTCATACGCTCCCCCTTTGTTTATCTCAACGCGCGACTTTTTGCGCCGGCGCTTGACCTAATTGGAACTATTGGCGATGCACTATAACCGGCAATCGAGCAATATCTTGCCGCTGTGCGCACCGCTCTGCATCAATTCTTGTGCCGCCAGTGCTTCTGCCAGCGGGTATACCGCATGAATGATGGGGCTGATTTCCCCCGCCACTACCTTCGGCATGATGTGGGTTTGTATTTCTGCAAACGCAGCGGCTTTGTCGGCGGTATTCATGCGCCGCAAGGTGCTACCGGTTAGGGTCAGCCGCTTGCCAAGTAAGCTCATCAGGTTAATTTCAGCGCTGGCCCCGCGCATCATACCGATACAGACAATGCGCCCGTCGATCGCAGCCAAGTCAAAGTTGACCTGACAAAAATCACCGCCAGCGATATCTAAAATGACATCAATCGCTTCGTTGTAGCCCGCAGCCGCGAACTGCGCGACCAAGTCGCCCTCGCGATAGTTGGCGACAAATTTGGCACCTAACGCTTCGGCCTGCTGGCATTTTTCATCACTGCCGGCGGAAGACAGCACCGTGCTGCCCATCGCCTTGGCCATTTGTATGCCCAGTGTGCCGATGCCGCTTGTGCCGCCGTGAATTAGCACGGTCTCGCCAGCTTTCAGGCCGCCGCGCTGAAAGACGTTGTGCCAAACGGTGAGTAATGCTTCGGGCAATGCCGCACCGTGTTTGCTGTCGATGCTGTCGGGTAGTGCCAAACAGTGATCTGCCCGGGCAATACAATGGCTGGCATAGCCGCCCCCGTGTACCAGCGCACACACTCGGTCACCCACGGCCCAATTGTTAACCTCTGGCCCAACCGCGGCAATGCGCCCTGCAACCTCTAAGCCCATGATGGGTGAAGCATCTGCTGGTGGTGGATAAAGCCCCATCCGCTGGAGTACATCGGCGCGGTTGATGCCCGCAAACTCGACGTCGATCAGCACAGTTTCAGGCCCTGGCGCAGGTGCGTCATCGCGGCTGAGTAGGAGTTCGCCATCGGTGCCGATGTCGATAAATTGTCGGTTTGGGGCCATGGGTTCATATCCTCTGATCGAAAGTCGTGCCATTGTGATCGCAGGCCGAAATATTGCGATCGGCGTGTTGGCGAGTAAATTTGAGTATAGTCGACAGCAACGCATAGTGCTGCGTGAGTGCACGATACCGTGCAAGGTGCTGCGCTACTGCGAATAGTGCTTTCACTTGTATGCTGACGCCCTTAATGCGGTGTCCTTGATGCCATGCCCCAAGGCAATCGGCAGGGCGCGTGACTGACACAATAAAATCAATTGCACCTGATTCGGGAGAATAGTAGTGGCACAGGCAATGATTGTTCGTAAAGGCAAGCGCGCCCTTAATTTGGCGTTGATGCGGTTGTTGGTGGGCAAAAAGTCCAATGCCAGTCATTTTGCCTGGGCAGGACCCGCCAGCGCAGCGCAGCTGTGTCGGCAAATTATCGATACGGGACATCGCTCGGTGCTGATCGTGACCGATGGCGCGCTGCGCCAGTTAGGTGTGGCCGAGCGCGCTGCAGCGGCATTATTGGCGTCGGATATTGATGTGCATTGGTTCGACAAAGTGATGCCCGACCCGACTTTTGATTTGGTTCGAGAGGGCGCCGATGCGCTGCGTGTCGCCGGTAGCACCGCGGTATTGGCGGTGGGCGGGGGTTCATCGATTGACGCTGCAAAGGCGATTGCCGCGTCCCGCTATTGCAGCGACGACCCGCAAACGTGGGTGGGGTTTAACAAAGCGCCGAAAGCAGCGGCCGCAATTTATGTGATTCCAACGACCGCGGGTACCGGCAGTGAGGCGACCATGGGTGCGGTTATTACCGACAGCAGCACCCACACCAAACACGTCGTGGCCGGTGAAGCGATGCTGCCCCGCGCTGTGGCAATCGATCCAGAGCTGATGGTGGGGATGCCGGGTCCAATTACTGCCGCGACGGGTATTGACGCCCTAACCCACGGGATTGAGGCTTATATCGGCGTTTGGGAGCGTGGTACGCGAACGGAAACCGGTCGCTTGGCGGTGCAGGGTGTCTTTCAGTCCCTTCGGCAGGCAATGACCGCACCCGATGATATCGAGGCGCGGATGTCGATGGCGGTTGCGGCTTATTACGGCGGGGTTGCGATTAATCAGGTCAATGTGGGGAACGTGCACGCGATTGCACATCAGCTGGGGGGCAAATACGGCATCCCGCACGGCGTGGCGAATGGCTTAGTACTGCCCCACGTGCTGCGTTGCTATGGCCCTGCCGTCGATGAGCGCTTAGCGGAGTTATCACTTGCCGCCGGCGTGTCATCGGCGCCCAGCCAAGCCGCGCGCGCCTCTGCGTTTATCGACAGTATTGTGGCGTTGCGCGCTGAAGTGGGCCTGCCTGAAACTGACAGTCGCTTGCAGTCTGCAGATTTTGATGCGCTAGCCGATGCCGCCCTAGCCGAGGGCGATGCCTATCCCTCGCCTCGCCTACTCGACAAGGCCGAGGTTATGGCAATTTTGACAGCGATCGCCGGCTAATTAGCCGGCGATTAACCCGCCGCGAGCCATTCGCTGGCGATGGCGATCAACCGTTTGTGGCTGTCGGTCGGCCCCTCGGAGCAGGCGAAGCCATGGGCGTCTTTTTCGAAGTGCTCATAGCGTACGTCGACGCCGTCTCGCTTTAAGGTTTGTGCAAAACGTCGCCCATCATCTCTTAACGGGTCGCGTTCTGCGGTGATTATCAGTGAGCGTGGGAATTTCTGCCAGCTGCTGTTGCGCGCCACAAAAATTTGTTGCAGCACCGGGGATGCAGGTGCCAAGCCACCCAAATAGGTATTGGTAAACCACTTCATAATCGAGGTGGTTAGCGGCCCTGTTTTGGCGTGTTCGGTGTATGAAGGAAAGCCCGCGTTGTAGTGTTCTGTGGCGGGGTAGATCATCAGCGCGCCGCTCAAGCGCGGCTCGTCGAGCAGGGCGAGCGCGGTGCTGGCGCTGAGGTTACCGCCGGCGCTGTCGCCGCACAGCACGACTTTGCCGTTGTTCGGCGCCAATCGATTGAGGTTGTCGAGCACCCAGCGGGTCGCCAATAAGCAATCGTCATGAGCCGCCGGGAAGGGGAATTCCGGTGCCAGGCGATAGTCGATCGACATGATCGAGCAACGGCTCGATTGGCAAAGTGCCCTGCAGAACGGGTCGTGAGTGTCGATATCGCCAATGACCCAGCCGCCGCCGTGGTAAAACACAATCATCGGTTTATCCGCATCACCGTGGTACATGCGCGCGGTGAGGCTGCGATCGCCATCGGGGATCTGTAGCGTACTGGTGCTGACGCCGTCCGCGGGGTGATCGCGCCAGACTTTTTTATTTATCCAGCGGTAATAAACGCGGAATAGCCAAGCTTCAAGTCGTCGTAGGAGATTTCTGATCATTATCGGGTTCCATAAAACGGGCGTCTGGATTCTGTTGATACCAGTTCACGCCATTGGGGTCAGTGACACGGCTGACATTGCCGCGGTATAGCAATAAATTGAGATTGGCGAGGGTCTCGCCGGTGGCCATGCCCAGCTCCGCATCGTTGATTGGGCGGCTAAACAAATAGGTGAAGCAGTCAACCACACGATGCGGCTCGGACAGTTTTTCATAGAGCGATTGCAGGCTCACTCGATGGAAGTCGATGATCTGGCTGAGCCGGATGTGCAGGCCCCGAAACGGCGATTGATGCGCCGGTAGTGTGATCAGGTCGTCGGGCAGAATATTGATCAGCCGGGCGCAGGACTCCATCCACTCCGAAAGCGGGTTGCCCTCGGGTTCTGTCGGAAATACCGACACGTTCGGTGTAATTCGCGGCAATATTTGGTCGCCGCCAATCAGTAGCTTAAGTGCGGGGCAGTACAAGCAGGCGTGCTCGGGGGAGTGGCCACTGCCGACAATCACCTGCCAATAACGGCCGCCAATGGTCATGGTTTCTCTGTCGACTATACGACGGAAAGCGTGGGGCATGGGGCTGACCAATTTCCCGAAGGCGCCAAATTTTTGTTTGTAGCCGTCGAGTTGTGCGGCGGTGTAGCCCGCTGCATGGTAAAAGTTGACGGCGACATCCGGCACACTCTGGCCGGTATAGGCGGTCAGTAAATGGCACTGCAGAAATTCATCGCGGGTCATCCACAGCGGGCAATCAAAGCGCTCACACAGCCAGCCGGCTAGGCCCATATGATCGGGATGCATGTGGGTGCAGATGACGCGCTTGACAGGCTTGTTCGCCATAAACCCGGTAAAAAGTTTCTCCCACTGTGCCTTGGAGTCGCCAATGGCGAGGCTGGTGTCGACGATTGTCCAGCCGTCGTCATCTTCGAGTAACCAAATATTGATATGGTCGAGGGAAATCGGCATGGCGAAGCGTACCCACCAAACACCGTCGGCCACTTCAAAGGGCTCGCCGTTTTCCGGATGCTGGTTGTGGCCCCACACGTATTTTAGGCCGCGGTAGACTTCATTGGTTTCTGTCAGCATGGTGATGCCTTGCTACGATGTGTGTTGAGTCTACCATCGAACGGTTCATCTGCTTGGGGTTGCGCTGGGGTCGCCGATTATTTTTGTTATTACTACGGGCAAGCACTGCGCATTGCGCAAAGGCCGCTAGACTCGCCATTAGAGTGTCATGATGCGTTAACAGGGATCGGCTATGAGTCGTGAAAGAACAGCCAATATCAGTCAATTACGCGGCGCAACGGTGGATGTGTTGGTCGTTGGCGGGGGTATTAATGGCGCCGTTGCGGCCGCTGCGCTCGCCGGTACGGGTGTGTCGGTTGCGCTGGTCGACCGCGGTGACTTCGCCTGCGGTGTGAGTTCGCAGTCCAGTAACTTGGCCTGGGGCGGTATTAAATACCTCGAATCCAATGAGTTTCGTTTGGTCCGCAAACTGTGTCTGTCGCGCAATCGACTCATGGACGCCTACCCCGCGACAGTTCGCGAAATTCGCTTCTTCGCCAGCATTCGCCGTGGCTTTCGGATGTGGTCGGTATTGGTGTGGTGCGGTGCCCTGCTCTACTGGTTAATGGGCAACTGTCGTATGCAGGCGCCGCGCTATCTGCGCCGCAGTACTATTGCCGCTGAGGCGTCGGTGGTGCGCCAAGGGGATGTTGTCGGCGGTTTGGAATATTCCGACTGCTATCTGTACGACAACGACGCGCGTTTTGTGTTTAATTTTATCCGCACCGCCATGGATGCCGGCGCCATCGCTGCGAACTATGTAAGCATGGCCGACATGGACTTCGACCCAGTGACGCAAGACTGGCGTGTCACCTTGGAGGATCAGATTGATGGGGGGCAATTTCAGCTCACCGCAAAGTCGGTCATCAATGCGACGGGTCCGGGTACCGATGGTGTGAATGACGCTATAGGTGTGCAAACGGCCTACCATCACGTGCTCTCTAAGGGTATTCATCTGATCGTTGAGCGGGTGACTGACAGCAATAAAGTGCTGACTTTTTTCGCCAGCGATGGCCGCTTGTTCTTCGTGATTCCGATGGGGCCAAGAACCTGTATCGGCACCACCGATACGCAGGTTGACCGGGCGGATGTCGGCGTCACCGATGAAGATAGAGATTTTGTGCTCGCCAACGCGAATACCCTGCTCGACCTGCCACACCCCCTGACCCGCGCCGATATTATCGCCGAGCGTGTTGGTGTGCGGCCACTGGCCATTGCCGGCGCTCAGGGTGATCGCGATTGGGTGCAGTTGTCGCGCAAACATGAAATTGAGGTCGATCGCGCGCGCAGATACCTCAGTGTGTTTGGCGGCAAACTAACCGATTGTTTGAATATTGGTGAAGAAATTGTCGGCATCGTCGCCGAAATCGGGGTGAAAGTGCCGAATATAGATGCGCGCTGGTTCGGCGAGCCATGCGCGGCGCGGCGTGCGGCATTTTTTGCAGCGGCCGAGGTGGCACAGCTTGATCGCTTAACCGCGCCACAGGTATTAGAGCCTTTATCTGTACGTTTTTGGCGCCGTTATGGCGAGGGTGCCTTCACGTTGTTGGCAACCATCGATGATGACCCCACCCAGGCCGAGCTAGTGATTGCTGAAACCGAGTACACTCGCGCCGAGCTTCAGTGGGTCGCCGACCGCGAAATGGTGGTGAATTTGGAGGACTTTCTCCGTCGTCGATCGAAAATTGCCTTAGTCGTGCGTCAGGCCGTTCTGGCGGATGATCCCGGGTTGATGCGGGCTTGTCAGCTATTTTTTGGGGACCAGGCGGCGGACAAGTTGGCTGCCTATAACGCGCTTCACTGAGCGCTTAACGGTTCAAGTGAGATGCCCTTTAGCCCTTTAGCCACGATTGGCGATTGCAGGCTCCGTCGACTATTGGCACGGCACTTGCCGCCTCCTGATGTCGGTGAATTTAGATTGTTTAGCAGCAGCTAGCGTCTACCAACGGCCGCCGACGACCTCAGCGCGCGCCGATTAGCGCATTGCGTAAGGCCGGGCGTGTTGTGGCCTCAGACAGCCAGATACCCGCAAAGGCGTTGCTAAAACTGGAATTCTCGATGCGACCGATGTCTACGCCGTTCATTGTGAATTGGCTGTGGCCGTTTTCGTCGACCAGCAGCGCCAGCGTGTCGCCGGTCGCAACGTCGGGCCATATTGCCCCCAGTTGTTGGAGCCAAGCGTCCTGCTCTGGATCGGCTAAGCCCTGGGCGCGCCATTCTTTTGCCGTCTGCTTGATTAAATCACTCGCGCTGATATCTCGGAGGTAGCGAATGTCTAAGCGAAAAGGTCGAACGTCCGGGCTGTAGCTGCCGGTAGGGGTGAACAAAGTGGACTCGTACACATCCCAAAAAAGCACCGTGAGTTTGGCTTCACCGCATTTCTGCAGGGTCGACTGCTCAGTTGCGGTTGCAGCAGAAGCCAGGCTGGCGAGCAGCAATAGGCCGGATATGAGTATTACAAATGTTTTCATCAGATCACCTCTGGGGTCACCATTGGGCGCTTAGCGAGCCGATAAAACAAGGGTAGTAATAGCGCCCAAATTGCCATTAATAGTGTCGTTGTTAGCCATGGCGCCAGCGGGAGTACCACGGCACCTAGCTTTGCACCCACCGCATAGTTGAATGGTACGCCAACCCCACCAACCACGGCCGCCAGCCAGCGCCATCGACCGAAGGTGGCCAGCGCGCGATTGAGCGTGGTTGCAAAAGCCACCCACAGCACGCACAGCCAAAGGGGCGCCAGCACGTCGCCATTAAAATTAAAAACACCCAATAGCGAAAGCGCGCTATCTACAGCGACCCCCAGCGCCATAATCGGCGCTAGCCGCCGCAGCTCCTGGGCGGGGTTTTGGACCAATAAAAAATGCATAGCCAGCAGTGTCAGGCTAAGCGGCAGCCAAGCGTCGCGGCCAAGTACGCAGCTAAACCACGTTAACTGGAACCAAATACCGTTGTATAGCGGGTGCTCGACTAGGCGAGACCAGTGTTGGGTGAGGGCGTTCTGGGGAAGTAGCATCATGACTAGATTACGCCACAGGCCGGCGCATGGATCAAAGCTGCGCGGTTGGGCTTGATGCTGGGGTGATACCGCTTTGTAAGTCAGCGCGTCGGCGGCACAAACCGCCGACGCGCTGCTGTCACGGATTACTTGCCGTAGTGCGCTGCGGTCTTATCCAGCGCAGTGGCCAGCTTGTTGATCAAGTTATCGATTTCATGACGTTCGGTGACAAACGGTGGCGCCATAATCATGGCATCGCCGGTCTGCCGAACCATGAGGCCGTCGCCAATCGCTTGATCGCGGCAGTAAACCGCTGCGGCAGAACTCGGTGCTAAGCGTGTGCGCGCGGCCTTGTCATCGACTAGTTCCACCGCAGCAAATAGACCTTTGACGCGCACTTGGCCAACAATCGAGTGGTCGCTCAGTGCCGCCAATTTCTCGGCGAAATAGGGCGCTAGATGCTGAGCTGCCTGGGCGATAATGTCGGTTTCCTCAAAAATCGCCATGGTCGCCAAGCCCGCCGCACAAGACGCCGGGTGACCCGAGTAAGTCAGGCCGTGGGCAAATTCGCCGCCGCCAGACATCAAAACGTTAGCGACTTTGTCGCTCACCAGTGAGCCACCTAGAGGCATATAGCCATTGGTGACCGCCTTGGCAAAGGTGATCAAGTCGGGTTCAAGGTTGTAAGTGTCTGAGCCAAACCATTCACCGGTACGACCAAAGCCGCAGATCACTTCGTCAGCGATGAATAAAATGTCGCGCTCTTTGAGAATGCGCTTGACCTCCGGCCAGTAGCTATCGGGCGGAATAATGACGCCGCCGGCACCTTGAATTGGTTCGGCGATGAAAGCGGCGACGTTTTCTTCACCAAGCGCGTCAATCTTTGCTTCCAGCTCGCGCGCTGCCTGAATACCAAAGGTGTCTGGATCCATGTCGCCACCGCATTCAAACCAATGTGGCTGGCCAATGTGATGCACGTAGTTCAGGCCCATGGTCTGCTCGTGCATGGCCGACATGCCGCCGAGTGACGATGCGGCAATGGTGCTGCCGTGATAGGCATTGACGCGGCTGATGATCTGCTTTTTGTTGGGCTTGCCCAGTAAGTCGAAGTAGCGATGCACCAGTTTGATTTGGGTATCGTTCGCTTCAGAGCCTGAGTTGGTGAAGAATACGTGCTGAAAACGTTGCGGCGTGAGTTCACACAGTTTTGCGGCGAGCTCTACCGCCGGCTGGTTCGAGCAGCGGAAGAAATTGTTGTAGAACGGCAGCTCGTTAAGCTGTGCAGCAACCGCTTCTTTGATGCGTGTTTGGCTGTACCCCAAATTGCAGCACCACAAACCCGACATGCCGTCTTGGATTTTATTGCCGTCTGAGTCGTAAATGTAGACGTGCTCAGCACGGCTGATAATTCGGCCACCGTGCGCCGCATAGTCTTGGAAGTCGGTAAACGGATGCAGGTGATGTGCCTGGTCCATATGGCGCAGTGTTTGGGTATCGAGTTTTGCAGTCACTGATGTGTCTCCGCAGGTTGGCTTATGTGGGCAATGCTTTCACATAACGCCGGCGAGGGAATCACCCCTAAAGGGGTGGCGTGAGAAATGATGTGCCATAGAACAGCTGAGAAGATCAGCGTTATGGGCACGTGGCTTTGAAAAATGATCCTGAATAATGGCGATAAAAAAGCGCCCCTGAGGGCGCTTTTTGGTGAGCAATTTTTTATAAACCGCTTTTTGAACTCAAAAGGCGACTTAGTCCCAGCTCAGTCCGGTGCGAACGCCGAAGGTCAGCGGGCGCATGGGGCCGAAGTTGTGCGATGGCAAAATGCCGCCGTTCAAGTTCTGGCCGTCCCAAGTGAACTCGTCAAACAGGTTCTCGGCGTAAGCCTCTACATACCAGTTGTCGTTCGACTCGTAACCCACACGCAGGTTGGCAATCACGAAGGGGTCAATATAGTTTTCTGGTACGCCGCCCCAGTCGCCGCCGCGCTCGCTTTCATAGAATGCTTCGAAGCTGCCGGTGATTGAGCCGTTACCCATCGGGAAATCCGCATCAAGCTTGGCCGCGGCTGTGATTTCAGGTGCCCAGAACAGCGGGCTGCCTTCACAGTCGTCGGTGCCGTCACACAGTTCCTGAATGTTGTTGGCTTCGGTATCTAGGTAGCCCGCAGCGACATACAGGGTGAAGTTGTCGCTCAGCGCAACCGTTGTCGACGCTTCGATACCAAAGCCATCGGTCTGGCCCACGTTCAATACACGACCCGCAAAGCCACCGTTTTCATCGGTGACATAAGAGATTACCTGCATGTCGGTGTAGTCGTACATGAACATGGTGATATCAAAGTTACCGCGGCCATCGAGATAGCTGGTCTTCATACCCACTTCGAATGAATCTACCGATTCAGGATCAAAGGTGCCCGGCAGATAACCATCGGCTTGTGTAATGCCCGTTTGGCCTAGCTCAGGGATGCCGCCATTGGCGTCCTCAACCCAGAAGCTACCAAAGCCACCCGACTTGTAGCCCTGGGTGTAGCTGGCGAAGAACATGGTGTCGTCGGTTGGCGTCCAAGTGACCATGGCGCGCATTGTGGTATCGCTCCAAGTCTTGGTGTCGGTGATGTAGCCATCGGTGCTAAAGCCGTAAATCGAGTAAGGCCCTAAATAGCTCTCAGGTTCGATCACAGAGGTGCCGAAACGCTTCTCGTCTTCGTTGTAACGCACGCCGACTTCGACGTTAACGGTATCGGTGACATCGTAGTTGGCGTTGACGTAAGCCGCCCAGCCGGTGAACTTACCCTTGATTTTGCCGGTTTCGATCAGTTTGCCATCAGACAGCGAGTACCACTCGTAACCGTAGTAAGCGTAGAGGTCCGCACAGCCCGTGAAGTCGTAACCCGGGTAGTAGCTATTGCCATAGAATTGACAGAAGTAGTCTTCGCTACCAATGTTGGTGAACTGGGTGTCCAAATCTTCTTCGTAGTACGACACGCCGGTGTACCAGCCCAAGGGGCCATCGTCATTAGATGACAGGCGCAGTTCCTGCTGGAAGTAGGTGCCCGACTGGTCAACTTGGAAGTTGTTGATCTTCAGCGGTGTACCGTCGTAGTCCTCGCTGTAGTAGTAGTCGTGGTCTTTGTAGCCGGTGTTCGATGTCAATGTGGCAAAGCCAAGGTCGTACTCGACAAACAAGCCCAGCGTCAGAACGTTGGCGTTGTCATAGCTGCCTTCGCTCTGGTCCGAGTCAATTTGCTCGCTGTTACCACGTGGGGTTGGGTCGGTGACCATGGCGGCATCGAAGGTATCCCAGACGTCGCCGGAGTCGATGGCACGGTAGACGGAACCCGCCTGCTTGCGATCTTCGTACTCCACCATGGTGCTGACCGACAAGCGGTCGGTTTCATAGGTGGTTGACCAGCGCAGCGCCCATTTTTCATGGTCGATCAAATCGCTGCCGTCAAAAACGTTTTCAGCGAAGCCGTTTTCCTGTGAGTAGTAGCCGGCAATTCGTGTGGCGAAGTTGTCATTGATGGGAATGTTGGTCGCCGCTTCAATCACCGCATGATCACGCTCGCCAATATCGAGGTCAATGTAGCCGTCGTTGCTGTCGATTTTGGCTTTTTTGGTGTAGACGCTGAACGCGCCACCAATCGAGTTACGACCGAACAAAAAGCCCTGTGGGCCGCGCAAAATTTCGGCGCGCTCAATGTCGTAAAGGCTAGATACTACCGCGCCGTTGCGGCCCTCGTAGAGGTCGTTTTTAAAGAAGGCCGATGACGGATCGCCGCCAACACCAAAATCTTGGGTGCGCACGCCGCGCACGCTAATCGCGTCGATGAAGCTGTCTTGCGAGTTACCGCTGACGCCGGGGGTGTAGGACACCAAGTCTTTTACGTCGTTTAGGTTGGTTTCGGCGATGAAATTGCCCGACAGCGCAGTGATGGCTAGCGGTACATCCATAACGCTCTCTTGCCGTTTGGTCGCGGTGACCACAACCTCTTCGAGAGTTTGCGCAAAACTGTGGCCGCTCGCTAGCGCGGCAGACACTGCCAGCGGAAGGGCGGTACGTCGAAAGTGTGCAGACAGCGGAAAAGCGGTCGAGCGTGATTTAGTCATCCAAAAACCCCCAAATAAGAGAAACCCTGTAGGTCAGGTCAAAAACTACAAAAATTAAGAGTGGCGGCCAATTACATGGCCTCACCGAAAGTGTGCTTGCCTCAAACCCTCATGTACAGCAGGGATTAGCCGCAATTTTGCGTAAAACCCACCCAAAGGGGTTAGGTTTCTATACTGACGCCTGCGTGCTCCAGTGCGTCACGCATGGGCGCAAGCTGTGTTTGGTAGCGCTTCCAGCGTCCCACCGAGCGTGTATGAGCGGGTTCACGCACTTGAACAGCGCTGGCGGTGGCCACGCCGGCCTTGCTTTCATGGAAGTTCAGGCAGGCATCTTCCCAAGGCAACCCGAGCGCCTCGATCAGCTGTTTTGCATGTGGCTCGAGGTCGCTGGCCGCCGCCTCGTAACTGATATCAATGATTCTGCCTGGAAATTCGCGGTGCCAGTGAGCCATTAAGTCGCGATAGCGCGCGTGGTGTCGGGCCATTTCTCCCTGCTCGTAGGAGTGTAGGTAGGCATCGGCAAATAACTGTTTAAAACTGGCAAAACAGGCGTCCATGGGGTTGCGCACCAAATGCACAATGCGGGCGTTGGGCAGCGCCGCCAAGATGAGCGGTAAGTTGACATAATTGAGCGGTAGTTTATCGACAAACCGAGGGCTGTTGCCCCGCAGCCGCGCCGCGGTTTGCAGGTACATGCTGCCGATTTTTTCTGGGTCGAGGCCGGCCGCTTTTTCAAATAGTTCGGCGCTGAACCGTTTGGGATTTTGGTATTGGCTGAGTCGCCGAATTGCCAGGCCAAACTGCTGCAGCTCGCCGGCGGCGTGTACTTGTGAGTGGCTGGTGATAATGCGCTCGATGAGGGTGGTGCCAGTGCGCGGCTGGCCGAGCACAAAAATAGGCGACGGATCTGGGTTGCCGGGTGGTCGGCTGGCTAGCCAGTCGCGATTAAAGTGCGCCTTGAGGGTGTCGAACATGGCGATTTCGCCCGCCTCGTCGAATTCAACGGTCTGACGGCGCGCCGCGGCACCGGCTGAAAATGCGGCAAATGCGGCGTCCCAATCCCCAAGATCTTCACTTTCCTTGCCGATTGCGTAATTTAAAAAGGCGCGCGCGCGGTGGGCATCGGGGTATTGCGTGACCAACGCACGCATTGTGTCTACGTGTTCGGTGTCGGTGGCTTTAATGGCGTTGGCTAATCCCCAATGTCCTTGCGGATTGCTCGGGTCCAGTGCGATCACGTCGCGAAAAATCGCCGTTGCTTGGTCGATTTCACCCAAAAAAACCAAGGTGTTCGCCAAATTCATCATGTAGTGAGGCTGCCCGGGTGCCAGCGTATTGACGCGTGCAAAGAACGCTTTTGCAGCATCGTATTCGCCCAGCTGGGACAGCACACCGCCGATGATATCGAGCACCGGTGGGTCCTGTGGCTTTATGCGTCGGGTCTCTTTAAGTGCGGCCTCTGCGAGCGCGATGCGGCCTTCAGAGACGTTGAGTCGAGCCAGCTGTGCCCATCCTGCCGCGTGATCGCGATCGAGTTTGACCACCGATTTAAAGGCCTCGTGAGCGGTCTGTCGCT
>Ga0209652_1002063_pt1 | contig 15853 bp, 12 predicted proteins | sample SaaInl74LU_5_DNA_FD_184641 | JGI IMG/M metagenome (GOLD analysis project Ga0209652, IMG submission 184641) | Marine microbial communities from expanding oxygen minimum zones in the Saanich Inlet - ESP_74LU_5_DNA (SPAdes) (version 2) | ecosystem: Environmental > Aquatic > Marine > Intertidal zone...
AGTACAGAAGAGTACTTCGGAGTACGGTGGAGTACTTGTGTCTGACTCTCTTTCATACCTGTCGAAGTCGGGTTGTTGCAGCTAGTTCGAAGCAAGAGCGGTTGCGACAAGAAGTGAGGTCGCGGTTCGCAGTTATACATAGTCAAAAAAGCTGAGGCCAACCAAAAAGGGGTTATCCCTCAGAGTTAGACTTTTAGATGGGAACCTTCTTATATCAAAAAGGTTAACCATCCAAGACAGAAACGAGTAGCTTCAGACTTTTTGTAAAAGCTCTTGGGTACCGTATAGCCTTCTTCTACTTTGGAATCAATAGCAACATGTATCGTTGTGACAAAGATTTGAGAAGAAATGCTCTGCGGTCGGAAGAACTGGCGCTAATTCAGCCGCTAAAGTGCGAAGCCACGCGAACCGGCAGGCGCCATTTACACAGATTCGTCCTTTGCCGGATGAGTAGATAAACGAAAATTCCTTCCCATCTGCCTTCACACTGCTGTCCACAAAACAACCATGATGGCAACATCGACCTTCTCTAACGAGGATGACGGCTCAAGGAGCTCCAGCGACACCATTTATGACATGAACATGACAGAAGATGAAGCCATGGCAATTTGGCTCCAAAGAAATGAAGAAATCGGGGAACGGGTACGAGAACGTGAGGCTGCGGAGGCGGCCCAGCAACGAGCATCGTCGTCACCGCACCACAGCAGCAGAGAGGGCTCTTCATCTCCGGGAGGGTCGTCCGACGACTGCTGTGATGAAAGCCTCCACAGCCACCGCAGCGACAGCGTCGAGAGCGGTGACACCAACAGCGGCTTCCAGCATGCCGCGGCAGTCACCCATTCCGACGCTTGGAACCGAGCCATCTCCCACAACGTCATGGGGGAATACGACCCTTATAATACCGACCCGGCCTATCAAAATGCCTATCATGCCTACCAACGATTTGTGGATATGAATCAACCGGGGGTGGCGGATAACTTTGTCGCGTCGACTCCAGGCCTTGCGGCGTTGATGGAGCAGCGAAGGCATCTCATGGCGAGGCAACGGCATTTGGACTTTCAGTTACAGCAGATGGATCACCACATGCACACGAGTCCCATGATATCCTCCTGTCATGAGACTAATTATGACGCACTGCTATCATCTCAGACTTCTGCTGCACCGGCCTCTCAAGATCATCAGGGGGGTCATCACTCCAGAACAAATAATACTCCCCTTTCTCCTAGTAGAAGGCACGATGAAATTTTAAAGTCAGAAGAGGGTCTATTCTCCATCACGAGGGTCGCTCCTCACCCCTCCTTCAGATCATCATCAACAATTGCTACGGAGGAAAACCATAACCCAACCCATCATGTGTCCGCAGCCACCTCTGCCCAAATTCTCGAATACAAACGTCTCCAACAAGCCCATTCGTCTCAACTACTTAAATCCGACGATAATTCCTCCAAGGGAACAACACCCACCAATACACAACCAAGTTACTTCTACGCATTTGCGTACCGCACTCAATATAACTCAAGGGCAGTCACGTGTTCTTGCTGTCAAAGTCGTATGTATACGGCTCCATTGGCAGAGTACATGTTTTGTCAATCGTGTGCACAGATTTCCAAGGTGGAAGGAGCTGTAGGGGAGGATACTGTGGAGTCAAGATGGGAGGGTAAGATGCAGGAGGCGGAGGATATGATGGATATGGGGTATTAGATGTTGTGTAATCAAGATGGTGGGGGGGGGCGGGGGGATGGGGGTGGAACAGATTCACCTTCTACCCTGCCCTCTCTCTCAAGTACTGTTGTGTTACCATTCCTCTGTCAAGCAATGATGTTTAATCATTCATGCAAGCCTCTCAATCCAGGGGCAAGCAGTTGTGACAAGAGGTCATGTATAAAAATCCTCTCTTGTTCTCTCAAGAGATAAAATTCCCTTGATTTAATGACGCTAGAGGATCTCTCCCTCTGTGCTGAAAATTAAGAGTTGTTTGTGTGTCCCAACAACAATATGGGATCACAAGAAATCAAGAGTTCTGTAGAAATAAGTGCTATAAAACTTTTGAATGTTTTCACTTGTCTATTTCTTCCACAATATTCATTGATTATATTTACATCTAATTTTCGTTCCAGTTAATTTTTCTGCAGCACAAAGAAAATCAACACTTCTGCTAAACTTGTGGACTAGATGATGGCTCTTTCAAATCAGTCCATGTTCAAACTCTGCAATCGAGGGCATACTGTGTTGTTTTAGATGTGGTCCCCTAAGAATGTATCTTGGCTTGGGGGAGGGTAAAGAACTAAACTATGCAGCTACATATTTATTATTTATGTCTTACTTTGGGGGGAGGTAGGATCTTTTAAGCCTTCTTGAGTCGATGTGAGGATACCTACTGCCCTTAAATGTCTCTGATGTTGGCTTCTTTTGTCTTGCCCCATGTCATCACGACATGAGTTACTATACTTCATTGTCCCAACTTTCTTTTCTTAGAAAAGTCGAATCCCACTAGCCACATGCAAGGGCGGCAACATCCGTTCTGATGACAGTTTTAATAGAATTAGGGTGCCTTCGACCAGCAACTTAATGAACCAAGTCTGACGTTGTCATGAAGAGCTCTGTGAGTGTTATGCGTCCTTTTTCATCAAGTCTTGTCATGAGAGGTCTTGCAGCTGTGGTCCTTCGTATGACGTCGTTGAAGACCCTGTTCGTCGAGGAATTCTTTCACTACCAGGATGAACCCTGATTGCGTCGCATTATTTCCGCAACTTCATATAATCTCTGATAGCGTTTGCTTCATCCCTCTGAGGACTTTTCATAGCATCCAAAGCAGCCTGGTGTGCACGAAGGGCTTCGGCAAAGCCTTCTTTGCTGACGAATCCCTGTCTATAACACGACTTCACCGCATCCAATGAATGACTGTGTCCAAGATTGACGGCGATAATCCAATGTTTTGCTGCTCTTTCCATCATGCCATTTTCTTCCTCTACACAACCAAGATTGTTCCTAGCTAAGACATGTCCTTCAATGGCAGCCTGTTCCAAATGATAAACTTCCTTTTTCTTGTCCTTCTTCACCCCTAGCCCATTATGATAGAAACACGATAGGTCATAATGCGCTTGAGCATCCCCTAAATCAGCTGCCTTTTTCAAATATTGAAATGCACCGTTGTAGTCCCCTTCATCGCGGCGATGAACACCCATTTGGTACAAAGCAATTGGATCATTCACCTCTGCTCTTTTCATTATATTCGTAATGAAATCTTCTGCCTTTCTTGGTACTGGAGTTCGACAGAATGGGCACTTGCCGTATGCTTCCCCACCAACCTGCAATTCTTTCGCCCTGCGCAAATCATTAAAATCACAACCGGGGCAGATGATTTTACTGCAACATGTCTGTAAAGTAGATACGTTTCGATCAAGCGGCATCGGCAAACAACAGATCGGGCAGTCCCCAAGATGGCTGCTCTCAGGTTGCTTGAACAAGATCTCGTCACGTAATTCAGCAGCCCGTTCCTTACATGCTCGTTTGTGTTGCGGCCTGTGTTCTCGCTGACATTTAACGCTGCAGTATCGAACGAGATGACAACCGTTGCATCTCTTCAATTTGATTTCATCACCTTCTGCCGTGCCGCAGGATGCACAACATGATGTGTCCGCCTCTCCTTCCTCTGCACTCATCATAAATCGTAATTATAGTATGAACCTCGCCGCCCCTGTATTATTATTCTTGTGCCTTCGAGACCAGAGGGTTGCCATCATCACCCTGCCTCCCACGAAGTTGTTTCGATTTTCTTGGCCTCATTTTGGCTGGCCTCAGTGTTCTTAGAGCATTTAACTACGCATGTGTGGATTTATTTCTTGTATGTAATGCATGCCGTTCATTCTCGCAAGAAAGTTAATCTCTCCACTATAAAAAGTCAACACATCTCATGCAAGAGCAACAAGCAAGATCAGCAAGCAAGATGCAAGAAGTTATGAATGTTATTGCACTAAGAGCTCTATATTAGGAGTAATCATTCTGCCGTCATAAATTTGAATTCAAAGCACTTCTGCATTGGACTTTCTTCCCAACAGGATTGCATTATGATAGCAGCAGCGTTTGGGTCCTCTCGTCTCCCTCTCTGCTTCAGTAAGACCTCTGAAAGCATAAGGAATACATTTACCTAATCATTCAATTCCTCCTTCTCTCTCTCTCTCTCTCTCTCTCGGACCAAGCTAATCTAAAGTGGATCATCCTAATTCTGTCGAGCTGCTTTTGCAGCCTTCAATTTTGACAGAGCTACTTTTGCTTTGTCCCTCTGAGGACTTATCATAAAATCCACAGCGACCTGGCGTGCGCGAAGGGTTTCGGCAAAGCCTTCTTTGCTGACAAATCCCTTTCTATAACACGGCTTTAGCACATCCAATGAATTATCGTAATCCAATGTTTCACTGCTCCTTCCATTCTGCCATTTTCTCTCTCTACAACACCAAGATTGTGCCGGGCATTTGGATGTCCACCAATAGCAGCCTGTTCCAAATGTTAAACATCCTTTTTCTTGTCCTTCCCCACACCTTGCCCCTCATAATACATAATTGATACAAGTAGCAGTGGCAGCACTCGAAGATAATTGCAATTATGGAACTATCTACAATTTCAATGCTTCGAATGCGTCCCTTGGCGGACTCTTGGTTGCATCTACAGCGGCCTGGTGTGCACGGAGAGCAGAAGCAAGGTCATCTTTGCTCACTAGTCCAGACTTAAATGCAATCATCAGCATTTCCATTGAATCATCATCTCCGAGCTTGGCCGCTATCAAGAAATGTTTCAATGCTCTCTCACTGTTGCCGATGTTCCATTCTTTCCATCCAAGTGCACGCCTAGCACTGGGATGCCCCCCAATTGAAGCCTCTTCCAGATAATGCATTTCCTTCCCCTCATCCTTCTCGACACCTTTTCCAAATTCATACATACGTCCCAACCCATATTGTGCAGCCGCATCTCCCAATTCAGCAGCCCTTGCATAGTACTCAAATGCTCTGCGATAGTCTCCTTTCCGGTATTGTTGTAATCCCTTTTGGTGCATCGCAACTGGATCATTCGCCGCAATTCTTTTCATAATTTGTTTATCACATTGTTCTTTTGTGGAGGCCACAGGTTTGCGACAAAATGGGCAAGAGTGTCCAAGTTTCTCTTTTCTTTCTCTCAAACCATTGGCATGAGCACAGCCGTTACAAATGATTTTGCTGCAACACGACCACATGATAGATTTCGTTGAATCAAGCGGCAGAGGTATCATGCAGATGGGACAATCCCCAATATGGGTGCTCTCAGGTTGCTTGAATAACAACTCCTCATGTAATTCAGCCGCCCACTTCTTGCATTCTTGTTGGTGCTGTGATTTATGTTCTCTCTGGCATTCCACGCTGCAATATCGAACGAGATCGCAAGCGGAGCACTCCTTCAATTTGATTTCATCACCTTCTGCAATGCCGCAGGATGCACAACATGATGTGTCTTCTCTCCTTCATCTGCACTCATCTGGAATACTATATTGCTCCTGTATTATTATTATTATTCTTGCGCCTTCGAGACGAGATGGACACTACGCCTCCGTTGCCATCACTAGATATGAAATAGTATATAATATCTCAACTCTGTTCTTTTCTGTTGGTTGTTGGTTGCTGGGCACTCAGCTATGTGTAGTTTTTCTTGTAATGCTTCTCACAAGAAAAGTCAGACCGGACACATCTTTCCACCACATCATCCAAGCATGCTCAGCAAAAAGCAAAACGAGCATGATGTGGCAAGCACAAGCAAGGCAAGAAGCATGTTGCAGCTTTACCATGAGGAGGAAACTTCCTGCCATCATATTATATTATATAATCAATAAATGCAGAAGATGACTACATCACTGGCAAAATCAAAGCACATCTACAACATAACAGCCGAGCAGCGAGGTGCTCTTTGTTCTCCACAACTATGCTGCGATGATGTGGAATTCGATGAGATATTGAAGTCAATCAAACAAACTTACAATACAGAGGGCTTCGTATTAGTTCGCGGTCTCCTAGACGACGATACAAAAGAGCGTCTTGTTGCAGCAGGACATGAATTGCAGAGCGCCGATACTCGTCGTCCACTTGGAAATCAATTCAATGCATTGGAGTTTGGATCTGCATTCAATAGTGAGAAGGTGATATTCCGAGAGGTGGCGTTGGGTAGTGCTATTCCTGCAATTATTGCGAGAGTTCTGTTGGATATCGAAGAAAAAGATGACGAAGATGGTGATGAGAAAAAGAATGGTCACACTTCAACTTTGCGCCTACTCAAAGATGCCTTCATGGCAAAGGGCAAGGAAGAATCGCATTGCGGATGGCACGTTGACGACAATGTATTCTGGCCAACCGATAGTTCTTCCTCAGGCGTCAATGTCTGGCTTTCTCTTGATGAAATACCTGCAGAATATGGAGGAGGAATGGCAGTCTCGCCCAAATCTCACACTGCAGAATGGAGACGTGACGCATATGCAAGCATCGGGAGCACTCCAACTCTCCCTCCAGAGGGTGTGTCACCTGCTCAGTTGCGTAAAACATTTGGTCAGACTTGCAACATGGCATCGTTGAATGAAGAGATTAATGCCAAGATTGAGTCTACCAAATTAGTATTCGATTACCAACCGGGAGATTGTCTCTTCTGCCATCGGTGGCTCTTCCATCGCTCTACGATTATAAATGAAGATGGTATGAAGCATTACGATGATAACTCGGCACTAAAACGATACACAATAAGATATGAGAGAGGATCAGCAAAACTTATTCAGGGAGTCAGCCTTGAACCGAGTGTCTTGATGGATCCACAAAACTCTGGAAAAAGCTTGGATGAAGTGTGCGAGATCAATAATAAGCCGTTCTATCCAAGATGTTGGCCACCGTTGCAGGTAGAAGAAAAGAAGCTACAAAGTGTTGGGATGGATATCTTGTCGCGAGAACTCTTTCCTTTGGCACAAAAGAAAAAGATTGAAACGATTCAAGGTCTCATGGCGGCTGGAGCAGGAAAAGCTTAAAAATCTTCTTGACACTTTTTCTATTTCTTATCGTTTCCATTGCAGTGTAATTTCGTTAGGTGAATACTTGTCACGCACATTTCTCTTGTTGAATAGTTTTTATAGCATAGTCAGTTGTTGCATACGGTATGTGAGATCGAACAAGAAAGCAGAAAATGACCAACCTATCTTACTCCTCCTAAGTGATTTCTCTCTGTGTAATGACGGATTTGCTTTGTGTCACACTTCTAACTCTGTCAAATTGAATATCTGCTGGAATTCCACCTTGCAAGCTGTTCTCGTCAAGTTAGGCTTGTCACTGATCCTTTTCCATCCGCTTGTATCAGATCTGAACTTTCAGAAGCATTCCTTGCGAGAGAATTATCTTGTTTTGCCCACTGTTTTCCTCTGATATGTAATGAAGAGAGCTTCCATTATGCATAGTTCCTCAACACAGCTGTTTTTGTCGTCTACTCCGCCGCTTCGTTTTCATTTGTGATTTTTGTTTGTAAACATCAAAGTTAATTTAGGATCCATTATCTCTTCACGAGAGGTGTTGACTAGATGGTAGACACGGACGTCAAGAGCAAGAGGCTGAACTGAGAATCTGAAGATTCCACCGATTCTTGGAGCATCAACAACCATCTCCATCTCCATCTCCCATCCACATCTTATCTACAACACGCCACAAAGTATTCATTTTGGCCATGGATGTCATCATTCGTTTCTTCCAAAGATTCTTACTAAGTATGTTGACTGCCAGCGACATGGGAGAATACGTGACTTCTTCCTTCTTCCGCTTGTGTGTTCCGTGATACTCATATCTTGCTAATACTTAGGTCAGGGTAAACGTACCTGTGGATCTGTAGTAGATAGCTGTATTCTTATGGACAGTCTATTTTTCGATGGAGAATGAGATGATAAGATGTTCGTGTAACCCTCTAGCCTAGCCTGGTTGATGAGGCCTTCAACCCACAGGAAGACAACTTTTGCAAGGCCCTCTCACAGTCATGCATGCCGCGATAGAAGTTAGAAGTAGCAGTAATTCAACCACTGAGACTGAGAAGGGCAGGGTGTTATCTCATCATTCACTGGTAGCCTCCTCGTCCTCAGCATAAACTTGTCACCTTCTGATGGAGGCACAACAAAACGATGTGCTATCGGGCCGTGGCGCTTGCTTCAATTTTTATCCTGGTAATAAACGCTTTCGATCGATTCTTGTTGCACAAATGGTAAGAAAGCCTTGACTTGATTTCTTTGTCCATTTGATAATATGAATGAATTGATGTAATGGTCGGCCTCTCACTAGATACTCCTCGCAACTGTGTCATTCAAAACCAAAACTATTCTGTACCTCGACCTCGACACCTCTTACACTTACAACTACACAACACAAGGCTGCCTATGCCGCCGGTACAAAGAAGCAAAAGATGATGATATCCAAATCCATTGTCGAAACAATTTACTCTATGGAGCCTCCCGGTAGATTCATGAAGAAATGCACGGACACTGGACTATGGGTAGTGCTTTCCCAAAGGGAGGCAGCGGATAAGACAGCACAGGCGATGGCATATGTTGTTCGGACTTCAAGAAATGCAACTAAGAAACACATCTCAATTCCTCTCGTTTTGACTACCTCGCAGCCCAATCCTCGCCCCATTCCGCCATCATATGCAAATACTGGCTTGGAAGATAGTGCTTCGTCGCCAACGGCACACCCCCATGTTCCTGGATTAAGAGCAAGTGATTTGGTGAGGAGATGTGACACTGCTGCAGAGAGGCCTCATGAGTTGTTTCCTACTAGGGACTCCAGCCATCAACAGCAACTCCTCCTCTTGCAACAATTCAATCCCACCAACTTTCCTACAATCATTTCGGCTTCGGCTGCTCCTGTGCATAGAATTGCTGAAATGGAAATAATCGCTCGGGCTCAGGCTCAGGCTCAGCAGGAGCGCCTACGCCAGCTTTCCCCTCAATATCTCATGAACCGGCAATCTTCGATAGGATTACAGCCTAGACTTCCGCCGCCTTCATTTCCTCGATCCATATCCGACGCTCCGTCTTCTTTTTCATCAGCTCAAGGAGTGTTGTTGCCGCCCAGTACCAGCGACTTTCTTCATCAGGAATATTCACTTCAAGGCAACTATGGATATGGGATAGGGGATCAACTTTTTCAGGGGTATATGCAACCAAATCTATATGATCGGCATGGGATGATGGGCAGCAGTTATGATCAGTCAATGTTTGGAACCTACGCTTCTCCTCAAGAGATGATACAACAAGTGGATCAAATGGAGCGCAGGTGCAGTTGGATGCTGCAACTGCAAAATCAACAGATATCATCTCTTACTGACGCAAGGACTTTGCCTTCTCGACGACAGTCGTTGGATATGGTTTTCATCAGAACTCTCCAACTCCAACAGATCTCCCCCAACCTTAATTTTGCTGCAAGGTTGGAGCCGTCGACCATCGCTACTGCTACTGCTACTGCTCCATCGTCATCGAGTAGTCAGCAGAGACGGATGATGGAAAAGACGCCCTCGTTGTCGTAGCGTTTTGTAACTACCACTTAAAAGTAGATCAGACTCGATGTCCTTTCGTAAAATACGTAAAATCATAATTAAAACACCGTTCGGGGTCAGACGCTATTGAATTTGATAATTCTCCATCTCTGGATGGGAATGAAATCTTCACTCTCCCTCCCTCCAATAACTGTGCCGAAAGATAGGAGACCTCCCCTTCTTGGTCTCTTCCTTTCTTAGGCTGCCAGTAAGTGAGAAGTGAAACTCCACTTCAAAAAGCTTCAAAATCAGCTGATCGTGCGCACACAGGGGTTAATACATATTAACCCCTGCGCACAGCTCACTACAAGAAGATAGGTAGGTATCTAAGTACTCAATGTCTCGTCATAACATCCGACCTACTAAAATAATCTATCTATCTTGTCTGTCGGAAAAAGTAAATGTCGCAGACACCACGTAACTGCGAACTAAAAATGACCAGGGTCAGAAAAAATATGGTTCGCTCGCCAACGGTTTTGTGACAAAAGAGCACTGTACATCCAACCATGACCCGCGCGCAGCTACCGCGCGCGTGGCTGGCTTAACTTTGACCGCTTTGATTTTAAAGCTAAAAGGGGCCCTCCAACCGGTTTTGTTCCGAAGCAGTGGATTCACGAAGAGAGCAGCCGCCGGGGCGCTTGTACAGTTGGAAGTTGATTCACGAAGAGAGAGCTTTTGTGTAGAAGGCCTGTCAATGTCAACGCCACGCCGACTATCGTAACCGCAAGCAGGCAAACGGAGCCATAAGATAAGTTTCCTCTTCCTATTATCACTAATAGTAGGAATCATCCAGATACTTAAAAGTAATACATAACTGCATACCATGATGTTTCTCTCCAGCGGAACTATCGGTCGTCTCTCCCTCGTCGCCTTGGCTGCTTCCGCTGCCATCCGCACAGTCTCTGCCGATGGCTTATTTACGGATATGGATCCCCTCATGTTTTCCTACGAGCCATATGACTCCGGAAATACGAAGACTCTCCTCGTTTCCTACCGTGATGACTCTGCCCACGAGAATGTAGTGGACTACACCAAGAAGATGAAGTGTGCCGGCAGGCAGGTGAAGGAAAAGAACCACAAACTCAAGAAGGCGCACAAGCTCCAACGCGCTGCTGACTCCAGTGGGGACAAAAAGGGCAAGTCGGACAAGGACCGTCGGTTGAGGTGGCTCCAAGAAGACCAGGCCATCATGGCGGGCTTCTCTGTTCTCGAGCTTGAAACTGATGACCTCGAGGCGGAAATTGCAGCCCTAAGTGCCATTGAAGGTGTGACCGCTGTTGAGGAGGATAGCATGATGCACATCATGTCGATGGAGTATGACCAGAAACTCCGTGGAGGAGGAGGAGTAGTAGCAGAACACATCCGCGAGATCCAAGATGCCATCAGCGCTACCGCCGATGAGCTCCCTGAGGAAGATGTAGAGGTTCAACATGGGCGCCGTCTTGCCGAAGAAACTCCTTACGGAATTAATATGGTGAATGCATCACATGTATGGCCTGAAACGCCAGCTACGAATATCAAGATCTGCGTTGTTGATACAGGCTACGACCTAGGCCATGTAGATTTGCCTACCGACGGTGTCCAAGGATACAACCAATATAATCAACTTTGGAGTGAAGATGGAAATGGCCATGGGACGCACTGTGCGGGAACAATTGGTGCTATTGGAGGCAATGGTATTGGTGTGACTAGTGTGAATCCTGATCCTTCAAAATTCACGTTCTACATTGGAAAAGGTCTTTCAAATTCAGGTGGCGGAACTGGTGAGGGTGTGATGGCAGCCGTCCAAGCATGTGTAGACAATGGTGCAAAGGTCATTTCATTGTCACTGGGTGGAGGAGGTTACTCCACCATTGATAACGCTTTTTATGAGGCTATGTATGATGAGGATGGTGAGTTGACATCTACTGCATATTATTATAATGGGCAACCTGGCCACACTTGACTAACACAAACTCTCTCGCTCTCGCTCTCCTTCACTTGTTAGTCCTTATCGTTGCTGCGGCAGGTAATAGTGGAAATTCTGCGTTGGGTTTCCCGGCTAGTTATCCTTCCGTGATGTCCGTTGCGAGTCTCACGTCGTCAGGATCTCGTAGTTCCTTTTCTCAGTATAATGACCAAGTGGAGATTTCTGCACCTGGATCTGATGTCAAATCCACCGTTCCGGGAAACAACTACGATACCTATTCCGGAACTTCAATGGTGAGTTTGCTCTTCTCTTTCCTGGCTTATTTTCTGTTCTTTCTGAACGCTACTTCTAACCGTTGTACCTCTGCTTCTGCATTTGAATATAACAGGCTTGTCCTCATGTGGCGGGCGTGGCAGCTCTCCTCTGGTCACACTTTCCTGAATGCAAGAACAACCAAATTCGTAATGCGATGATCTATAGTTCTGTTGAAAGCGGATCGCCTGGGTGGGATGCATACTACGGTTGGTGAGTTGTTCTATCGCTATCGTATCATTTGTCTCATTATGTCTGCAAAATGATAGCCCTAACATTTGTTTGCGTCTACTCATTCATCTCTCTCAGGGGGCGTGTCAACGCTGGCAACGCATATGAACTTCTCAAACAAGGATGTGAATTTGCTGGAGGTCCATATTCAGATCCCCTCCATGATTTGGCATTGGGCGGCAAGGATCAAGTACCCAGCCCTCCAACTCCTGGTCCGACCACCCCTCCTCCGTCTCCTTCTCCAACTACCCCTCCTCCATCCCCTTCTCCAACCACCCCTCCTCCATCAAGTGCACCGACATCACCTCCGTCTCCTTCTCCAACAACTGCGCCTCCCACGAGATCACCTACTCTCAATCCAACTCCCGCACCTACCGTTCCCCCGACTCCATTGCCTACCCAAGTTTGCTCTGCCATCTCAGATCGAAATGCATGCAACAACACCAGTGGTCGCTGTACATGGAGTGGTAGCAGACGCAATGGGACTTGCGGAGACAGTGGAGGAGGAGATCCATGTAGTACCTGCTCAAACTTCACCTCTCGTAAGAGCTGCAGGCAATGTGGCTGCACCTGGAGTAAGAGTAAGAAGCGATGCGTCAATTAATTTTTTCTAGGACTTTTGGGATTGAGATACATGCCATTGTCACGTGGAGAGAGCTGTAGATCTATATCTATATGTTGTCTTGGCAAACTAACAGAAAATCATCTAAAGCGTTCTCGAGACGCTCTGGGTCATATTTAAGCACTTGAACTTGAACATAGCCACTATTTTCTCATCTCGAGCTAATAATGTAACAGAAATTTTCTAGTACGTCAGAAGCAGGAGGCTATTTTCTCATCATGAGTTAATATCTTCATCATCCTCATAGTATCTTCATCTGCTTCTATATTCTTTTGAGCAGCAAAGTTTGTCAATAATGATCATCTTGCCCTCTAGCGAGATCGCCTCAGCTTTTCCTCCATACAATCACCTAATCCTAAGAATCTATTCATCTTCACCCTCAAAGTAGACGTAGAAGATGCTTCACGAAAGAGTTTGATGTTTGTTTGATTGCTTTCAATCTTGACAGATTTTGTTGCATGTTCCAACTATCCCATGACATTGCATCAACCTAAAGTCTGGTGTGTTAGAAATAGAAAGCCTCGTCCGGAAAGAAAGGTGCTGCACGGGAGAAGAAAAGATACCTATTTTAGTTGAAGTTATAGTCGCTACGACACACACAAATTCTCAACATCTTATACGTAATGGTACTTAATGTCCTTAGATACTCGTCTCTCAAGAGATTGGTTGTGTTGATGAAGAGAACTCGTTGCTTTGCCACCCAGATTTTTCATCCCTTTTGGATTGAGAGGCGAGGAGGGATGGAAAGTAGCAATACCATAGAAGGAGAAAATCCAGATAAATACCGGCTGATAGGTGAATAAGTAGCATACATGTTTTATGTATGATACCTGCTGTGACTTCATCGAATATGGAGAAGTGAGTCAGGGATAAATTGCTTTTAATCGCACTTGAGACTGCACGAGTCTCCTTGAAACAAGAGGCAATAGCATGCTATCGTTGTATCAGGTAAGAAATAGATAGAAGAGAGTATTGTTGTCTGTGTTTACTAGGTTTCTTTCATCTAAATCCATATGTAACGAGAAGCATGGTGACAGAGATAAAACCTCCACCATGACATCACATCATCCTCCCCCATCAACCTAGTCATTCGTTCATCCCCCACTCATCATCCCCACTACCTAAATCATATCTTACCATCATCATCATCATCATCTCAATCTATTCTTAATCCACCTCACCAATAAACCGATTCCTCGAATCAAACACCCTCCTAAAATCCTCATTCTTCAAAACCTTCCTCAAATTATAAATACTCGCCGCCAAATCCCTCTCCGCAATAGTCTTCTTAACCTCCCCATTGGCATCCACCTCGACCAAATTCCCATCAAAGTCCGATCGTGCCTCGGATTCGAATCCAATATCGGTGAGTGAGCGGAGTTCCCATGGTTCCGAGTTGGAGAGGGAGGTCATGGTATCACCGTCGGCGATGATTTCACCGGATTTTGTTTTGGATTTGATTTTTTGGGTGTGGTCGATTGCTGTGGCGGTGAATGATTTTTGTGCAAAGAAGGGGATGGCTGCTGCTGTTGGTGCTGATTCGTCAGAGGAGGATTCATCGGATTGTTGTTGTTTTTGTTGTTCAATCTCCATCTTCTTTTTGGTATCTCTTAGTAACTTTCGGGCTTTTCTGATTTGAGCAGCGACACTGGGATCATAGTTTTCCAAGTCTGCATCTTCGTCATCGTCGTCGCTTGAGTTTTGTAGCGCCGTCGTCCTCGCATGTGTTCTTTGAGGTGATGTTATCAAATGCTGTGGCCGTGATGACGATACTAACGTCGATGAAGCAGGAGGCGAAAAGGCCGCAGCGAGAGTGATAATACAGCTACAGCATACTAATACAAAGATGGGGCTGTTCATTCTAAGATTGGTGTTGGTCGTCCTCTTACGTGATGTCGACGTCGCCGATGCCGAGGAACACATGTTTAAATTTCGATTATGTTCACACGTCTTGTGTCCAGCCTATCACCTGCGAGTCTCTTTCAGATGATTAATGCGCTCAACTCTAGTGGCTGTCTTTGACTATGCAATAAATAGACTCTTATCAATTCAAATGAGAAGAATTCTTCCTCCTTCTGTTCAAGATGGCGTTGTTCAGATTCGATGCAATGAGGAATGTTCTTTGATTTTTAGCGCGCTTGGCCATTGTGACGCACGACGTTCCACATCACGCTTTTTGAGTGGCTCTGCGATGCGTGCCATCCACGCTTCACCCTTCACCAAACTCTTCATCGCATCGTTCAGTCGAGCGTCCTCCGTCCTCCGTACCAAGCTGGACCAACCAAGTAATTGCGACTAATGATAGTAGGACCTAAGGGTACAATAGCTGCATAGATTGTTAAAGAATTACTCAATAGTTGAGCGTGTAGGCGGCTTCATAGAATTGACCAGTTCACATGTGCATACGTTTTGCAAATAATATTCTTACGAGATAACATCATGCCGTGGTTCTGCATAATGAACAACCGCAGCAGCTGCCAACAAAGCTGCTGCAATAATCGGAATAGAATACCACCGAAACGAAATCAGTGTTGTTGTCGACTTAAAATGACATTAATGCTTGTATTGCTCAGTGCATATTGCATATCATCTTTGCATGCTCATCGGCAGTCATCGTCATCATCATCGTTTATTCATCATCCTGCAAAATCAGCTACTACTGCCTTTGTTACAAACGAAAATGATTCAATAAGATGGCAACAACATTTACGAAGGAGCAGTTCCACACCATCAAGTGAATTGATATATCAAACACATCTTACAGCTACAAATGTTGCAAAGCAGCAATCAACAATGTCATCATCGCTACTATTGATGGCTAGCACAACTTCCTCTTCTGCCGAAACTACTCAACCAAATAATAATAGACAACAGCAAACACCACCACAACCACAACCATTGATTTCTAAATCAAAAATAGATTCACAGATTGAACAGCTAGAAAACAAACAAAATGTTCAAAAGCAACAACAGCAGCAACGCTATCATAAAAAGAAGGGCACTGAATCACAACCATCATCCACCACAACAACATCCAAAAAGAAACGAACATCCAAAAAGAAACATCGATCCAACAACAACAACAACAACAAACAACGATGCTCCATTGCCCAAAACAAAAAGCGTCAAGTACGTCACCTCTACACCAAGGCGAAACAACTTGAAAAACGTGGTTCGTGGCGTGAGGCTTCGGATATGTACGAGCATAT
>Ga0209652_1002064_pt1 | contig 15851 bp, 18 predicted proteins | sample SaaInl74LU_5_DNA_FD_184641 | JGI IMG/M metagenome (GOLD analysis project Ga0209652, IMG submission 184641) | Marine microbial communities from expanding oxygen minimum zones in the Saanich Inlet - ESP_74LU_5_DNA (SPAdes) (version 2) | ecosystem: Environmental > Aquatic > Marine > Intertidal zone...
TGCGCCGGCCAGTCGTGCAGATTTTTCAAGCGCACTACTGACGCTTCCCATTCCGCCGGTGGGGACATCCCAATCTCCGGTACCCCCGCCAATCACGTGATAGAGAAAACACGCGCGCATCGCAGAATCGTCATCGCCGTCGGGGAAGGTTCCAATGAGCGCGTCAGTCAGCACGACACCTCGAACGATGTCGTTGTCAAATGTCTCGTTCACGAGAGTAACGATGGGCGTTTCGATGAAACGTCCGTAGAGATTGCGCCCGGGGGACGCTAAATCCAGCAATCGCCGGAACTCTTCCCTGGTCATCATGGGTTCGGTCATAGTGGGGAAAAGTGACGCTGCGATGACCTGGGTGTCTCGGTAAAAATCAAGCCATCGCATATAGTCATCGCCCGCACCGATGGCCTCAAAGGATGCTCGTGTGCGCTCGGCGTCTTCTGCGTCAATCAGAAGCCCACGGTCGGTCCCGGGAACCGGGGTGTAGGACGAATAGCGCCGCCTAATCAGCGAGATGTCGAGATCGAGGTCTTCCCTAATGCTCTGGGGCATCAAACTCACCAGATAGGAGTAGCGCGATAAGTGTGCATCGACGCCGGAAAAAGCTTGCGCTGACACCGCCGCACCGCCGACCGCCGGGGCCTGTTCGAGGACAGTAACCGAATACCCCGCGCGACCTAGGTAGGCAGCTGCTGCGAGTCCGTTGTGTCCGCCGCCCACAATGACGACATCACAGTGCTGTGGTGCGGGTTCGGCCATTCCTTCATCCTAAATCGCGAAGGGACCGACCGCCGCGGTGTGCCCGTTTTCTTCGAGCCACGGCGATAGAGCCTTTGTCAAGGGATCACCAAGCCCTGTGGCGGGCGAGATCCTCACGGAGATCGCCCGCAAAATTCAGGGCGCCAGGATGGGGTTTGGTCACCACGCTCACCACCACGAATAGCAGTGTGCTGATGGTTGCTACCGCGCCCACGAGGAGCGGATTGAACACGCTCACTCCCTGAATAAGCGCTAGGTAGACGGCAGTGAGGGATCCACCGGTGAGCGAGGACAGCGCACCCCAGTGGGTAGAGCGCTTCCAAAAGAATGCTCCGACAATGGTCGGCACCATCACCATGAGGCCGGCGGCTGAGAGCGAGGCCAATTGGTCGACGATGTCGGTGGAACGAAGTGCGAAATAGCTAGCGAACACAATCACGACGACCACGACGACCCGTCCGGTAAGAATTTGCGCTTTGTCGTTGAATGCTTTCCGAGGCGCAAAATCGCGCGCAATGAGGGAGCCCATGGTCAGAGCGATGGAATCCAGGGTCGAAATTGCTGCGGCCAGGATGCCGACAATCAGGAACAACACCACGGGCAACGGGATGATCCCACTGGTCAGTAGAGCGGGCGTTGCCGTGGAGGTGTTCTCGAGCCCGGGGGCAACCTGGAGCGAAGCAAAACCCCAAATGATGGATACCTGGGTGAAGATGAGTCCAAACGCGAGCACCCACAAAATCATGTTCCGCATCGAGCGGAAGTCTTTGACGATGAACAGCCGTTGGGCCACCTGCGGGTTGGAGATGGCGAAGAAAAACCACGGTAACGACAGCGCGATGAAGGTGCCGATACTCCACAGACCCGGCCCGGGCACTTCCAGCCACAAGCTACGGGAGTCGATTGTTGCCTCAAGAAATCCGGGAATCCCGCCCAGTCCGGCGATCGCAAAGGCCAGCGCAATGAGCGCTGACACCATCATCATCACGGCCTGGGCGGCATCCGTCCAGGCAACGGATCGGAGGCCTGCAAACAGAGTCCACGCAATCGCGAGCGCGGCGCCGATAAGCACGGCTTGGAACAGGTCGAACGAGTTGTCCGTGACACCGGAGAGCAGTAGTCCAATGCCGGCCATTTGTGTCGTGCAGTAGGGCAACAGGAACACGATGGAAATGATGGCCATCAACCTCGCCACACGGCGGTCGGCAAATCGCGCACCGAACATTTCAGCGGGCGAAACGAAACCCCATTTTTTCGACGCCAGCCAATAGCGGGGTGCAAACACGACCAAAAGACTCAGTCCTGCGAAATAGATCAGCTCAAATCCGAGTGCCCCGATCCCTCCGCGGTAGGTGAGCCCGGTCAGCACAACCAGCATGTAGGCGGAGTAGGTCGTGGCGGCGTAGCTGAGACCCGCGACTACAGAACCCGTCGATCGCCCCGCCAGAAAGTAATCCGTTGCCGTTCCTTCGTTAGCCCGGGTGGCCACCACAGAGAGGGTGATGCCAAAGACAGTGAAGATTCCGATGGCTACCCAGATCAGCCAAGAGTCGATCACTCGTCGTCCCTCCAGCTGCACACGCCCCAGAAGACAAAGAGCGCGATCACGAGCGAGAACCCGGTCCAAAAAAAGTAGGTCGCAAGAGGGTCATTAATCAAGGGAATGAGTGCGTAGGGAACCACAATCGCGAGAACAACGCTGGTTCCGACCACCGCCAGCCAGGCGCCAAAGCCTCGCCTGCGACGCAGGTTTGGCTGTGACTTTGTGGATTCCACGACTATTCCTAACCGACGCATGTGGTACCCCACTGTATCCGTGCCACTTTCTGGTCTGAACCCACTACTCCAACAGGGCTTCGCGTCGAATTCTCATGCGGCTTTGGTACCTTCTGCTCATGAAATTCTTTGGTTTTCTTCTGGCACTTCCTCTGTTGGTGGCGGGGTGCGCCTCCGCGGACAACGCTGGTGAGTCCGTCGAGGAAACAGTGATGGATTCTTCCGAGCAGGAGACGCGGTTGGCTGATGATGTCGAGGCCGGCGAAGACTGGACCGACACCCCCGAAGGAGAGCAAGAAGGGCCCTCGATGGGAGCGCTCACCGTGGCGGCGGTTGCCGATAACAACTCTGAGGAAAGCTGTTGGAGCATTATCGATGGGTCGGTGTACGACCTCACCGACTGGATCTCCCAGCACCCCGGTGGCTCGAGTCGAATTCTGGGGCTGTGCGGTGGCGATGGCACGTCACAGTTCCAAGGAAAACATGGCGGCTCGCCAAGCCCCGAGGCCACATTAGACCGTTACCTGCTGGGAGCACTCGAAACTCCGTAGGCTCCGGGGAGCTTTCGCCGCGGACGAATCGTTCCGGGTGAGACTGCGCTATTTTTGGGGGGTGCCCTCGAGAAAGCAGTCGACGTGAGCCTCCACATCCACAAGCCCTACGTCCTCCTCATGGGGGATGAAAACGACCCTATTTATGCCAAAACGGGCCTCGGTATTGCCCAGTGGGACGCTGACAACTGCGTGGGGCAGGTCCGCCTCGGCCCGGACACAGTGGATGCGGGTCTGCCCGATGTAACGCTCGAGCAGGCACTTCAGGCAGGAGCTCGCACCGTGGTTCTCGGGGTTGTCGTCATTGGCGGCATCATTCCTCCTGCCACACTTTCTGTGTTGCGAGAAGCCCTGGAGCAGGGGCTTGATGTTGCGGCGGGAATGCACCAGCGTCTTGCCGACGTGCCGGAGTTGGCTCAGGCAGCTCAGCTCTCGGGCGCCCGCATCATCGACGTTCGGGTGCCGCCGGAGAACATCCCCGTGGGGACTGGAAAACGACGGACCGGGAAACGGCTAATCACGGTCGGAACCGACTGTGCTCTGGGCAAGAAATATACGGCGCTAGCACTCGCCCGCGAGATGGCGGATCAGGGCTTTGATGTTGATTTTCGTGCCAGCGGGCAAACAGGAATTCTGATTTCCGGCGAGGGGATTCCCATCGATTCTGTGGTTTCCGACTTTGTCTCGGGGGCAGCAGAGCTCCTGTCTCCTGCCGCAGCATCAGAGAAACACTGGGATGTTATTGAGGGACAAGGCAGTCTCTTTCACCCGGGCTACGCGGCTGTCACTGCAGGGTTGCTGACCGGATCACAACCCGACGCTTTTGTGGTGTGTACCGATGCCACCCGCTCCCACATGGCGGGGTGGCCCGACTTTCCGCTACCGAGCATCGGGGAAGTCATCGAGCTCACAATGCTGATGGCCAAGCGGGTGAATCCCGATGTTCGCTGTGTCGGGATCAGCGCTAATACTTCGGGGCTTGCCCGCGAGGAAAGAGAGCCCTACCTCGATCGCCTGTCGACGGAGTGGGGTCTGCCGGCCGTTGATCCGCTTGATGGCGCAGTGGCGCCCCTCGTCGACGCCCTGCGGGAGTGGTGGCACCCGTGAAGATGACCGTCGAGGAAAAGACTTTCCCTCTAGCGGCACCCTTTTCGATAACAGGTCATACGTTTACGGATCTACACACCGTGTGGGTGAGCTTGGAAGCCAACGGCGCGAAAGGACGCGGGGAAGGGACAGGGTCGTACTACCTGGGGGAGACCCCAGCAACAATCAGCGCAGAGCTGGAATCTGTTCGAGAGCAGGTCGAAGCGGGTATTACCCGGGAAGAACTAGCGGCCCTCCTCCCGGTAGGCGGTGCCCGCAACGCGCTGGATTGTGCACTCTGGGATCTCGAGTGCAAAACGACGGGGTCCACAATCTGGCAAGTGCTTGACCTTGTTCCGCGCCAGCTCACCACCGTTGCCACCCTTGGGGTTGCTAGCCCGGAAGAGATGGCAGCACAGGCTGCTCGTTGGCACGAGTTTCCAGCCCTCAAAGTGAAACTCGATAATGACCTCGTCATCGAGCGAATCACGGCGATTCGTGAAGCGCGGCCGGAGGCAACTCTCGTCATTGACGTCAACCAGGGGTGGACTTTTGAGGATCTCAAGGCCTACACCCCGAAGCTTGATTCGCTGGGGGTTTCCTTCATCGAACAGCCCCTGCCGCGGGGCAAAGATGAGGAGCTCGTGGGGTACCACTCGCCTATTCCGCTCGGCGCTGATGAAAGCTGTCTGGGTTTAGCGGACTACGCGGTGATTTCTGGTCGCTACGACATGATCAACATCAAGTTGGATAAGTGCGGGGGGCTCACCGAAGGTTTGGCGCTGGCCGAGCGGGCTGCGAAGGATGGGCTTGGCGTCATGGTGGGAAACATGACCGGCACCTCGCTATCGATGGCACCCTCCTATGTTCTCGGTCAATACTGCTCGCTGGTGGACATCGACGGCCCACTCCTGCTGGAGCAAGATTGTGCCGACGGTGTGGAATACCAACCCGGTGGGTTGGTGAGCATTCCCACAGCTGAACTCTGGGGCTAGTTACTTCGTGGCCTTGGGAGCCTGGGGCTTCTCGTCGTCCCACAGTTTCCAGAGGTAGAGCGAGGCATACGACCGGTAGGGGCTCCACACATCGCTGACTGCGGTGAGGTCGGCATCCTCACCAAAGAGAGCCCACACGGCTTTGCGTAAACCGAGGTCGCCCGGTGACCACACATCGGGTCGACCCATCCCAAAGATCATGAACATCTCCGCCGTCCACGGGCCTATGCCCTTGACCGCAGTGAGACGTCGGGAGATGTCCTTTTCTGGCAGCTCCTCGAGCTCTTCCGCGTCCAGCTCGCCCGCGAGGAAGGCATCGGCAAGGTTGTGGATGTAAGCGATCTTCGAGTGGGACAGGCCCTGCTCGCGCATGAGCGTTGGGTCAAGAGCTCGAACACTTTTGGGAGTGAGCTCGCGCACGAGCCCACGAAAACGGGCTTCGATGGTGTCTGCTGCTTTGACAGAGAGCTGCTGCCCAATGATCGAAGCCACCAGAACGTCAAAGTAGAGCGCGGGAGGTTTGGGGTCAATAGGGGGTGGGATAAAGCGGGGAATCAGGCCCGCCATCACCTCGCATGATTTCGTGAGGTGCGCTTGCGCTTGAAGAAGCTGTGTCGTCACCGGGTCAGGCTACGCGAAGTTTGTCGTCTTGTGCGGTGTGCCATCGGCAGCGAAGGTTGTCCAAGGCCCCTTTTGCTGGCCGTTCGCGAAGGAGCCCTCCCGGAGAAGGCTGCCATCGCGGCGGAAAAATTTCCACGCTCCCGTCATCTCGCCCGCGGTGTAGCGACCGCGGGATTTGACGGCGCCGTTGTCGTACAACGCAAGGAACTCGCCGGACTTTTTCGGGAAGCTCTCGTTGATGGACGTAATTTTGGCTTTGACGAGCGCCCGAAGGAAAGTCATTGGAGGCGCCTTGTCGCGGTCGAAATGGATTGTTCCTTTTGTTGTGGTGTACCCCTCGAGCATCTCGCCCAACCGGTGTTGAACGTCGGGCCCGGGAAAGAGGCTGTTGTGCTGGGCAAAGCCCGAGTAGGACACGACCAAGATTCCGTGGCAGCGCAGAGAGGGCATGCCCCAGCTGAGGTCTTCGGTGGCGTGAGGAAGCAGAGTCTTCAACCTCGTGCGAACATCGCGCAAAGCCCCAGCCTGCACATCCGGGAATGATGCGATTGCGCAATCAATGTCGTCCATGCCGCGTCCTTCCACGCATGCTGGTGATTATCGCAGGGGCAGAAAGATCCCAATAGCCATAAAGAGCAGGCCCAGCACCCGATTGACGCGTTTGCCAAAACGCGCGAGGAGAGGCTGGACCCGCGATGCTGCGAGAGCAATCGCGGTTTCCACAAGAATCTCGATCACGATAAACGTCGATGCCAACACGAGAAACTGGGTCAGCAAAGAGTTCTCGGGAACCACAAATTGTGGCAAGAAGGCAACGAAGAACAGCAAACCCTTCGGGTTAGTGACCGCAGCGAGGAAACCCGCTCGCGCAAGCGAAAACGTCGTGACGACCCGTGCCTCCGGACCCTGTGCCGCACTCATTGCCGGAGAGCGCCACACCCCGATACCGAGCCACACAAGATAGGCCCCACCGACCCATTTGAGGGTGGTGAGCAGATCCGGCGAGGCCACCACGAGGGCCCCAATGCCAAAAAGTGAAGCCGCAATGGTGAGGGCAAAACCAAGGCTTCCGCCCGCAATAGTGGCCATAGTGCGCGCGGGGCCGTGGATAACACCGTGGGTGAGAGCGAGTAAGCCATTGGGCCCGGGAACAAGGGAAAGGCCTGTCGCGGCGGCTACGTAGAGGAGCCAGACATCAAGTTCCACTCGGCAAGTATGGGGCATGAACCCCCGCTATCTTGCCCGCGGGTGGAAGCCGTTACTGGGGGGCCCAGAGTCCGGTGTAGTCGTGACCCAGTCCGGTGATCAGAGACCGCAGCGAGGTGGCGGACATCCCCACCACTGCCCAGGAATCTCCCACAATTTTCTCAATGAATGCGGCACCGCGGGCGTCGAGAGTGAAGGCGCCGGCCACACTGAGCGGCTCGCCGGTGGCGACATAGGCGGCGATCTCGTGATCGGTTACGTCGGCGCGAAAAAATACCTCCGCCGACGACACCTCCGAGAGGGACCCCCGATGTGTGCCCCCGGTGTGATCGATCACGCACAGGCCAGAATGCAGGATCCCGCTGCGTCCACGCATCGCCTTCCAGCGCTTCGTCGCAACATCCGCGGTGTGGGGTTTTCCGAGGAATTCGCCGTCGAACTCAAAGACCGAGTCGCCGCCCATGACAAGACCATCAACGTCGGGGGTAAGGGCACTCTCGGCTTTACGCTCTGCCAGGTGTTGCGCAATAGACGCCGCTGTGGGTGATGTCATCTCTGCAACAACAGCCTCTTCGTCCACCTGGGGTCTCAGTACCTGAGCGGAGAGACCAATATCCGCAATGATTTGCGCGCGAGCGGGTGATGTTGACGCGAGGTAGAGAGCCACCATCACCCCTCACCCCGCACAAACGTGGCAATAGTTTCCATGTGGTGAGTGTGGGGGAAGAGATCCCACCCTTCAAGAAACACCATCTCGTAGCCAGCCTGTCGCAGGGCTCCAGCATCGCGGGCGAGCGCGACCGGATCACACGCGACGTAAACGATTTGCCCGGCACCGAGAGACACCAAAGCGTTGGTGACCTCCGATTTAGCCCCGCTACGCGGTGGGTCAAGGACAATCGTGGCCTTTGACCAGGGATTAGTCTCCCCGGCGCGCTGACGCGCTTGCGCGCTAATCCAGCGGTCCACTCTCTGCGCAATCGGATCCACATCAGCTGTTCCCGAGAGGTTGTCTTCGATATAGCTCAGTGCCCGTTCGTCTGACTCGACGGCCGTGAGCTTAACCTTTTCGGGGACGCGGTCGGCAAGAGCACGACCAAGCAGGCCGACACCGGCGTAGAGATCAGCATTGTCGGCATCAGCAAAGAAACGCTCTGGATCAATCGCCCGGGCGACGGCATCACTGAGCACAGCGGGTGCGGACTGGTGGACCTGCCAGAACGAGTGATCGCTGAGACGGAACTCCAGTTCCCCCACCCGCTCGGTGATGTCCCCGGGGGACTGATCGTCAATGATGAGCCGCACGCCCGAGCCCGAGGTATCGAGTGCGCGCACCGTATGGGCACCCTCGAAGAGGGTGGTGGCGAGGTTCGAGGACTGAATAGCCCCAGTGGCTAAGGGGAGTTGGGATACCGGAATGACGGTGTGAGTTTTTTCTGCATAGGGGCCGAGTTGCCCGTCTTCGTTGGCGTGAAGGGTGACTCGGGTGCGCCAGCTTGTGCCATTTCTTTCGTCATCGCCGGGAACGGACTGAACCCGGACGTCGCCGAGCTCTGAGTCAGAAAAACCCCCAAACCTTGTGAGCGAGTCACGCAGGATGTTGGTCTTTAGCTCGCGTTGGTAGGCCAGTGCAATGTGCCCGTAGTCGGCCCCACCGGCGCGTTGCGCCACGGGTCGGGCGATGTCCGCCTCCGGCCAGATGTGGGGGACTCGATGGGGGCTTGGTTGAAGAATTGCGATGGCTTGTGCCCGCCAAAGCGACTTCTTCGAGCCATCGACAATTTCGGCTTGGACAACATCTCCCGGGATAACGCCGGGACAGAAAATCACTCGACCGTCAAGACGCCCGATTCCCGAACCACCGTGGGCCATCGCTGTTATTTCGAGTTCCACAATCACCGGATAAGCCTAGGAGCTTTCGGGCAGAATGGAGCCACACCCGATCTGAGGAGAACCCCATGGATGTCCGCGCCTACGCCGTACTCGAAGAAAAAGCCCCACTGACCCCGTGGAACTTCACCAGACGAGATCTGGGTGCCGGTGATGTCGCGATTGAGATTGAGTTTTCTGGCGTATGCCACTCCGACATTCACACAGCGCGAAGCGAATGGGGCGACATCACTTTCCCCTGTGTGCCAGGGCACGAAATCGTTGGTCGTGTGGCGGGGCTTGGAGAAGGAGCGTCCAAGTTCCAGGTAGGACAGCGAGTGGGCGTGGGTGTCTACGTTGATTCCTGTCGGACCTGCAAGAACTGTCTTTCGGGTATGACGAACTACTGCGAAGAAGGTTTCACCGGCACGTACAACACCCCTGAGCGCTCGGGTGGGGGAATTACCCAGGGCGGTTACGCGACCGGCATCGTGGTTAACGAGGACTACGTCGTGTCAGTTCCCGAGTCGCTGGACCCCGCGGGGGCTGCGCCCCTGCTCTGTGCGGGAATTACTCTCTACTCCCCGCTGAAGGAATTTGGCGCAGGGCCCGGCGTGAAGGTTGGGATTGTGGGACTGGGGGGACTCGGACACATGGGCGTGAAGTACGCCGTCGCGATGGGCGCCGAGGTCACGGTGTTCTCCCACTCAGAAAGCAAGCGAGAGGACGCCTTGGCGATGGGGGCTCACCACTTTGTGGTGACGACGGACGAGACCGTTTTCACGACCCACGCGAAGGAATTCAGCCTGGTGATCAACACGGTCTCCGCTCCCTTGGATTTGAATCCCTACCTCGAGTTGTTGGAGCTTGATGGAACCTTGGTGATGGTCGGAATTGCACCGGAGCCCTACGCCATCAAAGCCTTCTCGATGCTGCCCCAGCGCCGTCGCATTGCGGGCAGCACGATTGGGCCGGTGTCGGAGTTGCAGGAGATGCTCGATTTCTCCGCGGAGCACAACATCGTCTCTGACATCGAGGTAATCAACGCTGACTACCTCAACGAAGCGTGGGATCGAGTAGTCGAGAGCGATGTTCGCTACCGCTTTGTGATTGACGCCTCGACGATTTAGCGAGAAGCGGCCTCAATGAGGCCCCGGAATACGCGAACATCCTCGAGGTTCTCTTCGGGGTGCCACTGAACAGCGAGACACCAGGGTTCGCCGGCGCGCTCGATGCCCTGAATTGTTCCGTCGAAACCGCGAGCGGTAGCGGTCAATCCAGGCGCCAGGCGGTCAATGGCCTGGTGGTGGTAAACGTGTCCGGCGGTGTGTGAGCCGAGTAGCCGGTGGAGTTCGGAGCCCTCAGAAATGGTCATTTCCTCGGGATGAAAGACCCCGTCGCCGACGCGATACCGATCGTGCTTGACGACCTCGGGTAGGTGTTGGTGCAAGGTGCCGCCGAGGTGAACGTTGATCATTTGTGCGCCGCGACAGACACCCAACACGGGCACACCGTGCCCAAGGGCCGCCGTCAAGAGGGCGTCCTCAAAGTTGTCTCGCAGATCCTCGGGTTCCGCAGTTTCGGGGTGGGTTTCCTGGTCGTAACGTGCTGGGTTAATGTCGGCCCCGCCCGTTACGAGGAGACCATCGAGACGCCGGATAATCTCCACTGCTTGGTCGGAGGTCACTCCCTGGGGCGGGAGCAGAAGAGCGAGGCCCCCGCTTCGGGTGACCGCTTCGACATATTGTGCGGGCAACACCGCAAGCTCGCCGTCGTAAATGGTCATCTGACCGGGTGTTCGGTAGGTGGTGAGGCCAATTATTGGTGCGGACATAATCCCTATTGTGCGGGATGGAGGCGCTGATCCGAGCACATCCCGCTCAGCTTTGTGCTCTAGCGTTATCGATGTTCCACCAGCAGAAAGATGGTCGTGTGACCGAAGCGTTTATTGAGGCCCGCAACCTCGTCAAGACCTACCAGGCGGGCAAAAAGACAGTCGTTGCCCTTGACGACTTGTCACTGAGTGTCCCTAAAGGCAGCGTCCAGGCCCTGTTGGGCCCCAACGGCGCTGGGAAAACCACGACAGTCAAGGTATTGACCACCCTGATCGAGCCGGATTCCGGCTCAGCGCACATCGATGGTGTTGATGTTGTCGCGAACCCGGAAGACATCCGGCGCATGATTGGCGTGAGCGGACAGTATGCGGCAGTGGACGAGAACCTGACGGGGTTTGAAAACCTTGACATGGTCGGCAGGCTCTATCACCTCAGCCCGGCGGCGTCGCGCGCGCGGGCGCGAGAACTGATTGACATGTTTGATCTGGTGGAGGCTGGTGACCGAGTCGTCAAAGGGTTTTCCGGTGGCATGCGTCGCCGTATCGACTTGGCGGGAGCCTTGGTGGTGAATCCGCCGGTGCTGTTCTTGGATGAGCCCACCACGGGGCTAGACCCCCGCAGCCGTCTAGCGCTGTGGGATGTGATTAAGAAGTTGGTGGGAGAAGGAACTACGGTCCTGCTGACAACCCAGTACCTGGAAGAAGCGGACCAGTTGGCGGACAACATTGCGGTGATCGATGAAGGAAAAGTTATTGCCCAGGGAACGAGCGATGAACTGAAGCTCCTGGTCGGAGGACAGCGCGTGGAAATCACCATCCACGACGTGTCAGATCAAGCACGCGCCCGGGAGGTTCTGCAGAAGCACGCCCAGGGCGATGTCACGATCAGTGCCGATGATCGCACCCTGGTGGGCCCTGTCGAGAATGCTGCGAAGACGTTACAGGTAGTGCTCAAAGATCTTGCAGACGCTGGCATCGAGCTCAACGATGCGGGGATGCGCCGACCAACGCTGGACGACGTCTTCCTTCAGCTCACCGGCCACACGGCAGAGGAGGTTGCCGCATGAGCAACACCACGATGTCCCCCTCCACCCCTTTGACGCGGTTTCTCTCCGATGGTTGGGTGACAACCCGGCGAAACCTTCTAAAAATTCGGCGCGTGCCAGACATCCTGGTGTTCACGCTGATTCAGCCGATCATGTTCGTGCTGCTGTTCACGTATGTGTACGGCGGGGTCATCGACATCCCGGGAAGCTCTTACGTCGAGTTCTTGATGGCGGGAATTTTTGCCCAGACGGTGGTCTTTGGTTCCACCTATTCCGGCTCGGCGATGGCCCAAGACCTCAAAGACGGGATCATCGATCGCTTCCGCACTCTGCCGATGAGCCCTGCTGCAGTCCTGATCGGCAGGACGAATGGTGACATGCTCATCAACGCCAGCTCCATGGCCGTGATGATGGTGACCGGATTCATTGTGGGATGGCGGGTGCGCTCGAGTTTTCTGGAGGCAGCCTTTGCCGTCGTATTACTCCTGCTTTTTGCGTATTCGTTTTCCTGGGTGATGGCTTTCATTGGGATGAGTGTGCGAAGCCCCGAGGTCATCAACAACGTCTCGTTCCTGGTGCTCTTCCCGCTGACGTTCATCTCGAATGCCTTTGTTCCGGCCGAAACGCTGCCCACGCCTCTGCGGGTGTTTGCCGAATGGAACCCGGTGTCCTCGCTCGTGCAGGCGGCCAGGGAGCTCTTTGGCAACGTGCCGGCTGGGGTTCCTGTGGGAGACACGTGGACCGCGCAAAACCCGGTGTTGACCGTCTTGATTGGCATGGCAGTCATGCTGGCGATCTTTGTTCCCCTGTCCATTCGAAAGTTCCAGTCCATTAGTTCCCGCTAGGGGGTCACCCGTGAGTAAACCCCGGGTTGCTCGGGTCAAAAACTCTCATCCACCCAAGGTGTGCCAGAGCTGTGGGCGCGAGTTCGAGTGGCGCAAGAAATGGGAGCGTGATTGGGAAAACGTTCTTTACTGTTCGAAGGCTTGTCGAGGAAAGAAGGTAGAGGGATGACGACCATTACCCAAACATTGGCAACGTCGGTTCAGCTGTCCAAGGCCGAAGCACTGGATGTTCTTTCCACCGCTCTTAATGCACCGTGGGTGACGGATGACCCCTCCGAGGTGACCCTCGCTTTGCCGGAGGGAGTAGTGCTCTCGATCGAGGTCGCTCACTACGGCGAGGAGCTACCGCTCACCCTCGATTGCCACCACCACGACGGGCAGGTGCTGCAGAGGGTCGTCTCCGATGTCGTGGCGAGCCTGGAATCTCGTCTTGGATGGACGGTGACGCTGATTCCCTAGGGGGTCAGGCGGTTGGGTCCACGGAACAGGAACGTGGTTTCCCGAATGCTCGAGAGGTTCAGCATCAGCATCATCACCCGGGCGAGTCCCATACCGAAGCCACCGTGCGGGGGAACTCCGTGGCGGAAGAAGTCGAGGTAGCTCTCCAGCTCCTCGATGTCCATTCCCCGTTCTGTGGCCTGCTCCAGCAGGACGTCGATACGGTGCTCGCGCTGGGCACCAGTCGAGATTTCTGTCCCGCGATACAACAGGTCATACGACTTCGTGAGGGCCGGGTTGTCCTCGTGGCGCATGTGATAAAACGGTCGGATCGAGCTGTCGTAATCGGTAACGAACACGAACGGGTGGCCGGTTGTTTCCTCGATGTGCGCGCATAACCGGCGTTCGGCTTCGGGGTCGAGGTCTCCATCGGCGCGGGGAATGTCATACCCACCGGCCGCAACGATGTCTCTGGCTTCCGCCAGGCTTACGCGGGGGAACGATGCGTCGGGGATGGCAACCGACAGCTCGAGCGTTTCCTCGAGCGCAGCGCCGTGCTTGCGGACAACTTCGTCAAAACCTGCCCGAAGGACCGCTTCGTGCATGTCCATCACGTCGTGGTGAGAGGTGACCCAGCTCATCTCGGCGTCCACGCTGGTGAATTCCGTGGCGTGACGGGCGGTGAAAGAAGGGTCAGCGCGGAAGGCGGGGGCAATTTCAAACACAGCCCCAAACCCTGCGGGTTGCGCCATTTGCTTAAAGAACTGGGGGCTCTGGGCTAGGTAGGCGGTGGTGTCGAAATACTCCACCTCAAAAAGCTCGGCACGAGACTCACTGGCGCTGGCCATGAGTTTCGGCGTGTGGATTTCGATCCAGTCGTTGCCGACAAACCATCCGCGCATACCGTGCTCGAACGCTGTTTGTGCCCGGAATGTCAGGTTTGCTGCCGGTCGACGCAGGTCAAGGAAACGCCAGTCCATGCGCTTATCGACAGAGGAATCATCGGCGATCGGGGGTTCTTCCTTTGCTGCGCCGGTGACCTCCAGCGAAGAAATCTTGACCTCGAGGCCACCGAGCTTCACTCGCTCATCCAGCTTCAGGGTGCCGGAGACGGTGAGGAAGCTGCCACCAGTCAGAGCCGAAATACTGTCGGTCACGCTGCGACGTTCGGGTTCGTCTGCGGCCCCTTCGTCTTCGGCCCGCAGTGCCGGGTTGACCAGTTGGACCGAGCCGGTTTCGTCGCGAAGAATGACGAACTGCACCTTTTTTTGATCCCGCACAGTCTCGACAAAGCCCCCCACAGTCACGGTCGAGCCATCGGTCGTGGTGGAAAGGTCAGCAATACGAGTGCGAGAGGTCATGAGACGAGAGTCTATCTCCCGCCCCAGCTCTCCCCCGGGTGCGCTCTCGTAGAATAGGGACGTGCCTGCTGACCTGCTTCATTTCGTGCGACACGGCGAGGTTCATAACCCCGATCGAATTCTCTACGGGCGCCTTGAGGGCTTTGGCCTGTCAGACCGCGGCCAGGAGATGGCGGGCCGCGCGGCAACGCTCCTGGCAACGCGCGAGATTTCGCGAATTGTGTCCTCTCCGTTGCAGCGGGCTATCGAATCGGCAACACCTGTGTCGGAAGCGACGGGCGTCGCGATCGATATCGATGAGCGCCTGATGGAGGGTTTCAACCGGTTCGAAGGGGGAAAACTCAACATCAAGCGCCTTGCCACTGACCCCAGCGTCTGGAAGTTTCTGTACAACCCCTTACGACCGAGCTGGGGAGAGCCCTATCGGGACATCGCGGCGCGGATGCTCGACATCGCCGAGGATGCATGGAATTCCGTTGACGAAGGCGAGGTGGTGCTCGTTACCCATCAGGTCGCCATCTGGATTTTGCACCGCGCTGTTGCCGGGATCCCCCTTCCTCACATGCCCCATCAGCGCCGGTGCTCGCTCTCGAGTATTACGACGATCAAGAAGGTTTCCGATAAGTGGAAAGAGGAGAGCTATCGGGAGCCTGCAGCAGACCTTCTCAGCGATGCGATCGATCTGGGAGCGGTGTAGGTGAAAGCAGCCAAAGCGGCAGGAATTCTTGCGCTGGGGCTTGTACTGGGTGCATGCTCATCGGGCGCTGATTCGCTCGCCGAGCAGTATCGCTCGGGCAGTGGGCAAAACTACATCTCGGGCGATGGGGCGATTACGATTCTCGCGCCCGACTCCCGGGGTGAGCCGGTCGTTTTTGAGGGAGATCTCGACACCGGCGGCTTTTTTTCGAGTGCTGAGATCGACGGTGATGTTGCGGTGGTCAATTTTTGGTACGCCGGCTGCCCACCCTGCCGAATTGAAGCGGCTGACTTAGAAGCGATCTACCGGGAATACCGCGACCAAGGGGTTTCGTTCATTGGAGTCAACATCCTTGACCAGGCACCCACCGCACTCGCCTTCGCCGATGAGTTTGGTGTGACGTACCCCTCCATCATGGACGCCAACACCGGGAGTGTTCGCCTGGCCTTTTCCGGAACGGTGGCCCCCAACGCTGTCCCCACCACTCTCGTGGTGGATTCCCGTGGACGAGTGGCGTCCCGAATTTCCGGGGTGTTGAGTGAGCCCAACATTTTGCGCGAAATGATCGAAGATGCGCTCGCCGAGGGCAATGAGTAGCGTCGGCGAGGTTGTCTTCTCGGGGCCGCTGCTCGCCGCTTTGCCAATTGCTATCGCCGCAGGGTTTGTCGCGTTTGCTTCGCCCTGTGTGCTTCCTTTGGTTCCGGGTTACCTCGGTTACGTCGGCGGTTTTCGAGCCGGTGATCACACGGCAAAGCCGACTCGTCGCCTCG
>Ga0209652_1002065_pt1 | contig 15848 bp, 28 predicted proteins | sample SaaInl74LU_5_DNA_FD_184641 | JGI IMG/M metagenome (GOLD analysis project Ga0209652, IMG submission 184641) | Marine microbial communities from expanding oxygen minimum zones in the Saanich Inlet - ESP_74LU_5_DNA (SPAdes) (version 2) | ecosystem: Environmental > Aquatic > Marine > Intertidal zone...
AATGCCGCATTGCAATATAATTTTAGCGCACTCAATACAAGGCACTGTAGTACTATAAAGAGTTGCCCCTTTAGTGCTTACCCCATGCTCTGCTGCTTTAGCAATAGCATTAATTTCAGCATGAACTACATGTGAAAATGTTTTACCTTCTTCGTCTTTACATTCATTATTTGGATAATTAGTAGGAGTTCCATTAAAACCATAGGCTAAAATTTGATTGCCTTTGACAATAATAGCACCTACTTTTCTATGGGGATCATGTGATTGCCTTGCAGCTACATAAGCCATTTCAAGATACATTTGATCCGTGGCATATTTATTCATCATCTACCTTTAAATTTTTCTTTTTAGCCCATAAAGCTTGATCATCATCTATAAAAAATACAGCAGGCGCTTGTGAGGAATTATTATAAACACTAATTATTTCTTCAAACTTTTGACTATATTTTTCTTTCATATTAGTAATTCTATTTATAAGGATCTCATTATCATTAAGATTGCCAATTTCTTCTTTGCAAATAAAAGTAAGAAGAGTATCTAGCTCATTTATAATTTGACTAATCTCTATGATTTTATCTTTTAGATTACCCATGCATAAACCACATTACTAGAGAATAACTAACAACTGTAAAAATTGATACATAAACAAACAATCCAGTAAACTCTAAAAATTGATTAAGATTTTTCATTTTAAATTTCCACATCTAAGGGATCAAAAGCATTTAATTCTGTTGATGCTTCTTCACCACCATACGCTAATCTGCCAGTTTCATAGTTATAAACTGCAGTACCACAACTTCCAGTTAAACCTGTAAATCTAGATTTTAAAACACTCATTTTAATAGTATTTTTATCTTTTTCTGTTTCACCATTTAAATTACGAGAAAAGGCTAATATATCAAAACTAATTTGTTTAATTGAACCAGAGCCTCTAATGTCATCTAAACTAGCCATTTGACCATCTTCAAAAGATCTACCTACTTTATCCATTTTACGAAGATGAGAAACTAAACCAATCCAAACGTCATGCCTTTTAACTAAAGATAATAAGTCATTCATTACCTTATCAACAGCCTCATTACCAGTTAATCCTTCTGATCCTTCTGAAACCAAAATGGTAATGTGGTCCAAGAAAAGGTACTTAGCGCCCATAACACACATAGACTCAAGAGTATCAATAATAGATCCGTCCTTAATACTCCCATGATGATCAAGAACAATAACCCTACCATCACCAAAGACGGAATCAAAGCCTGGACGAAGATCGTCAAGAGAAATTTCATCTTTAGCGGGGTTTTTGTTGAGTACCATACCCGATAGCTTCCTAGCGACTTCCGAGGGTGATTCTTCCAAAGAGACCAAACCGATTTTTTCATCTGTAGTTTCCAATAGGTGTAACATTATCTCACGTAATAAGGTAGACTTACCAGAACCAGTTCCACTAGTCCATAGAGTAATTTCTCCTGTACGCATACCTTTTAGTTTATCATTAATACCAGCAAGACAAGGTGGGTAAGGTATACTCTTTTTATTAGAGTATTCTACCATTTCTTCCCATATTTTTTCAGGATCTGCAATAATTCCTGCAGGCGAATATTGTTTAGCATTCCATATGCATTGCATAGTAGCTTCTTCGCCTTGCTTAATTAAAGTATCATTAGCATCTTTATGTAAAGATCTAACAACCTTTACTTTATCAAAGCCAATAATTTTAGCAGCTTCCCTTAAAGCACTATCACCTTTTTCATCATTGTCTAGCCATAATATTACTTCTTTAAAAGAACGTAACCATTTACGATTAGTTTTTAAAGGTGCTAACATTGAAGCAGAAGGTAAAGAAACTACTGGATATATTTTTTTATATTTAACAAAAGCAGCATGAGCTATAGCCATTGCATCTAATTCACCTTCAGTAATAATAACTCTATTACCACCTTGTGGAAAAGTTGATTGACCAAATAATTCACAATCACTTTGAGAAAAATTACCAACAATGCTAAATTGTTTAGGTAATAATCTCTTTTTATAAGCAACTACTTCACCTTCTACTGTGTAAGGATAATATTGAGCAGTTACTGTACCATCATTATCTGTTTCAGAGCGAACTCCAAAGTGTTCCATTATAGGCTTAGATATTTTACGATCAGGCATTGATCTAATGCCTAAATGTAACACCTCATCAATGTTTAATTGAGGTATAAATTCTGTCACTATATTTCTCTCTTCAATTTCAAAATCAATAACATTAATATTTTTAACTGATTTTTCACAAGAAAAACAGTAACCAGAATCATCTTCATATATTTGAAACGCATCAGAACTTATGCAATTAGGACAAGGCTGATTACGAGTGACAATTCTTCCCATTAATGTTTTGTCTCCTCTTCTGATTCTAACATATTAACTGCTGCAAGCATTATTTCTTCTACTTCTTTTTGAGAATAAGTTTTTCTATCTTCTTTTGGTGTTAAAAATTGAACTAAATTTAACATCCAAAAGTACAAAGCAAAACCTAAACCAATATAACTTAAAGGAGTAGCAACACCTGCATCATGAGATACCCATGCATTAACGGGTAAATAAATATTTAAACAAATAAATAAAAAATTTACTATGACCGACATTTTCATTTATTATATCTCCTAAAAGTTACATCTAGATACTCTTTTCCTTTCTTTACAACTTCCTTTTCAGCAGTAATTTTATAAACATATCTATCATTAAAATTATAAAGGTTTTGCCAAGTATCTAAAACGGGTTTACAAACATTATCTACATCCGCTAATTTAGAAGAAAAACCTGCTTGTATACTTACTTCCAATTGTTCAGTATCATTAAAAGGCCATACTTTATGGCTATCAGGGGTATTATAAGCAATGTCTTCACGCCATTGTCTATATTCTTTTGTAATTTGTTTAGCTTTATACCAAAGTTTGTTAGCAGAAATAGGTTTTATATCATATTTATACTGCCACTGTTTTAACTTCATAAAGGCAACTCCCACTTGTCATCAAAACTTCGTTTAATATAAAGTAATTGACCACAAGTTAACAATCTATCATACCAATCGGTAGGATGAAACTCTTTCCATTTGCTTACAACAAAAGCTAATCTATTTTCAGGAAGTACATCTGCTAACCAAACATCTGCTTTCTTAGGACCAATTCTATAAAGACCTTTAATATTATCTGCAGAATCACCCATTAATAGTTGCTTATGAAACCATAAATCTGCTTCATCTTCCGTTACATGATATAAATCACCTTTCTTAGGATTGTAATGAGCACCTGCAACCATATTTAAATCTTTATCTTCATGAACAAGAACAAAAGGAATACCTTCTTCTCTATCTTCTTCACACCAAATTCGGGTTAAATCATCTGCCTCCATACCATCTGCTCTAACTGCATTAAACTCTTCCATTAAAGCAGAATGAGCAGCTTTAAGTAAAGGCCTTTTGTCATCAGCGGGTCTTTTTCGATGTGCTTTATAATCACTACTAACTTCTGTACGATAATTTCCTTTACCTTTAACAGCAATTTTATAATCAGTAGCAAATACACTATCTAAAGTTGTATTAAAGAGCTCAATAGCAAAATCTGCCGCTTCTTGAGGTGTTTCAACTTCTTTGGACAAAGCTGCCCAATATACATACGGATCACCGTCTACATTTGCTTTCATAATATTCTACTAACTCTTTTTCTTTACTATAAGCTTCAATCTCATGTGGTTGTTTTTCATAAGGCAAAGAATGATTAAATTTATCTCCACGTAAATGTTGCATTACATGTACAAGTTCATGAGCCACCATTAATTTAAATGCATCAAGATCTTTTGTTAAAGACTTAACGCACTCAATTTCAAAAAGATCCATTCCAAGTAGATCTTCGTAACCTAAATGAAGAGTAGCAGCTTGCATATGGCTACTACCATCTAACTCTAAGTCATCTGTAATTTCTAAGTCTATTAATACATTATGGAGATCATCTAACTCTTTACAAAGCTTTGGAAGAATAACTCCAACCATATCATCAAATAAATCTTGAATATTCATTTAAATACCTATTTAAACTTCTTTTACATTCTCAGGATAAAAATACCAATAGTCACCAACTAAAGTAGCGTCTACCCGAATCTTTTTACCAATTAAAAGATAAAGTTTTGCACCTTGTTCTGCATCTATTTTATAACTAGCGCAATTTAAAGTTTCACTACCAATCCACATTCTAAAGAAACTTTTCTTACCTACTTTATGGGTATCAATTTGTTCTAATACTGCTTCAATAGTTTTAATATTATTATTACAAATAGATTTAGCAGTTAAAACATAAGCTTCATCATTATTGTGTTTATTAAAGTAATCTTTATTATTTTTAGCATCTACTGCTCTTAAAAAACCAGTTTCAAAAGCTTTCATTTCGTCAGCAGTACCAATAGCTAAAATTTCTCTTTCAAAGTCTTTTGGTTGTTTATCATACAAAGCTTGTAGTTTGTTTGAAGAAAACTTATAGCCATCTTGTGGATTACCTACATGATAACCCACATATTGTACTCCTGTACTTTTACACGTCCATTTGTAAACAAACGCATCATAATTTTTAATCATAAAAAAGCCTTTTAAGGTTTGTCTTTATGGCGCTGAACTTCAATACGACGTAAACGTTTAGCTATTTTTTTAACACAAAGAACTCTTACATTTGTTATACCAAACCAAGCTAAAGAATCACCTTTATAAATTTTGGGACCTTTGCCTTCCATATAAAAAACATCTTTTTCTGCAGGATGAGACCATAAATTAACCTCGTGCCCGTTGTGCATGAAATTAATTTCCATTCTTTTTATCCATTTCTGTTACATACTGATAAACTTCAGTTACAGAGCCTGTAAAGTCTGCTTCGCTTTCATCTTGAGCTAATCTGTAATTCCAATATTCACCATCAAAATAAATTTCCCAATTCATAAATTATCTAATCCCATTAAATTAAACATTTCTTTTTTAGCACGACGATTTAATGTACCAATAGCACGACCTGCTGTTGTACCTGTTGCACAACGTTCTGAATCATATTTATCTTCTGCATAAAATAATTCTTCAAAATGTATACATTTTTGAAATTCTTCTTGTGTAGCAGAACGCCATAAACATATTTCACGAGGTACTTTTACATAAGCAACTGTAAGTTTCCACAAATTAGTTTCTTCATCTTGTGCTTTATATGTTTCAGGTTCTGCATCAAGAACTGCAGCAATTTTTCCAGAGTTTAAATTAATGTATTGAAGATTATTTTTAAATACTTTTTCATTCCAATCATGTTTAATAGTATAAACTATTTCACGATCAGACTTATTAGCAAATCCTGTATAATTAGGATCTTTTAATTTTTCTTTTTCGTATTCACTTAATCCAACAACAACACTTGTTTCAGTACCATATTTAGCAATAGAATTAGAACGGTAAGAATAATCACCAGTTGAACTACGATCAACATGTGCTAATATATTTTGAAATTGTTTGAGAGAAACTTCAAGATCCATAGCTTGTTTATCAATACTAGCAAAGTCTAATAAAATTTCACAAGCAACTATACGATTTAAATTTTTAATAAACCAATCAGAAATAATTTCACCATCTAAGGGATTAGTTGCCTCATTAACTTTATCTTTAACAATAGTTCTATCTGCATTATCTAATTGACAAAGGTCAGAACGACTATGATAATAACGCCCATTGCTCATTGCAGCAGTTTTAAGTTCTACGATAATATCATAATTAGATCGTGCAGAGTTTCTAACTCTTGTACGACCATTAATAATAGCATTTGTAATTAAAGTTTCTGCATTAAATCCAAAACGATTACCAATATCCTTTAATACAATTTTACTTTTATCTTTTGTTTCTTTAATATTATTTGAATCAAATTTAACTTCTTCAAATAAATTTGTATTTAAATACATTATTTCACCATTACAATTTCACCAAAAGGTACATTGTAGTTAATACCACTACTTACCCATATTACATTATAATCAGGATTATTTACTGGAAAGTTATAATCTTCAACATACATATCAGAAAAATAAATTAATTGATCTATTTCAATATCATTCTTTTCAATATAGTCAAATACAGGACGGAAACAAGTACCTCCACCACCTTTAAACCAAAAACCATCTTCAATAGTTTCACCTTCTTCTAATTCAATTACTTCTGCTACATCATAATCTGAACACATTAGTAATACAGATTCTGGACGGAAATGATTAATAAGAAAATTAGCTTCAGAAAAGTAATCAATAAGTTCGTCACGGCTTACAGAGCCTGAAGTATCAAAGGCAAATACTAATCGTTTAACACGCGTTGATTCCATTGTTGGCATATACATGCCTTGATCAAGATATTTTTTATTAGGTCTACGGTAAGTAAAATCATCTGGAAATCTGGTTTGCATTGTTGTGAATACAAATTCTTCCCATGCTATTTTACTTTCACGAATTTCATTAATAAGATCACGAATAGAGCCGGGAATAGATCCAGGTTTACCCATACTTTCTGCATCTTGTGCAGCTTTAATAGTAATACGCTCAATATCCTGTTTTAATTCTTCAAGCTCAGCATCTGAAAGGTCACCCGGTTTTAAATGATCTGGATTTACTTTTTGAAGCATTTTTCCAATATCACGTTGTTTTTCTTTAGAGATATTTGCATCATTAGCAGAACCTCCTTCTTTGTTAAAACCTTCGCCTTCACCAGATTCTTCTTCTTTTTGTTTTTGTTGAATATCTTCTAAAATACGATATACTTGTTGCCATGTCATATTTTTAAAACATCTGTCATTATCCAAGATGCCTTCATCAGGAATTGATAAGCCCATATCGTATACAACAGTATCATTAATAATATAATCCATAGCAATATTGCAAAGCTTAGGATCTTTACCTTCAAATTGTTGACAGTGTTGCCAAATAACGTGCATTACTTCATGACATACTAAACCAAGTGTTTGTGGTTCTGTTAACGTATCTACAAAGTCCGGATTATAAAGAATAGTCTTACCATCAGTTGCGCCTGTAGGAACTTGGTTAGTACATACAGTTCCTAACGACAAAGCACAAGAACCAAAGAAAGGTATTTCAAATGCCAGTTTTGTTACGGCTCTGGAAACCTTTAATTTTGCGTCCACTATACACCCATTTTATTATGCATATAAATTAAATTTGAAAACTCAATAAATTTAGATTTGTCTTTAGTACTTAATGGGTTTAAAGAACCTATTAACCACTCATCTGTTACTTCATGATCTGTATTTACCATTAAATGCATACACTTAGATAACATTAAACGTTGTTGAGTACTTATATAAACTAACTCACTTAACCAACTATTAAATTCTTTCATTATACACCCATTTTAAACATCATTTGTTCTAAATTAACAAAGTTTAAAAATTTTTCTTTATCTTTATTTCTAAGCCAACCACTTACTTTGTTGCGCTTAAACCATTTATCATCAAGCTTATATTGAACAGCAATTCCCATAATACAAGAAAGTTCATCTTTTTCATAAGTACTTAGATAATCACAAGATTTAAGCCATTCATAAAACTCCGTGTTAAATCCTGACATTAACTACCTCTTATAGTAAAAGAGCTTTACCTTCAGATAAAAACCATTGTGTTACAACTTTTTCCTTTTTAAATTCAGGATTACGTGCAAGACAATCTCTCATACAAAAAGCAGAAAACTCTTTGTTTTCAAAACGTGTAATAATAGTTACAATATCTTTAATATTAGCTTTATTTGAACGATGTGCTAAAGCTGAGCAAAGTGCATAAGTAATTGAAGGGTCTGTAGGAAGATCTGCAAACTTAGGATTACTCATAATTTCATCAGTTTTAAGTTCACGCCAAACTTTAAGATAACCTGTAAAATCGGCTAATGAACCTTCACCAATTTGACCTTTAAGTAATGCACACATAGTTACAAAGTCAAGGTCTAGCTTAATAATAGCATCTGCACGTTCCCAAGAACGGGGCGAGGGTGATGCATTTTGCTTTGGATCAAACTTTTGAAGCCATTCAGGACGCTCTTTAATAAAACCAGTAATTTCTGGAGACATACCTTTAGCAAGAGCATATTCACGAAAACCTTCATGATCTGTTTCAATTTCTAGATGCGTTAAACGATCTTTTAAATGTGATGGCATAGCGGTAGTACCTGCCTTTGCGGTCATAGGATTACCTGCACAAACTACTTGCCATCCTTTAGGTAGTTTATGTTCGCCAATGCGACGTTCGTTTACTAGCTGTGCAGCAATGTTTTGTGCTGCAAGACATGACTGAGGTAGCTCATCTAGAAAGATAATACCAGAACCCTCAGTCGGCAGGAAGAAAGGACGAGCACGTTCATACGTAGACTTGTCTTCAGAAAGCTTAGCAAAACCTGCAAGTTCAGCTGGATCAAATTGACCAAACAATACTGAAATTACTTCTTTATTTATTTTAATGCCAAGATCTTCAATTGCTGTAGATTTACCTTCACCGGGTAAAGACCATAGCATAGGAACAAGATATTGTGCATTAGATGCTGTTTCTGGAAGTGCATTGTTTGCGTTAATGATTGCTTCAACTGCTTTAATTGCTTGAGTAAGTTTCATAAATTCTTCTGCCTTATAAAAATTAAATTATTTCCAAGTTAATCCACAAACGTAGTTTCCTTTCGGACACTGACCGTTATTTAAACCAATATTTCGGTTTTCACCATCACCTAAGAAAGCAAGTACACTTCCAGTAGCTCCAAATATTAACACTATCCCAATTAGTACTTCTCTCATTTATAATTTCCATCTATTTTAAAGTATTTACTGTTATGCCATGCATATTCAACACACATAATGCGACCATAACCTTTTGTTATTAATAACTTATACCATTCAACAAAAAGTTTTAATCGATCTTTATTCATTTTTAAACCTTATCCTCTTTATATACTCCACCACACATAATTAACTTATCCGTAAACTCGAACTGTGCGCTTTGCTTCATAGTAAGGATCTACTTTTGCTCCTGCAAGTTGAGCACGAAGAATACTTCGCGTAAAATTAGCTTGTGCTTCAGTACGAAAGCGAAGGTTAGTATAATTATTTGAACCTGAAGTTACTTGTGTTGTTTTCATAATAAAATTTCCTTTTTAAATTCATAATATTTATTATAAGCAACTACTGAATCTTTATCATGAAATTCAGTAGGCATACATTGAGGTGGCTGATTAAAACCTTGTGTCATTAATTCATCTGGCGGTTCTTTTAATAATTTTTTCATTTTAGTTATTGTTAAATGTTCACGACCAGATTTTTCTTTATAAATATTACCTAATGCCAGCATGCAGTCATACACCCAATAATAATGGTCACGCGATTGGCGCACCCATACTGCACTAGGGTGATTAACATGTGTCTTTTTGTAAAGGTCATCTACAGTAACTTCAGAAAGTTCATGATGACAAGTAGATAATAATTGTGCATATTCAAGTATCATTTTAACAACATGCTTATGCCATATATGCATACTAGCAGCTACATTTGGATCTCCATTTAAATAAAATACATTCATTTTTTATAATAAGAAGTTGTTGCTTCTAATGCCTCATATAAATCATAATGTTTTTCAGTAGCTATTGCTTCTATAAAAGGATGCTCTAAGTCTGATATATCTGCCCACAAAATAATTTTTTTACCTAGTGTATAGGCATACATTAACTCCATAGCAGTACCAATACCACGTCCAGTACCTCTACGAATATCTGCTAAAATTACAGAACTGTTATTAACGTCTGTTAAATCTTTATTAAATATTTTATTACAGATTTCTTTTGTTTTATTTTTATTTTGTAATAATTCATCATGAAATGAAATTCTTCTAGTTGGGTCTAATACTTCAATTCCAAACATGTTTAAAAATTCAATAGCACTATTTCTCCAACTTTTCATTTCTTCATGTGAAACATCTTCCATTGGACCTGCAAGATATACGTAATTACTCACTTGTTTTTCCTGTAAAGTTAAACGGATCAATATGTTTTGCAACCATATTTCGAACAGCTTGAGCGTAAGCGTCATAAAGTAAATGTGTAAATTCTAAATTTTTATCTGAAGGAACAAATAATTCTTTTGCTTCCTCAACACTTAAATCAAGTTTAATTTCAATATTCATATATACATATCTTCCCAATTTAATTCATAATCAACAACTTGTTGAATTAAACCAATACTTTCAATATCACCTAAAGTAATTTCTACTAAGAAAGCTACTAATATATTAAAAGTTTCTTTACCCTGTAAATCTTTGTCATTATCAATATGCTCTTGATCAGGTTCAACTAATAATACTCTAGTAGAAATTGGATTTGCAATCTCTAAGCCATAAGCTTTTGCTATCTGTCTTATATAACGAGTATCTAATAAAATATCATCTTTAAAAACTATTTTAAAAGTTTGGGTTATCATTAATCAGCCCAATCAACAGATTCGCCTGTGTTATCTTCATAAACAGAAGTTAACCAATTATAACGGTTTTCAATAAATTCATCAGGCTCAATTAAATTTGAACGAATGTAACTAAGTTCATTAATAGCACCTACTAAATATTCTAATAGGATTTCATGAGTTCCTAGTTGATGATAATGCATTTCATCTATCATAATTTTTCCTAATATAAAAAGCCCCGACCGAAGTCAGGGCTACTGTTAATGAACATCGGCATAGGAGTTTCCTATTGCGCCATCACCGTCCATAATGTCAACACCAAATAATTTAGGTGCTTCTTTAAATGCTTCTATCATAATTTCTTTTGCACGTTCAGCATCTTCTTTTTTAACAGCTGCAGCAATTTCGTCATGATAAAAAATTGTTGGATAATAATTTATATTTTCTTTTGTCATTTTATCAAAAGCATAAACTAAAGCTGCTTTACAAGTAATAGCTTCACATGCTTGCAATAAATAATTAAGAGCTTGATGACTAGAAGCAGGGTATACCATTCGACCATCTAAAGCAGGAAAACAACCTCTTCCTTTTTCATGTTCAAATTTGTAATATATAGCAGTAACTTTTTCAGTTAGCGCTTTTAAACCCGGTAAACCTTTCATAAGAGATAGTCTAGCTTTACGCCCTATTTCTTTTTTACGTTGGCCTGTTAAGATAAGGCCTAGCTTTTCATCACCTGCACCAAACAAAAGAGCATAAATAAAAGGTTTAGCTAATTTACGTGTACAACCAATAAGTTTAGCATTACGGCTATGAACATCAGTGCCATCAGAAGAGCTACCATGAATTACTGATTCAGTAAATTCTTTGTCCTTCATATAATGAGCTAATGCTCTAAATTGATTACCACTAGAATCAGCACCTACTATTTGATAACCCTCTTCACAAATTAAACTACCACGAAGTTCTTTACCTCCAGGAGAGTCTATTGAAGGGATATTACAAATAACATTATGACGGCAACGAAAAGTTGGGGTACCAATAGTCCAAGTCCGACCACGAAGACGCCCATCACCTCTTTTGTTGACTTCTTCAATCCAGCCAGTAAGAATACTTGCGCGAGACCGAAGAGTAAAATACTCATTGATAAGACTGCCAAATCCTTCATATTTTGTATTACCGTTTTTATCATCTAATTCAGATAAAGAAGTTTCAGTAAGTTTAGCTGTTGTTTGTACCCACTTACCATTTTCTCTTTTTACGTTAAAATCATCTGGAATCCATCCTATGGTTTCAAGAAAACTTTTTAGTAAATCCATAGAACCCATTTCTATTTTTTCTGTTTTAATTTTACAAAAGGGGCCTGCAATAGGATTATCAATTAAAGAACGATTAGGTGATATGTCAAAATATTTTGCAACATTTGAAGTATATTCACCTACTTCTGTTTTTTTACCAGCAGATTTTGTTAATTTTTCAACTGTTGTTCCAGGCTTTACAAGATAACCTAAATGAGGATTAATAGTATTTTCAATTTTAAGCATTCGTGTTTCCCACAAATCTAAGGCTTTTTCAGCGCCTTCCATATCAAAGACCCAACCCTTCATTCGCATTTGCATTTCATAATATGCCCATCGCATTTCATGTTGTAAACCTAATTTAAATAAAGGTTTCTTTTCCATAATTTTACGACATTCGCTTGCAAGAAAAGTATAAACTGCTTCAGTAGCAACTACATCTTGTTTACCATAATAAAACATATCCATGTTAAAAGCATCAAAGCCACCTTCATACTCTTCTTTCATAACGCCTACACGTTTACCTAAGTTTCTAAGAGAATGACCACCTGGATATTTAAAATCAACTAGCCAAGACATAATCATTGTGTCTACAATTTTTTGTTTATTCCAGTTAGGAGTCCAACCTGTTAATACTTGTAGTACTTCTAAGTCATAACCATAAATATTATGGCCAACAAGAACATCAGCTGAATTAAGATAAGCTTTAAAATCTTCTAGCTTACCATCTGCTTCTTCTGTATAATCTGAAAAAACATAAGTTTTATCATTTCCAATTTCTTTAGCAGATACCATCCATATAGTATCTACTTGAGGTATGAAGCCATTAGCTTCTAAATCAAAGCAAATTACTTTTGCCATAGTTATCCCGCTTGTCTTCGGGTTCAATCCAATACGATTTCACCTGTTTCATAAAATTTTACTAATGCATTTATATACCATTGTGCTTTTTTTAAATCTTGTAATTTTGAATCTTTTTTACCTAATCGCATTTGGTACTTATAAATTTGACCAAGTAAATGAGCTTCTACTCCTGTAAAATCTTTAAGTATATGTTGCATTAATTCCATATACTGATATCCAGGGACTATATCTTTATAATGTGGAGGGTTAATATGATCTGTAGGCGTTACAATATAATCATCTGCCTGAGCTAAATTAACCATAGTTTTGATTTGTGTTTCTGTTGCCATCAAAAAGGTATCTCCATTGCTGTTCTAATTTGCTGAGGTATTTGTGCTTGACTAAATACATGATTTACAGGCATAATTGCAAAACCTCTAAACTTTTTAATCATTTTACTAAGATAACTAGATCTACATCTATGATTATAAACAGCTATTCTTTTTTCCAAGCTTATATCAAATAAAGGAGTAGTGTGAACTTTTAAACTTTCTTTTGTAATCCATGCTTGAGATAAAGAAAATGGAAATTGTTCAGCAATATTAACTAAATTCCATTTAGGATTAGTAAATATAAGTTGGATATTATGCATACCTAAAAGCCCAAATTCATAAATATAATAGATATAACTGTCTTCGTACCAAGGTTCACCAATTTGAAGAGGCTCTGAAACTTCAGGTCCAAACATTTCCATAAGTTTTTGTTGAATAGCAGGTAATATAAAGTCTTCTAAAGTATTACCTACAATCTTTGGAGTTTTTACATAAATATCATAATCACTAATATTATGTTCTGTTACAATATCTCGTGCTGCACCACCCGCACAAATTGCATCTGTACTAGTAATTTCACTAATATTTTGCAATAGCTCTTTAATTAAACCAAAATCTTTACTTAATTCCACAGGTCGTCTTCGCTCGCTTGTTCAACTGCTTCTGCTGAAATAACTTCAGTTTCTCCAATTTCTTCAAACGCAAGACCATTTCCTGCATTAAACTCTACTAGTTTAGTTACTTGAATTGCAACAATCTCTGTAGAAATACCTTCCTTTCCAGCAAATTTCCATGGCCATTGTTTAATTTGAACATTACCTACTGAGCCATTACCAATACTGTTTGGCTCAAGAGGCATTAATTGTCCATCAACAACCTTAACAGGCTGATTTGGATCTCCTGTTTTTTCATAAGTTGCACGACGTTTCAAATATGAATAATATTGAACTTTACTATCCTTTTCTTCTGTTTTAACATTTAATTTTAAATCTTTCCATTCCTTTGCAACAGCTTTATCTTCTGTTACAACTTTAACTTCCCATACTGGTTTTTGAGGATCAAAAGATTTGTTAGGATTTTTAGGATCTAGTTTAGCCCAATATAGTGAAACGTCTTTTAATACTGTCATATTTAATTACCTATAGTTTTACAATTAGTTTTTCTATTTAAATGAGGCTTAATATACTTTTAGTAACACCTCTTTATGGTGCTGAATTATCGTACAATAATCTCACATGCTTTAATAATTTCATTAATATCTGAAGAAGGTCTTGCGTCTTTAACTTCTGCAACACAAGTATCAATTCTTTCTTGTCTAGTCATATTATCATATACTTCAATACCAACCCAAGCTGCAACTGAAGAGGCTGCTAGCCAAAATACAGCAAACATTATTGTTTACCTTTTATTTTTTGTAATTCATCAAAGTATAAAACATTTGCTGAAGCTGAAGATTGAAGATTGCGTTCAGTAATCTTTTCTTTCATAAAAACACTACCAGAAATAAGTGCAGTAATTTCAAAAACAATTACTAGTATAATACCCCACTTACCAACTTCTAATAACTTATTTGTTAGTTCCATAAACTATCCATTGCCTGGAAGCCTCTTATTGCAAGAAGCTTTATTAGTTTAACAAAAAGCAAAGTCAGATTCTTCTATAATACTTATATCTAAGTTTCCATACTTTACTTGCTTATTTTGTGCATTAAATTGACTTAATAAATTTTCTAAAGGATTTATTTTATATAGATTAATAAACTCTATTCTAGTTAAGTTAAATAGATGTGCCATATTACTTACATGACAACCAAAAGAATCATGAATAACAGTAGTATTAAAATCACTGTTAGCAACAATATTTGTTAAATGGGCTGCATCTAAAGAATGTACAATATTAGGAGCCGCACCTGAAAGTTGAGCACCTTTATCTACTTTAATTTTTTCTTCTATTTGAACTCTTAAAGATCGTCTAATACCTCTAGGATTCTTTTTAGTTGTTTTACCCATATAAACATTTAAACGTGTTATTTTATTAACTACATAATCTTGAATAACTGGAAAGTTAGTGCTAGGAACTAACCAAGACAAATACTGCGGTTCAATAATTACATTAAGCCTTTTTCTAAATTTATTGCTAGTTTCTGTAGAATTTAAACAACCATTAATATCTCTTAAAGTAATATTTTCTTGATACTTTAAAGTTAACATATCTGCACATTGTTCTGGGCTTTCGTATAGTGCTTTATGTCCTGTTACTTTATCTTCAAAATAAACTTTATTATTAGAATCTTCAGCAATATTTTTAAAAAGCTTAAGCATTGAAGCAGGGCCTTTAAGATCTTCTAAACAAGTATCTAATACTAAGTCAGCAAATTTATTAGTCCAAGGACGATATTTAAGTCTTAAATTTTCATCACCTAATCCTTTTGTGTCATCAAAAATTTGTTCTCGACAACCGGCCCTTGTTACACCGTAACCTAAAGTCATTACAGGACGTTTAACAATTTTACGTCTTTTACTTTTAAACTGTAACCAAAAGTTAGGCCATAAAGTTGCCATTTCTTCTCTATGCTTATTTGTATATTCAAAATATTCTTCGTAAGCTTTATCAACTGCTATTTTACGTTTAGCATTATCCTCAATATTAGTAGCTTTTTCTCTTTTAGATAGAAGCTTTTGTATATCTTTCATATGCTTTTTCATTTTAGCATTATCTTCTGGATTTGCTAATTCTTTTAATTTACTCCAAACACTATCTGCAATAGCTAAATAAATATCACCGGGTTTATTATTTGTTTGTTTAGGTGTACTAAGATTTACAAGAGGAGCAGAAATTTCATCTCTGATCATAGCAGTTAAGTGTTGAATACCGTTATTTGAACCATCAATAAAG